>Ga0123341_1001744_pt1 | contig 16934 bp, 20 predicted proteins | sample Turbeapinknodule_FD_89959 | JGI IMG/M metagenome (GOLD analysis project Ga0123341, IMG submission 89959) | Root nodule microbial communities of legume samples collected from Mexico - Turtle bean Mexico pink nodule | ecosystem: Host-associated > Plants > Roots > Nodule | place: Mexico: Nepantla...
CTTCTTGTAATCCTTTGAGGTGGACTTTGACCTCCATGGGCGTCTTCTATTTGTGCCTCCACCTCCTCTTGATCTTGTTGATTGGCCTCCATGTCCTCTTGGGCTTGATCTCCATCAAAAGATCTAGGTCCCCTAGCCATTCTAGATCCCCAAGTGAGGAAGAAAGTGAGAGTCCATGTGAAAGAGACTTATTACTAGTGAGGCGCAGGCTATGTCAAGTTTTAAAACCTTTTGAGGAAAGTCAAAGGGAAAACATTTTCCACACTAGGTGCCTCATTAATGATAAGTTATGCTCATTAATTGTGGATGGGGGGAGTTGTGCAAATGTGGAAAGCACAAAAGTGGTAGACAAACTTGGGTTACCTACCATCTCTCATGCAAAGCCCTATAAACTTCAATGGCTAAGTGAAGAGGGGTAGATCATCGTAAATAAGCAAGTCCTCATACAAGGATGAGGTCTTGTGATACAAAGCCACAGATGACTAAGGACACAACAAGAACTTCCCAAAAGGGTCACACATCTCAGTATACAAAGTCGTGCCCCACCAAACCTCGAGAAAGCATCAGCAGAAGAATAAGCTATACACTAGAGCACCTAAAGTTCTTCCTGCTAGTCTTCTTAAATGTTTAGAATATTTTGTAAATAAGTTAGGCTCACTTGAGGGGTCCAAATAGTAGAATAAGCAAGAGTAGGTCCATATAGCATAAATAGGAGGTGAAGTTATAAAATTGGGCCATGAGAAGTACATTAGGGAAGGAAGGAAACCCTAGGTTCTAGAATGTGTAGGAAATGGCGTCATTGACCTAAAGTCCAACCGTAGGTCGCCCCCTTGCATAGACCATCCTACCCCTCTCCCTTCTTATTCTCTAAGGCTCCTCATTCTATAAAAAGGAGGTCTCACCCTTTGTAATGACAAGTTGAAATTATAGTAAAGAAATTATGCACAATTTTTGTGTGAGTTGTGAGTGAGTGAGTCTCCTCCAAAATTGGTCTTATCTTGTGAGATATGATGCTCTCAAGTGGTGACCTCATTTCACTCATCTTGGTGATTCCACCTCATCAAGTGGCGTGATACATCTTTGCTTCACCATCCATAAGTTCTTTTTTCATCATCTCTTCCATTAATCCATTCCTTTTCATGTTTGTATCTTCCTTGTCTTTTAATTGTTTCCTTATGTCTATTCGGCTTTGCTCTTCTTGTTCTTGCTTCCTTATGTGATTTTGCCCATTATCTTGTCACCTCTATTTGTCTAAAATCCAAATCTAACTAAAGTGTCACCAACAAAATGATCAATCATAAAATCAACTCACATCATCTTGTGTGATATTGTCCCTATGGAAACTACTCATATTCTTTTAGGTAGGTAATGGCAGTATGATAGGAAAACCTTCCATGATGGCCTTACAAACAAAATCTCTTTTACCTTCCATGGGCATAAGGTCACACTAAAATCTCTCTCACCAAAAGAAGTCCATGAGGACCAATTTAAAATGAAAGAAAAGAGAGAAAAAGAAAAGTATAAAAAGAATTCTAAAAGAAGCCTTCTCATTTCATCACAAGAGGTTAAAAAGGTAATGCTTTCACAAAAGTCTATTTTCATAGCTTTTCCAACGAAAACCTTTAGGAGTGAGTCGGTGGTAGATAGTCCTAAGTGCTTGGAAAATTTGGTAAAAGAGTTTGAAGATGTGTTTCAACATCCCCCTAAAGGACTACCTCCTTTAAGGGGAATTGAGCACCAAATAGACTTCATACCCGGGGCTTCTTTACCAAATAGGCAAGCATATAGGACCAATCCAATCGAGGCCAAAGAAATTCAATAACAAGTGGAGGATTTAATAGCTAAGGGGTGAGTGCAAGATAGCATGAGTCCTTGTGCTATGCTTGTGAATTTTGTCCTTAAAAAGGATGGGAATTGGAGGATGTGTACGGATTATCGCGCTATAAACAACATAACCATTAAGTATAGGCATCACATTTCTAGATTAGATGACTTGTTGGATGAGTTACATGGGTCTCAAATATTTACCAAAATTGATCTTAAGAGTGGGTATAACTAAATCCGAATTAAACTAGGAGATGAATGGAAAACCATCTTTAAGACCAAGTTTGGATTATATGAGTGGTTAGTCATGCCCTTTGGCTTGACTAATGCTCCAAGCACCTTCATGCGACTTATGCACCATGTTTTAAGGCCTTTCATTGGAAAATTTGCAGTGGTCTATTTTGATGACATTCTTATCTATAACTTGTTTTTAGAGGACCATAAGTTGCATGTTAGGCAAGTGTTGGAAACCCTTAGGAAGGAAAGATTGTATGTTAATCCAACTAAATGTGTGTTTGCAATAGATCATATAGACTTCCTAGGGTTCATTATGAGTTCTAAAGGGGTGCATGTGGATGAGGAAAAGGTTGCAACAATTAGACATTAGCCCAGACCCACCAATGTTAGTGAGGTACGAAGTTTTCATGGAATTGCTAGTTTCTATAGGAGGTTTGTGAAAGACTTTAGTACCATTGTCGCACCTCTCAATGCCATAGTAAAAAAGGATGTGATGTTTAAATGGGCCAAGAACAAGTTAAAGCTTTTGAAACTTTGAATGATAAATTGACTAAGGCACCCATTTTAGCGCTCCCTATCTTTACTAAGACATTTGAAATAGAATGTGATGCCTCAAACTTAGGCATTGGGGTTGTCCTCCTTCAAGAGGGTCATCCCATAGCTTATTTTAGTTAGAAACTCAAGGGGAGTCATCTCAGTTACTCTACCTATGACAAGGATCTTTATGCTCTTGTGAGAGCCTTGCAAAATTGGCAACACTACCTTTTTCCAAAGGAATTTGTGATCCATAGTGATCATGAGTCCCTTAGGTATTTGAAAGGCCAAAGCAAGCTCAACAAGAGACATGCCAAATGGGTAGAGTTCATTGAGCAATTTCCTTATGTGATCAAACATAAGCAAGGTAAAGCTAATGTGATTGTCGATGCTCTTTCTAGAAGACATACCCTTTCGGATTTGATCACATAAAGAAAATCTATAAGGATGACCTTGATTTCTCTCACATCTATCAAAAGTGCTCAAAGGGAGGACACAAAAACTTTTTTATACATGATGGTTTTCTCTTTAAAGGGAAAAGACTTTGTGTTCCCCAAGGGTCTTTGAGGCAATCTCTTGTTAGAGAGGCACATGAGGGTGGTCTTTTGGGACACTTTGGAGTAGCTAAGATATTAGACACATTGCATGAGCATTTCTTTTGGCCCCGCAAGTGCAAATTCGTACATAGCTTGTGACAAGTGCATAGCATGTAGGAAGGCTAATTCTAAAGTACAACCTCATGGTTTATATACCCCTCTCCCCATCCTGAACATGCCTTGGGTAGACATTTCCATGCATTTCATTCTAGGTATTCCCAAGACATCAAAGGGTATGGATTCTATCTTTGTGGTAGTGGACCGGTTTTCTAAAATGGCTCACTTCATTCCATGCCACAAAGTTGATGATGCTTGTTTTATTGCAAATATCTTCTTCAAGGAAGTAGTTAGATTGCATAAGCTTCCCAGAAGTATTGTATCGGACAGAGATTCTAAGTTCTTAACTCACTTCTTGAGGACCTTGTGGGAAAACTTGGATTTAAACTCTTGGTATCTACTACTTGTCATCCCCAAACTGATGGTCAGACAGAAGTGGTTAATAGGACTTTGGGTCAAATGTTGAGGTGCCTTATTTCTGGGAACCCAAGGGTGTGGGAAAACTTGATACCTTATATTGAGTTTTCCTATAATAGAGTAGTAAATTCTACTACTTCCCACACTCCTTTTGAGGTTGTGTATGGGTTCAATCCCCTGACACCCCTTAACCTCCTTCCTATTCCCATACTTGATGAGGTGTTGTGCAAATATCGTTTTCAAAAAGCTTCCTTTATTAAAGACTTACACCACCACATCAAGCTTCAAATTGAAAGGAAGGTAGGCAAGTATGTCGAGCATGCCAACAAGGGGCGCAAGGCATTGATCTTTGAATCTGGGGATTGGGTTTGGCTTCACTTGAGGAAGGATTGTTTCCCTACTCAAAGGAAGTCCAAACTTCTACCTCGTGGTGATGGCCCTTTACAGGTCATTAAGAGGATCAATGACAATGCATATGAGTTGGATTCACCTGATACATATTTATGTAGTAATTATTTCAATATCACTGATCTGACTCCTTTCTCTGCAGGTCTTCCAAATTCGTGAACGAATTCCCTCCCACCTGGAGAGCATGATGAGGACCTAGGAGGGAGTGCACCTATGGACTAGGCTCAACCTCTGAGAAGGAAGACTAGGAGCATGCCTCAAGACATAGGGCCAGGCCAAGATTCTCCAACCACTACCTCAACATCTAGTTTGCCCCAGAGGATCACGAGGAACAAAGAAAGGCTTTGGGTGCTGAGCATTAGTGGGTTTCATTATTGTTAATTTCAATAGCATAGAATATGTTATAAATAATTTGGGCTCACTTTAAGGGTCCAAATAGTAAAGATAGGCTAGAATAAGACGTCTTTAGCATAATAAGGGGTGTAGGTATCATTTTAGCTTGTTCTTAGCCCTTTAGGAATGAAATTTGACCTAGTTTCTAGAAGGACAAGCCTAGGATGCGGGTTTGACTAAGTCAAACCCTAAGGCTGCCCATTTTTTCCTTTCCATTAATGTTTCATAGTTTTCTTCTTTGTTTCGACAATTGCATACATGTAACCATACAATGTCTTTTTATCTTTGCCTTTGTGAAATGCACCTTCACACCCACTTAACCACTTGATTAAGTTAGTGTCCAGTGGGAATTTTCCTAAGGTCATCACCATTAACTCCTAAAATCTCAATCTTAAAGTAAAGTGTCACCTAAATGAAAACATCTAAAAATCAACTCACATCACAATGTTTCCTAGAAAGTGCAGAATGTGGAGAAAATGAAGAAAAAACTACGAAACAACAAAGTGCGAGATGTGTTCTTATTAGTAAAGACCTATACCAAAGAGGATATATTGGACCTTTATTAAAATGTATTCCAAAAGATCAGGTCGAATATATCATGAAGGAGATTCATGAGGGAATTTGTGGGAGTCACTCTGGAGTTTGAACGATGGCGACTAAAGTACTCAAAGTTGGGTATTACTAGTCGATCGTCCAGAGTGATTACGTTGAGTATGTCAGAAAAGGATTGAAATGGCAAGAGAACGCACTATCCCATCTATAACCCAAGAACCTACATTATGTTCTATCTCCATGGCCATTTGCAATGTGGGGAATGGATATCATTGGGTCTTTTAGTCTAGGTAAGGGGCAATGTAAGTTTCTCCTTGTAGGAGTTGACTACTTTACTAAGTGGATAAAAGCTGAACCATTTGTGGGAATTACAGTAAGAAACGTACAAAACTTCTTATGGAAGAATATCATATGTCGTTTTAGAATTCCACATGTTATCATCACAAACAACAGTCGACAATTCATCGACCAAGGGTTAACTGATTTTATTATGGAATGGGTATCAAACATATCACCAATTCCGTAGAGCATCCTCATACTAATGGGTAAGTTGAGGCAGCAAACAAGGTTATTTTAACAAATTAAAAAAGAGACTCAGCACAGGAAAAGGAAAATGGACCAAAGAGCTAATTGAAGTCTTATGGTTGTATCATTGCACCCCGTAAACAAATACCCAAGAAACTCCTTATAGCTTAACATATGACACTGAAGCAATGATTCCATTAGAATTGGACAAACCTTCTTTGAAAAGACAAATGTTTGATGTCAATTTTAATCAAGAAAGCCTAGCGATTGGTATGGACTTGATCAATGAATATAGAGACAGAAGTAGAATCAAAGAGGAAGTGTGCAAGATTCTGGAGACCAAAAGGTATAACTCCGAGGTAAAACCCAAAAATTTCTAGAGGGGAGATCTAATATGGATGATGAGGAGTGAAACTAGGAAGAATGATGGAAATTTTTCAAGCAGTTGGGAATGACTTTTTCGAAATAAGAACATAGCATCTGGAGGAGCTTATTACTTAAAATTTCTTTCGGAAAAAGTTGTACTGAGGACGTGGAATGTCACTCACCTCAAATTTTATTACATCTAATAAATGATGAAATGTACACTCTTTCCTTGCTTAGTTGTTTTATCCCTAAGGAAGATTTTCAACGGAGAAGGTTTTAACGAGACACTTAATTATAAATTTCTTATTGTTCTACAGTTATGAAGAATTACACACTTCACCTTTCGACCGAGGAAACTCTTGCTTAAAAATTAGCAATCCCTCCCGAACACACACATAAGGCACTCCAAAGGCATGATTAAGGAGGTTTTACCCAAAAACAGTAATCCCTTCCGATGCTCAAAAAATCGCCACACTTTAACTAAGGAAGCTTTGCCCCAACGTGGCAAATCCTCCCGAATAGTGATTAACCATTTAGTTAACCTGGGTAAGGAAGCTTGGTCTAAAACGACAATCCCTTGAAAACTTAACAACAAGAATGAGGTAATCCGATTACTATACACGATTGGTCGGATCAACAAAGAGACGCACAGTTAGAATTCAAAGAAAAATCGCGCAATTGGAAATCAACTTATTAAACAAAAGCATAAACTAAAACGTCCGATCACAATTCACTTTGTCAAGAAGACAGTTTGATTGCAAAATCAAAATGCGTAAAGGAAAAATAGGCTAATAATCGATCGGAAGACAATTCCATAAAACTAAGTGTATTTATTCCAAAAAGTGGAACCTACACCCCGGGTCCAAGGGTTACAAAAGGAAATAAAAAACAACAAAGCAAAGATAAAAAGGGTCGAACACCTCTTCAACTTGTTCCTCCTCATCTTCGTCCCCATTGGCATCGTCTAGCGATACTAGCTTCCTGTTGACGACATCCTTTAAGTTGTCACAACGGTCGTCCTCGACTAGGGTCCCATGGAAAAAGGCCACCTACAGAATGCCTTGGTTCAAGCCTTCTTTGCTTATGTGAAGAAGAAAAGACTAATCAAGAGCCAATTCTTCTTCTACTACTTTATTCCCAGTAGTCAATTCTTCTTGAGCGTAAGTCATCTCAGTATGACTCTACTCAAGATCCTTCACTTTTATTTACAGGGCGACATTTTAGGACGGCATGTTGTCAAGTTCAATCTTTACTCAACGAGATTCTTCTTCCAAGGTACCCATGACCTCTAGAGTTTCCTTCAGAGAGTTGGCCGACTTAGATAGCTCCACCTCTAGGTTTACAGTGGCGGGGACAAAATTCTTTTGGACTTCAATCCTGATCACTCAGGATATCACTAGAGATCGACTCATCATCTCAACGAAAACTGACACCATGTCCTCGATAAGCACCGAGACAATGGCCTCTTCCTTAGCGGGGGTTAGTGCAACTTGCACACCCCGAGCGATCTAGAGGTTTCCCCAATGAAGAAGTACCCGAGCCGGTACTTGGTGAGGACTGAGGGGCAGATTGGCAAGGATATTGTTCGTTCCTTCCCCTTTTCTTATGCTTCCTAGGGCGCCCCTCTATGTTGGATGGAGGCACCAAGTCTATGATGGGAGTGGTCAACGCTCCACCAACAAGCTCCAAAGTGCCTTTTTGTTGACCGGTCGTTTGCCAAACGACCACCACGATCACGACCTCGTCCATGCCAATTTTGTTGGTTCATTTGTTCCCTCTCTTCATTGTTGTTTCCATGTCCACGGCCTCCGTTGTGATCAAAACCACGACTTCTACGTCCATGTCCTCTTCCTCAATTATGTTGCATGTACATCACCTTGTCTTCTTTGATGGTCATCTTTGTTTGTAAGGCTTCCTCCAAGACTTCTTGTTTCTTTTTCTTCTTTCGTTGTTCATGTGCTTCAAGAGAACCTGCGAGATCATCAATGTTCATCTCTTCCACGTTTCTTGACTCCTCGATTGCACATACAACATTTTCAAAGTCATCGGTCAATGACCGAACCCTTGCATCCGTGAGAGTTTCTCCATTGCGTTTAAGTTGATTGGCTACTGTTTGCACACGAGTGATGTAACTAGATACATCTTCTGAATTCTTCATCTTTATGGCGTCCAACTCACCTCGTAGAGTTTGAAGACGCATTTGTTTAACTGGGACTGCACCCTTGAACACCTTTTCCAAGATGTCCCATGCTTCCTTTGAAGTGGATGCACCAACAATCTTCTCAAAGATTCCCTCATCAATAGTTCGATACAACATGTACAAAGTTGTCTTATCTTTTGATAGTTTCTCTTTCAACACTTTGTTTTGGGCCGCCAAGTAACCAATGGTATTTTCTGGTTCTTCAAAACCTTCTTGAACCACCTCCCAAAAATCTTGGGATACCAAAAGAGCTTTCATTTTGATGCTCTAATTGTCATAGTTGGCCATCTTTGTTAATTGAGGCAGAGACAGATTATTGGTTATACTGGTCATAACTCTGATACCAATTTGTGAACAGAGAATATAACTTTTTATTTCACTGCTCCTTTTCAAATAAGAATATTGTCTTTGTAAATAGTCTTACAATAGACTTTTCAAGTTCTACATTCTCTCTCATCAAAACTATACTATAAATTACATTTAAAATCACAATATAAATGACATTCAAAATTATGATTAAAGCTAATAATTATTGACCAATCAAATTTCTAAATAAAATTGATGACGACTTTGAGTTTAATGCTAACAATAGCTTCCAAGACTGACAAAGACCAAAGTAGAGTTAGGAGGTTCAGGCAAAAGTGGTGATCAAAGAGAGAGAAACAGGAAGTGTGGTTATGAGTTGGAAAGGAAGGAACGGATAGTGTTCCAATTCAGAATATTTGAATTGGAAAGTGTATGATTATGCAAAAGATGGTGTGGAGGTATGTATAGAAGTGATGGGAGAGTGAGGATGGTATGAGAATTCAGATTTTCTTTGGCTATTGAGTAATGGGACGGAAGAAATTCATGTGATGCAATGAGCTCCAATAAGGGTAGAATACTGATATGCCACCAAGTTGATAACACTACCAGAATATAATGGTTTAGGCATTATGGCGTTTTTTTTTTTCCTGTAAAAATCAATTAATTTCTGTTCAGGGTAGAAGTCTAATTAAAAAATTGGGGACTGGCACAAATTTGTTGTTGTGTTTGTTCTAAATGAGCAATAGAGTTTGCTTGTCTCCTAACACAGTTTAAGCATTTTGGTAAGGAAAATAATATTTGTACAAAATTCATCTTTGCTTAAAAAATGCAGAAAAAGAATTCACCGTCTCTGTATGCTATATTTTCCGAGTTTTTACTTGTTTCTGCCGTGAGATTTATGCCTTTGGCTGTGTGATTATTATTCCATATCTTAAAAAAATAGATTTCTAGAAAATTATTAAGTTTATTTTAAATGACATCACCCAAATAAAAAGATGATACGCCTAAAGACAGTATACATTCACCACTACCCTAACCTTGAAGCAAATCAAAGTTTCAGCTTAGATTACATGTCCATTAACATTTAAGTTTAGCACGTCAACAACATCATTCCGTAGCATTGCATGAATTGTTCCAAAGGCTTTGCATGAACAAAATGACTGAAAATATTGAATATGTTAAATTCTGTAATATATTCTTTCCCAAATTGTGGAATGTAACTGTTAGTATGAGAAGAGTTAGCAGCCTGTTAGGTTCAGATATAATCTGCTATGGAACAACATAGTGTAACTCTTGTAAAGGTCTCGTGATGTTCCAAAAAGAGTGTCACTCTATTGTGCATTCTAAAAAAACCAAAGACATGTTCATTTGTTAAGCAGTTTTCAGGACATTCAATTTAGAATGTTGAAAATTTTAAATACCTTCCCTACAAGTTCATTTTAACAATTGAATGTCGTTTGCCAAAAAACCAACCTAAACCAGAGCACTACTTTTAACTTTGAAATGACGGTAGAATATATGAAGTTAGCATTATATGCGTCTTGGAGAATACTATAGTTCTAATTTTGAAAAGATGATAGAATATACATAATTAGAATTATAGGCGTGTGGGAGGAACGTATACGTACGTAACAAAGTTTTTGTCAATAAAACAAGTGAAGTTGATATTTGGATTTCAGTTAGAGTTAAAAAATATTTTTATTTTCAAAGTGAGTTTGGATTGTGGAGATGTGTTTTGGAGATCGGAATGCAGTCTCTTAATTTTTAATATTACTGTAAAAATCTTATTTTTGTGGAGAATTATAGAATTTGAGTGCATTAATTGTTATTTTCACTAATTGTTTGCTTTCTTTCAGCAACATCATGTATCATCTTCAAGGGAATCTTCTAAACCACAATCTCCTCAAAAGTCATGTTTTTTGGGGAGTTTGAGGATGTCAAGAGAAGCTTGGCCCACACATACGAAGAATGAGACAACTAGTAGAAAGAATGCACCGGCTTGAAGAGACTCAAGAGAGATTAACTAGAGAAAGGAGGCGAGAACCTAGGCGCATTACAAGGTTTCATGGGCACTATGGGAGTGGAGAGTGAACAATTTTGATGAAAGGCGTCATCAACACCAACCACCAAAGAGTTATTTTTCTTTTGTAAAGTTATCTAGTTTTAGTGGGGATAGTGACCCAAATGTATATTTAGGATGGGAAGCTAAAGTAGAAGAAATCTTTAATGTGTATGAGGTCGAAGAGGACCAAAAAGTTAAGTCAGCTTCCTATAACTCATAATGATGGCTTCTATAACTCATATTGGAAGGATAAAAATAAATTTTCAAAACAAGATAATCCTTCCAACTCTTCTAAAGAATCAACCCCACAAACTTCTAAAGACAATCCTTCTCCTTCTAGGACTAAATCGCCAACCAAAACCTCAAATAAAAAATATTGTAAATGTTTAGGTTTTGGCCATATCGCTGCAAATTGCCCTAACAAAAGAACCATGATGGTAAAGGGGGGATAGTAGTAAGTGACAATAGTGATCAATCTTTTAGGTCTAACTCCCATACCCCTTCAAAAATCCCTAGTGAAAATGAATGTGAGATACCTTGTGAAGGTGACTTATTGGTGGTAAGGCGAATGTTGGGAACAATTCCAAAACCTTTGGATGAAACCCAAAGAGAAAATATTTTCCACACTCACTACCTTATCAACAACAAGTTATTTTCCATGATAATAGATGGGTGTAGTTGTGCTAATATGGCAAGTACAAGAGTAGTGGAGAAGCTCAGATTACTCACTATCTCATACAAATCCCTATAAACTACAATGGCTTAGTGAAGAGGGTGAAATCATGGTTAATAAACAAGTCCTCATAACTTTTTCTATAGGAAAGTATAAAGATGAGGTTTTATGTGATGTTGTGCCATTGGAAGCAACACATATTCTATTGGGAAGGCCTTGGCAATATGATAGACAAGTTTTACATGATGGCCATACCAATAAAATTTCTTTCAACTTCCAAGGTGATGTGAGTTGATTTTAGATTGCACATTTTAAAGGTTTCACTTTTGCTTAGATTTTGGATTTTAGCAATTTAAAGGTGAGAACCCTAAGAAGATCTCCACTGGACATGAACTTAACCAAGTGGTTAAGTAAGTATGAAGGTTCACTTCACAAGGGCAAAGAGAAGAACACAATAATATGGTGACAATGATGCAAAGGTGTCGAATTGAAGAGAACATAAAAGAGGCAACGAAACAATATTAAAATGATAAAGAGTGACTGAATGGAAGGAACATTAAAGAACATGAAATGGAAATGGATAATGGCGCAAATAAAGAAGGAGACAGAAGTAGGGATGAAAAGAACTTATGGATTAGAAAGGGAATTCACGCCACTTGGAGCAGAGGGATTCCAGGATGAGTGATGCAAGGGTCTCCACTTGAGATGTCACTCACTCAAGATAAGATCCAGAGTCGCCACTTAGGATACTACCCACCCAAGATAAGACCCAGATAAAAAGGAGTACTCAGACTCTCAATTCACTCAAGCAGAGTTTTTTTACTTAAAATTTCAATATGTCAATACATAAAGGTAGACACCCTTTATATAGGAATGAGTGACTTAGAGGGCAAGATGAGTGAGGGGTAGAAAAGGAAGGGGAGAGGGGTTGCCTAGGGTGTTGACCATGGTCAAAACCATCCCTTAGGCATAGCTTCTAGAAGCTAGGGCTACATTCTAACCCTAATGGACTACGCACAAGCTAAAATGATAAATACACCCCCCTATTATGCTAAATGAACCTACTCTAGCATATTCTACTATTTGGACCCCCAAAGTGAGCCCAAATTATTTACAACATGTTTTTATTTTTAAGAAGACTAGAAGAAAGAACAGTTGATGTTCTGGTGTATGCCCCGTTCTTCTTATGGTAAGGTTTGACAGATCTTTGGTGGGGCCTTGACTTGATTGCTGAGATGACTGCTCACCTTGTGAATTGTCTCTTGAGTCCTTGATCATCTGTTTGTCTTCTTGGATTATATCATAATGGCATAAGGCTATCTTAAAACCCATCCGTCCCAAGGAAGTTAATGAGAACCAAATAAAAATAAAAACCAAAAGAGAAAATAAAAAAAGGAGAGGAGAGTAAAACGGGTCTCATCTTGTTGACCCGTACAAAAATAATTGGGCCTTCTAGGTATACTTCTTCCTTCTCTTTTTTATTCCCAAATAATTCTAAATACTTGACATATTTGATAAAGAAGTTTAAGGATAATCTTTCAAAAATCTCATAAAGGTTTTTCCCTTCTAAGAAGATTTTTACAAATAAATCATCTATTCCCTGAACATTATGTACAAACATGGCCTGTGTCTAGAATTCACCCATGTAAACTCCTCAAGCTTCATGGACATAAATTTGTTTCACATCCTAAACTTAGAAATATTTTTATCTTCTTTGTGAACAAACTAACTATATTATTTACAGGAGTTCTAAATTCGAGGTCGAATTCTTTCCAACTTGGGGGGCATGATACAATCCAATTAGCTAAGAAGATGACCAAGGACACAAGAGACACTTCCCACTTTGATCAATCATCTTAGCATCCTAGACAAGGCCCCACCAAATATTGAAAGGATCTCAGCAAAAGAAGAACTAGGCATAAACCAGAGTATCAAATGTTCTTTCTTCTGATCTTTTTACAATACAAATGTTTGTAAATAATTTTGGCTCACTTTGGGGTTCCAAATAGAAGAATAAACTAGAGTAAGGTGTGCTTAGTAATTTGAGTAGGGTGTGTTAGAATTGTAGGCCTTAAACAAGAGGGGGTGAATTGTTTTTAAACGTTTTTCGAAAGTATTGAAGGTATGAAGAGAATCAAAGAAGAATCACAGCCATAGGAATCAAAGAATGCAAGATAGAAAATAGTTTTAGTTGAATTCCAGAAATTCAACCGGTTGTTTCTGCGACTCAACCGGTTTTTTTATCAGTAGTGTATAAAAACAACTAAAAATAGATATACAAGAGTTAAGGGAGAGAAAGAATCACACTAGCAATTTTATACTGGTTCACTCTTATACCAAGAGCTACATCCAGTTCCCATAAACCTCTGGGTATCCACTAAGTAATCAAAAACCAGATTACAAACACAACCACCAAAGAAGTGATCTTGATCCCCTCAAGAACACACACTTCCTTTGGCACACACAATCACACCAAAAATCAGAACACACTCTGACTCTGAGAACACAAGTCCTTACAAAAATACAATTGAAGGAGGAAATAGGATTGATCACACCTGATACAAATTAAATCAAAGTACACATCAAGTCCTACTTCACTCTTAGAGAAATATCCAAAGCTTTAAGAAATCTTGGAGAAAACTTGATTTCAAAAAACTGATCTTCTAACTCTTTTGCTAGGAGCGTATAACAAAACATTTATACTCCAACTAGCAGTTAAAAGCATTTGTTATTAAAGACAAATCAGTTTGAAAACATTTAAAGTAAATTTAACAAACTTAACAAAATTTTGTTAAGCCAGTTAAAAAAACAGTCGGTTGTTTTGTCGAAACAATCGATTGAATTGACAGCAAAGTCAACCAAGTTCAAATCTGTCAATACCAGTTTCAAAAACCTTAAGTACGAAACAATCGATTAAAACAATAAAACAACTGGTTGTTTTTCTGCTTCTTCATAAAACACTCTTGTAAAAAAAAATTGAATTAAACCAGCTTTTGGATTCAAACTAAGAGTGAATTAACAAATTCAAACTACCCCAGAACACACCCAAGTAAGCTACAATCACCCTTCAAGCAATCCAAGGAGATTTGGAGTCATCAAAGCTCTTCTTTAACAGGGTGTGCTTAGTAATTTGGGCTTGTGCCAAGCCCACCTTTCATGACAAATGCTTCTAGGTTTAGGGTTTCTTTGACCTACCTTCTAGAAGGCTTCTCACCCATGACACCTCTACCCTTCTATCTTGTTCTACAAGAGACTCTCTCCTATAAATAGAGTGTCTTGCCTCATGTATTTCACACCATGAATTTTGAATAGAAAAGAAACTCTACTTGAGTGATTAGTGAGCTTTGTCTCCTAAATTGTTCTTGTGTCTTATCTTGGGTGTTTGTGCACTTCATGTGGTGGATCTTCACCACTTATCTTGGAGCCTCCCACCCTCCAAGTGGCGTGAATCATCCCCTCCATTCCATAAGCTTCCTTCACTCTTTCTTTTTTCTTTCCATGCATTTGTTCCTTCCTTTTCTTCATGTTGTTTAATTCCTCCTTTACTTTCGGTCATCTTCATTCATTCCTTGCTTCATTTGTTCTTTATTTCCGCACCATTGCATCATCCACACCATATATTTGTGTTTTTCTATTTGTCCTATAAAAGTTAACTTTCACACTTACTTAACCACTTGGTTAAGTTCGTGTCCAATGGGGATCTTATTTGGGTTCTCACCATAAATTGTAATCTCAAAAATCATAAACAAAAGAGTAACCATAAAATGTGCAATCTTAAAATCAACTCACATCAACAACCATGTCTTCCGAAATATGTCTTGATTTCATTTTATTTATTTAATCTGACATGATGGATATTCATTGAAGTGGTGTGATTATGTGTTTTACATAATGATATTACTTGTAAGTCGTTAATTTTGAATCATCAACTTACTCTATATTTGTATATTTTTTTGGCCTACTATGATCATGTTATGTTACACGTGAGCAAGTGTTTTGATAAGTGAGAGAGATGCTTTTAAATCCCAAGGATAAGCCAGAAGATAAAAATGTTTGTATACATATATAATTTTATAGCACGTAACAAAATCTCGCAGTAATAAAGACTATTTTTGTACTTGATACAATTTATATATTATATATATATTAGTATCAGTCAATGCAGTTTATTATTATGCACTACGTATGATAATGATAACAATTTCTAGGATCGTTACACTTTTTTTGTTGTTTTAAGGTTACTATTTGATTGCCTAAGGACTACGAAAGATTCACAACTATTATTACGTAAAAGATGTGCACTTTATATATTAAAGTTACACTACAAGAAAACGTGTTATTAACTACATAAGATTTGCGTCGACGAAGAGAAGGAGATGAATTGTGTCGATCAAACACACGAAAAGTCAACACAAACCAAATGTTGTGTGGGTTAGTCCGCACATGCTAGACATGAAAAGAAAGTGAAAACAAAAATATTGTTTCAACTAGACTGACGCATAAGGTAGAAATACTGTGAAGTATGTGTCGGCTTGACCAATGATGTATGTGTAGAAAGCAATTAATTTTGACGCATAAGTATTTTTTTGATCAGCAACGAATTAATAAAAATTAAAAGAGACACTTTAGGGGTGTCCCAACCCGTATACATCAGACATTAAAGTCTAGACTGTACGCATAAGCTAAACAGATTCTGCTAGACATAATAGAGCCAACCTCAAATTTATGGTTTACCCATTTACCCCAACAGACAGAAACACCACAAAAGACCCTCACTCACCACCTAAGACAGAACCAAACTTAACCCTTATAGAAGACCACGAAAACCTCAACAGCACACCATATCAGCACTCTATAAAACCACCAGCTCCCTCCACGCCAGAAAAAGATACGCTAAGTTAACGGTGTTGAGTGACACCCGTTCTCCACCACTGGCTCTATACTCAACAGTCCCCTGTAACTACCGCACACCAACCACGCAGCTGCTCATCCAGAAACAGTGGATACTGATAAGGAACCTGCTTAACTTTTTGTGCTTTGAATAAGACACCTGAAACTCCAGTCTGTTATCAAGTCTTTAAGCTTGCAGGCTTTACCAGAGTACCTTAAGCAACTTACAACTCGAGACACCCACAACCGATGCCCTCTACATTCACCTCACCACGCAACGAGTTACCCATGCACATTGCCTCCGGCGACCACCGACTACGTCCATAAAGAGCACGCCACTTCCTCGACCAGCGGTTATCTTTGCATAACTTCGACGACCACCGACCGGCGATCATGTTAGCCTTTGCATCATTTCGACATCCACCGCATATGGGGAACGCCGCTTCCTCGATCGGTGATCATATTGACCATCGCCGTTTTTTATAACCGGCGATCATGTTGAGCGTTGCCATCTACGATCGCCGTCTGCACATAAATGGAGAGCGCCGTTTCATCAACCGGCGATCATGTTGAAATCGCCGTTTCAATTACCGGCGATCATGTTGATCTTTGCACAATCGGCGATCACCGACTACATACAAATGGGTCATGCCGCTTCACCGATCGGCAATCAAGTTACCCTATGTAAAGCACCACTTCACCGACCGGCGATCATGTTGACTTGCATACCTTCGACGATCACCGACTGTAGTATCATCCTCTCCAGATTTTCTACTTCAGAGACCTACTGTACCCATTTCACTTCCTTTCTCTGACCATAGTGGCTATTACCCGGTCCTTACCCTCCTTCTTTCCAGCAGCACCACCATTAGCCCGTCTAGCCTGCTATATGCC
>Ga0123341_1001746_pt1 | contig 16930 bp, 23 predicted proteins | sample Turbeapinknodule_FD_89959 | JGI IMG/M metagenome (GOLD analysis project Ga0123341, IMG submission 89959) | Root nodule microbial communities of legume samples collected from Mexico - Turtle bean Mexico pink nodule | ecosystem: Host-associated > Plants > Roots > Nodule | place: Mexico: Nepantla...
AGGTTGAATGTAGGCATCTAAAAACCAACCTAAGTTAGATTAGGGTTTCTAGAAACACCTAATCTAACTAAGGCCGGTCATTTAGACCTAATTGAAGCACATGAAGCACACCTAGTCACACTTACCATGTGAGCTACAATTAGGCGCCAACTTTCACACCTTTAGGTTTTGAATTTCCCACCATTTTCCTTGGCCATTTTCGGTCCTCCTTGGCTATAAAAGGAGGAGCCTACCTCATGTATTTCGAAGATTAATTCATTAGTGAAATGTTCCCAATTTTGTGTCATTCTCACTCTTTGCCTAAAACCTCTTAGGATTAGGCTCTTAATCTTCCTACCGTCACCTTCCAAGTGAGATGGCCTCACCACTCACTCTTCATAGTTAGCATGCACCTTTAAGGAGTCCAGCTCTCTACGTGAGATCCTTGTTCCACCTTCAATCCATGGAGCTTCCGCAAATCACCTTCAAAACCGCAAAGAAGAAGACACAAATCCATCACCCACTAACTTCAACATATGCATATACATTAAGGGTCTTTATTCATAACGATCATCCTCACCCATTTGGGTTATATATGGATGTGATGCATGTTCCGGGATGCGGTGCAATAATGACATCATGGATAACATAGTCCTTAAAATGAAACCATCACCAATCAACTTCAACTTTAGACAGATTCCCATTTATGACTATAGATGGGTGGCGAGGGCAGACTACACATAGTCGTACTGAAGGAGGACACGTTCAGGCAAGTGCAACTGTCTGTAGGTGCCTAAGCGATTGTACCTCAAAAATAAGGATATCCAATCAAAAGAATGAGCTGCCATATGGTCATTGTAAGGGTTAAATCTAACTTCATGCAATTTGATCTTGTCTAATTGCAATCGAACAAATCAAGTGATGAGAGTCTGCCAACATCTTATCGCATGTATTGAGGATTATCCTCCGCAAACGTGTGACGCCTGTTCTCGCCGGTTGACTTAGCCGTCGTTGACTTCAAAGGCAGATGGTGACTCCTCCTATCTCCTCGTGGTTTCTAGTCTCTCCTAGGATAGCTGAGAGTGGCTTCGTTGAAACAGAGGGGGCCCTACCTGCTTTATCCCCAACTCTATGCACAGTTTGCCCAACTGTTGGCTTGCAAACTGGGTGTCGTTATCAGACACCAAGCGTTTTGGGATTCTAAAACGACATACTATATTCTTCCATACGAGGTGCGGGATCTTATGGGCTGTGATTTGCGCCACTGGCTCGGCCTCTATTCACTCCGTAAAGTACTCGATGGCAACCATAAAGTACTTCATTTGACGCACCGCTAAAGGGAATGGTCCCAAAATATCGATTCCCCAAGTATGAAACGACCATGGGCTGTGGACCGATCACAACTCCTCTTGGGGCGCATTGTTCCAGTCAGCGTGTCTTTGGCACAGCTCACATCGTTGTGCGTGCCTCGTGCAATCTTCCCTCATGGTTGGCTAGTAGTACCCTGCACAAATGACTTTCGAAGAGAGAGATCGGTCACCGATGTGACTCCCACATATCCCCTCGTGGAGTTCTATCATGATGCGTGTGCATTGTTCGCCACTTACGCAGGCCAAGATAGGATGGGTATACCCATGTCTGAACAAATTCCCATCCACCAGGGTATACCTGCTCGAATTTTTCTTGATTATTCTAGCCTCTGTGGGCTCCAGTAGGAGTATCCCGTCCGCCAAGTAGCGTCTATAGGGTGTCATCCAGGTTTCTCCTACTTCAACTAAGAAAACGTGCAATGACTCTCCTCCTACTAAGGTTTATACGCTTATTCTAGGGGTCTTCAATGTCTCTTCGGTCAACGACCGATGACTCCTCTTAACGCCCTTCAAGGTGCTTATCTGCTGGACTTTTGCTGTAAGGTTTGTGGTACTCAGCCTGGTTGTTACTAGCTTTGAAAGCGAATCGAAGCGCCTGCTCGATCAGTAACCCATTGGGTCCTTCCAGAATGACGCCAGCCCCACTACCTTGTTGGTTGGAGACCCGTCTACGGAGAGGACCCATCTCAAATCTACTTCCTTCTGCTGCGTGGCTTTCGAGGAGAGCTCCACTACGACGTCAGCATAAACCTGGTCCTTAATAGGCCCTCTTGGTTCGTACTGAACATCGAACTTTGATAGCTCAACTGCCCATCGCACCATCTGAACTGCCACATCGGGCTTCTGGAGGACCTTGCGGATGGGGAGGTCTGTCATCACCATTACGGTGAAACTCTGGAAGTAATAGCGCAGCCTCCTTGCTGAAAACACTACCACCAGGGCCGTTTTCTCTATGGCCTGGTATCTCACCTCTGGTTCTTGCAAAACCTTGCTTACGAAATATATCAGCTTCTGCACATGGTCTTGCTCCTAGACGAGGACTGAACTGATCGCCCGCTTTTTGATGGCGAAGTACAAACAGAGTGGAGTGCCCAACTGTGGCTTGCACAACACTGGTGGGCTGGCTAAATATTCCTTTAACTTGAGAAACGATTCTTCACACTCTATTGTCCATACGAACCTGTTGTTTCTCTTTAAGCACTGAAAGTAAGGGTGCCCCTTGTCCCCCCTCCTGACACAAATCGAGACAGAGCGACCATCCGCCCTGTCAACTCCTGCACTTCCTTCACAGAGATCGGACTCCTCATGGCGATCATTGCGGTGCACTTCTCAGGGTTTGCCTCTATGCCACACTCAGTGAGCAGAAACCCTAAGAGCTTGCTTGCCTCTACCCCAAACACACATTTTTCGGGGTTCAGCTTCAGTCTGTACTTAGCTATTGTGGTAAATAGCTCCTCTAAATCAGCAACGTGTTGATTCTTTACCTGGGAGGTGACCACCATGTCGTCCACATAAGCCTGGACGTTTCACCCTATCATAGGGGCAAGCACTCTATTCATTAACCTTTGATAGGTTGCGCTTGCGTTTTTCAGCCCAAAAGGCATTACCTTGTAGCAGTAACAGGAGAGCTCTGTCATGAACGTCGTTTTGCACTCGTCCCTGGGGTGCATCCGGATCTAGTTATATCCAAAGAATGCATCCAAGAAGCTAAGAAGTTTGCATCCTGATGCGCTGTCCACCAGGGCGTATATACTGGGCAGTGGGTACGAGTCCTTCGGGCATGCTTTATTCAAATCTGTGAAGTCAACGCACATTCTCCACTTGCCATTGGCTTTCTTGACCAATACTACATTTGTCAGCCATTCAGGATATTGGATCTCCCTTATGTGGCCAGCGTCTAGCAACTTCTTAGTCTCCTGCCTGATGACCAGTCGCCTTTCTTCGTTGAACTTTCTTCTCCTCTGGCGCTCTGGTCGAACCTGGGGGTCCATGGTGAGGTGGTGGCACAGGAAATCTGGGTCGATGCCAGGCATGTCTGAGGCAGTCCACGTGAAGGCATCCAAGTGTCGTGCTATCACCTCGACAATTTTTTCCTGTACCTCCTAGCTCAGGGACATGCCAAGCTTGAATTTTCTTCCCCCAATCTCTCTTTCCAGCACTTCCTTTGTTGGTTCAGGCTGATCTTCTCGGGCGACCTCTACTCGGGTATCCCCTTCTCCCCCTGGGGGTTGACGAGTTACGGTGCACACCCCTCTCTTCGTTTTTAGGCTATTCTCATAACACTTATTTGTCGCCTTTTGGTCAGACTTGATCGTTATTACTGAGCACTCGAGGGAGGGCAATTTCATCTTCATATGCCTCGTGGAAGCTACCGCCCTTGTTCTGTTTAGGGAAGGTCTGCCCAAAAGAATGTTATAAGCTGAAGGGGCGTTGACAACAATATACCTTATGTTTACTATGCGGGACGCATCACCATCTATGAAAGTGGTCCTTAGCTCAAGGTGCCCTCGTACCTCCACCTGGTCCCCAACAAAGCCATATAGGCAAGCGTCGTAGGGTCTCAACTGGTGGGTTCACAGTTGTAGCTTGTTGAAGGTCGACCAGAACATCACGTCTACCGAACTTCCCTGGTCGATGAGGACTCGATGCACCTTCCTCCCTGTTGTTACTACTGAGATCACCACAGGATCGTTGTCATGTGGGATGACGTCCTGCAAATCTGACTTCGTGAAGAAGAGGTCGGGCTCTGGGGACTGGTCGACCTCTCTCGCTTCCACTGTCATCACTTCTCTAGCATACTTCTTTTGTTGGGAGGCGGTCCATCCTCCTACTGAGAATCCCCCGACGATGGTGTTAATTTCTCCATGGACAGGTATTTCATGTCCCTGATCTCCCACAGAGGCCACTGTCGTTGGGGCCCCTTGGGTCTCTTGCAGGTATTCCTTCAGGAAGCCCTTCCTCACCAGTTCGTCTAACTGGAATCCTAACGCCAAGCAATTGCGCAGGTTGTGACCAAAGGCTTGGTGGAACTCGCACCAAGCGTTTTTGCTGGGCCCTAACCTCTTGTCGGTTTTCGGTGGGGCATTTAGTCTGTCGGGCACGTGAGGGATGGTGATCAGCTCCTTAAGGTTCATCCGAAAATTGTGTCTGGTGGGGGCGTTTTCCTTTGTGCGTGCCCTGGTCTGAGGCTTCCTTGCTTCATACGGTGGTTGCTTCCCCGAGCCTTTCTTCTCTGTCGTGGCCTCGTACACCCTCATAGGCTAAGGGCAGCTAGTTCCCCGAGGTCGGACTGGGCCGATGCTACCGCGTTTTTCTGTGACCTCTCCTTCTACGACGATGTGTGCCACTACTCGACGCCTGATTCCACAAAACATCTTGGGGCGACACCTTATTAGTGAATCGCTGAAGGGTCCTGACAGTACTCCTTTCCTGAAGGCATGCACCTTCATGTCTTCGTCCTTGGTGTGCAACTTCACCACTTGTGCTCCAAATCTGTTCAAGAACTCTTTCAATGACTCTCCCTGGTATTGTTTTACGTCAAAAAGATCGTAAGAGATTGCAGGGGGAGCCCGGTTGACAATGTACTATTCTCTTAACAATGTCGAGAATTGATCGAACGGAGGTAATGTGTCCATCAGGAAGACTGACGAACCAGTCCAACGTTGTGCCTGAAAGCGTACTCATGAACAACTTATAGTGCATGGGGTCAGAGCCTCTTGAAAGCATCATTTGGGTGTGGAAAGCTGTGATATGGGCCTCTAGGTCCTCTACACCTGTGAAGGTGACCTTTGGGCCCATGAAGGTGGCCGGTATCACGGTGTCCATGATCGCGTGAGAGAACAGCATGGGGCGAGCCCTAACCGGTGTGGGCGGAGCTCGCTCATCCATCGTGCGTTCCCCCACATGCTGCAAACTCCTGCACAATTCCTCGTTGGTTTTGCGTAACTCTTCGTTGCTTGCTTGTGACGCGGCCAGGTCGACCTGGAAATGATCCTGATCAACTATGGATGCTACTACTGCCTGTTGAAGGGCACGTATGGTCTCCATGAGTTGCTGCATGGTGACGTTGTCCCCTCCTTCTGGCACAACTGATCCTTGCCTCGTGTTTCTCATGTTGTTGGGTGGCTTTCAACACGATTGTGAATGGGACCTGGTTTTATCGGGCCCCGCGGTGGACGCCAAATGTTCTTGCCGGTTGACTTAGCCGCCGTTGACTTCAAAGCCAGATGGTGGCTCCTCCTATCTCCTAGTGGTTTCCGTTCTCTCATTGAGTAGCTGAGAGTGGCTCTGTTGAAACAGAGGGGGCCCTACCTGTTGATTGCACTCCGACGATCAAGTCAATACTGGGCTAAGAAACAGTAAGTATGTAAAGCAATTTCAGTCTTAGAAACGACGTACCTTTCTAGGGTTCTTACCACCCTTTATATTGGCTGTAATTAGGTCAACTTCCCTATCCCTCAAGGATCTTTCCTTAAGTGGAATTAAGATTTCCTGGTGAGGGATCTTGTGACGCGTTGCATAAGCTTAGCGCAGCCGCGACACAAGACTTGCCTCTTCTGGAGTGCAATCTTTCTAACAGCATGGCCGCCAGGGTACCAACTCATGTACCAACACTACGGCGCCATTTGTTCTGTGGGTGCCCTAATTATTCATGTGCCATGCATGTATTCTTTTCCTGGAAACCTTAACCCTTACGGGCTTAGCGCTTCCAAGGAACACTTGTATGTGTCGTACCCGAATGTACTATACACACCTCATGCATGATCCTCTCGTGATTTAGAAAACGTGTGGGTCAATGTCGCTGTCTACATAAACCTCCCTCAACCAACATAGACGAACATAACCAACCTAGCAATGCCTAGTCTCATTAGCAGTTGTTCCACGATTAACACGGAGTGAGTCAACCAACAAATTTGTCGCCATAATTACATCTAAGGTTAGGTACGTATAGAATTGTTCGAACACTAGGAGGTTCAACAAATTAGACACATTATCCAATATGATGGTCAACTCCCCAATAGGAAAATGAAAGGTGTTTGAATCTGCATGCTTCCTCTCTATAAAGACGAGTCATTTCTTTGTTGTATCATAACTAACACCAATTAGACTACCTAAGCTAAAAACTCTCCTGTAGCAATTACGTGCTCATATGATGTACCCAACTTAATCATCTTTCTTCATGAAAAACACTTTAAGTTCACCACGATCCTACAATACCCAATGAATATCATTTTAGAATTCAATTAAATAATAGACAATTTTTACAACATCACCATTCCATAATTATCTAGTCATATGGTCATTATGTAACATGTAAAGACTTATCCACTTTCCTCCAAGATAGCTTTCATCTTCCACATGTGGTTTGGTAGGTGCTTCGGCATGCACGTCCTCAAACTGAGCATTTTCTTCATCCGAAATCACCTTCTACAATATTAATCGGTCCACCACAATGTCTTCTTCTAACATAAGCAATTGTTCGTACTTGGTCCAAACTTCACCCTTTGTTTTGGTCATTTCACTCATGTTATCTCAAAACTTAGTTCAAAAAGCAAAACCAATATGCTTATGGAAAACCAATTCCAGAATGGTCTTACGGAAAATCAAATGCTGAATTGCCTTAAGAAAGATCAAATGCAGAATGGCCTTATGAAAAATTGGATACATAATGGCTTTATGGAAAATCAAATGCGGAACTAATCGTGAAAATACATTCAAATTGGATTATGGAATCAAAAACCCAAAATTTTTATGGAAATTAGAAATCGGAATAAAAAAAAAAACTCTGAACCTTTTTTCTCCCCAACGAGCTGGAGAACCATCGGAAAACACCTCCAAAAACGCCGACGAACCACCAACCACACTCACAATGCCCAGAATTTTAACGCGCACGGCTGCCGGAGAATACTTCTTCAATGCACAGCAGTAAAAATCCAAAAACCCTTTGACATTTAAAATTACTAAGGAGGCTATTTTGGTCAATTCACTAGTCTGATACAGTGCACGTTTCAATTTTGATATAGTGCAGGAAGCAACAACCTTAAATTAACCATGATTTTGAAATAAAGTGGTGTACATTGAAATTTGTCTTTTTAAAAAAAAATAAGAATCAAATATGCATTTCATGTATGGGTCGATAAAGCATCATTCTTCATAGTTTACATATGTTTATGTGTTTTAAGCCTTTTAAAGTCCTCTCAATTTGGATGCACTGTAATTTACCCTTAGATGTAAGTTTATGTCATCAAATATAATTTTTAGGAGAAGAAAATAAGATAAATTAAACTAAGGTTCTCATATCAATTAGAATCACACTTCAAGTTTTGGATACACTCTGCTTTAAAATCTCTGAATAAAATACACATTTGATTCTTATAAAGAACAGCAATCTAGGAATTTGTACTGCATTTCATGATGATTCAATAATGCAAACAATTGGTTTAGTTGTAATGAGAAATTCCTTATTTAAATTTGTGGATAGAGTTCCAGTATCTCCGGCAAACTAGCAGCAAATAAGGTTTTCAGAAGTCCAAATTGATTTATTGCATGTCAATGTGGTCTTTTTCCTTGACAACCAAAGCGACTTTAAAAAATAAAATTGTTTATCAATACAATTAATATACCATTAGATAACGACAGGAAACTAATTTCATGAAATTAAAATCCTTTTTTTCCTATATTTTTTAGTCTTCTGTGGTAAGGTATTGTGCCAAGAAATGCATATGAAGTAGGCCTTTGCTTTGAATGAGATCTTAGATTTGACTTGAATCCCTACCAAACATGAATCGCCTTCCCCAGTCACCAACCACCAAAAACCTTGTCCTCCAGCTCACTTGTTTGCTGCATGTTTTGGGAATAGTTAGAGGATGAAAGCATACTAATTCAAGTCTCTGTGATAAACTTGTGTCGGATAAAGGTTTAATACATCAGAATGTTTCTTAACTTTTTTGAAAATTTTAAGTAAGCTTCTAAATGAAAGAAAATTGTAATTGAGTCTTTGATTTTCTGCAATTTTTGTAATTATGTCCATGAATGTGGTGGTTTCAAGCTATTATAAACTAAGTCTGGAATTATAAAAATTTGACAACACCAAAAATCAAATACAATTTCTTTTAGTTTAAACCTCGAATAAATTACCTTGTATACACTGAATACCAGAGCCACTGGGTGCTCTGACCAATTGAAATCCAATCTCCTGGAAGCTGAGCTGCAGTTTGCTCTCCTCCTAGTGGAGCAAATTGTCCCAAATGCTTGTACCTTTCAGTAAATAAGTTATGGGAAATGAAGAATTAGGCCTTTAGTTGCTGGTCAATACTATTTCAGTTACATTACACATGCACCATTTTGGTTACACATAACTGATTAACCATTTCGTTTATTTTGTGGTAGAATTACAGACACATCATCCATATTTATTTAACTAAATTAACTGTACTTTATGTCACATGCATTAGCATAGTTGATTTCAGAATCCTCTATTAGTTATGTTCTTTATTCTAAGATAACCCGGTAGCTAGTTGGTTTTCTTAACAGTACCCTTTATATTATACAGTATCTGGCTTCATTGGAAGATTACATTGGATAATGTAAAACTTCTTCATGTGTGGATAAATTGTTACATGATAACCATGTTTTTAATATCTCGATTAATTTTTATGTGATACATAATCTGATTTTTTAAAATTACCAGAAAGAGTTCATGAAAGTCAGTTGCATGCATTTAGATATTGGTAGAAACCATAATGATCTTAAACCATATAATAATTTCTTCCATACCTGAAGGGACGGAATCGATGGCGACCAACTCCTCTGAACCTGATAGGGCCTTCAGGATACCTCTCACACAACTCCATGCGGTTGAAACAGTCTGCAAGATACACTCCTTGCTGTGCAGCTACCTATAGTGATTCAAAGTTGGAAAGGCATCACAAAGCACCAGTAAGATGACCCTTTTGAAAACGAAAAGTTTCAAGTTATCAAGTATTATTGAGAAGTAGTATGTGCTGTACTTGTACCTGAGCTGTGGCAGGAAGATTTTTCATCTGAGAGTCTACTTTGGAAAGGGCTTGTTTGAAATATTCAATGTCAACTGTAATGCCGCTTTCTTGAGATTTCTTTAGCAAGCTGGCCATGTCTTTCATTTGGTTCTTCTTTAAATAAATGTCCACTTGAGGGTACCTTTCAATAATGTCACCAACAACGTTTTTGAATTCTTGAAGATCTAATTTTCCAGAACTTTCCTTGTCAGCCTTGCTAAATATCACGGCTATATCTTCCTGGTAAAACCATGGCACGCAAAAATGTTATGTTAGAACTTAAAGAAGTAACAGATCACTGCAGCACCATAATGTGTTGTTAAAATGTCAATGGTTTCTAGCAAAAGTAGTCAGGAATGGTTAATAGAACTAATAGTGTTAGGAATTATGAGGGGGTAACAAACCAAACAAAATTAAGAAAATTGATCACATCAATCATCAAGTGAATTTAATATCACGTCTATTTCATAACGTTAAACTTTTAGACATGTAAGTTCTAATTACTTAAGTCATTCAACTTGTTCATCTCTATCTGATATGAAACATTTTTACTTGCACTTGCACACAAGAAACAAAATGTGGTAGCTACTATAATCACACCATATTATAGGAATGAAAGAGCATAGATTACACCTACCATAACTTTACGCTGATTTATAGTGGCACAATCACCAAGAGCATAGATGTTGTCAGATCCTTCAACCCTTAGCCATTCATCAGTGACCAATGCACGTCTGTTAATCTGTAACAGCAATAATTCAAAGCTAGCAAAAATTGAACAGTGGCAAATTTTGTCCATGGATTGTGAGAAACAAAGAAACAAACCTGGCCAAGCTGTTTCATAAATTCAACTAGTTCAGGGCGAGCACCAATACCAGTTGACCAAACTACCATTCCGTGAGGTATGGAAACAACTCGACCAGTTGACCTTTCTTTGGCAGTGATTTCGTTTTCACCAACGTTCACAACCATAGATCCCAACTTCACATTAATGCCATCTCTGGCAAACTTTAATTCAGCAAATTCAGTAATTCTCTTATCAAACCTGCAACGAACCAAGAAATTATATCACAGACTCTGATATCAAAAGATGATGCTTTATTAGAGAGAAAATGTTAACCATTCAAAAATATTTTTTAAACTTTTAAATGGTCATTGTCATTATGCTCATGCAATAAAGAACAGAATCTTTGCTTCAAAAAAAGAACAAAACTGAGATACAGTGTCATAAGTGATTTTAATCTTATTCTTAAAAATAGAATTGAAGTTGCACTTCGATCATTTACCTAATGAATGTTAACATGAAAGTTCAACAGACTACTAAGGCAAAATTCTGATTCTGATAGAAGAAAAACTCTAGAAGCACATGTAAAATTGCACCTAGTCTTTATATGCTAATAAAGAAAAAATACATTACATGTTTAAGATATGATCGCCTGCCTCCAAGAGAGTAATCTTCACGTATTCTTTAAGTTCCGGATATAAAAGAGCCATATCCTCATGTACAAAGTCATGAAGCTCAGCAGAAAATTCTACCCCAGTTGGACCACCACCAACAACTACAAAACTCAGAAGCCTTTTCTTCTCTTCCACAGGTAAAGAAGGAATGCTAGCTCTTTCAAAAAGTTCAACCACTTTCCGGCGGATTTTTAGAGCTTCATCCACTTCCTTCAAAGAGAATCCAGAGTAGTTCAGTTCGCATGTCTTCTAATTAAAAGGACCTTTCTTTTCATACGAATGCACACATGCACCATTCCAAAAGAAAAAAAAAACTACTACATAATTCGGATTACTATGATCCTTATCAATCTTCAAGCTACACATGCTTGAATGTTATTAACTCTGTCATGTAATTAACAACCTCGATTGATCGGGACTATGAACACGAAAGTCTTAGACCATGCAATAATTTCTCATAGGACAGAAATTTATATACAAAGATTACCTTGGTGAAACATCTACTTGGAGATTGGAGAATTATAACAAAAGCAATTGGATGTTTAAAAGATATATATACCTTCAGGAAATGGGCATGTTCCTCAACACCAGGTGTGTTGAAGGTATTAGAACGGCCTCCCATACCTATTACCAGGTAATCATAATCAATTGAAAATTCTTCTTGGACACCAGACTTTTTGTCCTTAATACCAACAGCACGACAAAACACTTTGTTGTTCTTTTGATCGATCTTGTAGCATTCAGCTTCACTGAAATGAATATTTACACCGCTCTGTAGAACAGTGTTTTCCTTGTAAGTTAATTAATGAAAACATCACCCATGTAATAACTATTACATAGCAGCGTGGATAGTTATAATAACATGTAAATTTTGTTCTTGTTTAGATAAGAGAGAAGATAACTGATGGAAAAGTTACCTTGCGGGTGATACTGCGAATGGGTTCAACGACGCTCCTTGCTTCCACTGTACCACATGTTACACTTGGTAGCAATGGAGTGAAAGCAAAATAGTTACGTGGTGAAACCACATGAATATCATAGGAGGTACTTTTCATATTTTTCAGAAAACTGGTTCCAGCCCAACCAGTTCCAAGCACCACCACCTTCTTTTTTGGACTTTCATTGCCCGATTCTGGTTTCACATCGCAAAATGCCACTGCTCCTCCTCCACTGCAACCCAATACAAAAGTGATTAACATAAAAATTAATAATTAAAATACCAAACTACGTAAAATTAAGTGATTAGTAAACTGATACAATTCTTATATTTTTCTTTTTAGAATGTTTATGAAGAATAAATCTGTATATATATAGATAACATGAATGAATCTAACTATATATTAAGTTTCATGAAGAAGGGTTGGTGTAGCAGCTGGACTGTAACGGAACATATAGAAAATAAGCAAGAACGTAAGGTATGATATTTTGTAAGTTATACCTGATGACAGTGCAAACAAGAACAGACTTGGACCATGATGGATACTCATTGAAAACCCTAGAGGCTGTGTGAAAGAAGCTGGAAGACCAACGCATTGTGAAATTCCTAGCTAGATAGCTAATTTGGCTTCTCTTATAAGTGCTTGTTTCTATATGTTACTTTTGCTTTCCCTTTTTGGTTCCTTCTTTGTAAGAAAAAGGAAAAAACATGGAGGGCTAGAAAAACGGAAGAGTCACAGATTTTTCAGGTACAGTTTTAAACACTAGGCCACGGTCAAAGTTGCTATTGCATGAAAATGCATTTTTTGTATGTTGACTCGTTAAATCAAGGTAAATAATAAGGTTAAACCTACACTGCTGTTCCAGGAATAGATCTCCACGTTGAAAAAAAATGCATGGCCAATCATTATCGTTGAATTAATGATCCGAGAATTATGCAGTCAAACCACAACTTTGTTCAAAGCTCTCATAATCTCATTGGTTTAATTTTGAAATGAAAACATTTGACTTCTAAATTATTTTAAATAAAAACCAATTTATGTAAACCGAATGGATCCTACCTGAAATTTGTTATTCAATTAATTCTTTGTAACATTTTCACACTTACATTTATTTAAAATGTCGCTATATATAAATTTTAATTACAGTAGTAAAATATTACAATAAATAAATTTAAACTAGTATCATCTTTTAAATAATCTTTTAAATAGTAACTCTTTTAATTTAATAAATTTTTCAAATACTAAACACAACTATTCACTCTCCTTATTCTCCTTATTCTCACTCTCTTAGTCTCCTTTCACTCTATTATTCATACTCAATCTCGGTTTTACTCATTCCCTCGTTTTTACTGTCATTGTAACTGTTACATGATTGATCATTCTCAGTGTCTCGTTCTCTCTCACTCAAACGCATGTAAGCTTTTCTCGCTCTCTCATATGCTCCATATTCCATGCTTGCATCTCGTATTTTGTCAGTGATGATGTTGAAACGCAGGTATTACATACTTCAATTTGTTCTTACAATTAGGTAGAGTTCTTTGTCTTTGATTCTATTTGGTTTTTGTTTTCATTTTCACTTTGTTTTTATTTCCTTAAGCTTATAGACATTGCTTAGAGCAAAGAAGTGGTGATCTGTTTTGGAATTGTGGTGGGGAAATCCTATGAATTGTTGATTTTGTTTATTTTAATTAATCTCCAGCTCTAACTATTAGATTTTGCACCTTTGCAATTTTATAGTTTTTCTATGCTTCTCAGTTGTTTGATTCAATAGTTTTACCCAACAATTTTAGAGTATTTTCTTTTTATCCTTTTTATGGTAATTTAATTTTAGTTTTTGTTTAAAAACACATTGAAGAATGCCTTTAATAAATGTGTTTGTGTTAGGAATATCACACAGTTAAAAGAGATTGTATTGGCCGAACAAATTTATTTATAGTGTTGAATAAACTTTAAATGTTAGTTTGTGGGTTTTAAAATTAGAAGTTACTAGAAAATAAAAGAATGAGAGTTTTGATAGATGAAAAGTCAAAAGTTGTGAGTGAGATTTTATTATGTTGTTAGTGAGGTTTTAAGGCCATAATGAAGATTTTTCTAAAAGAGCTTCCTAAAGCCTATATAATAGGATGTTCTCTCAATTGTAAGATACACCATAGAAAGAAATACAATAGAGAGAAATACAAGAAGAAGAGTGTTTCTTTAGAGAAAATCCAAGTGTGAGTGTTTTTTTTTTACAATTTGGTATGAGAGCCAATGGCGAATGTGATGACAGCTCTTCTCGGTTCTCAAGCTGCATGGGAGGTGGTCGAAGAAGGTTTCAAAGAACCAACAGATACCACGGGTTATACGGCGGCTCAAACCAAGGCGTTGAAAGAGATGCGATCAAAGGATAAGCTGACACTATACATGTTGTTCCGAGAGGTTGATGAGTCGGACTTTGAGAAGATTGCTAATGCAACTACTTCAAAAGAAGAGTGAGACATCTTTAAAAGGTGTTCAAAGGAGTCGACCAAGTTAAGCAAGTGTGTCTACAAACTCTTCGTGGCGAGTTGGAGAGCATGAAGATGATGGAGTCAGAAAGTGTATCTGACTACATCATGCGTGTACAAGCTATGGTGAATCAACTCAATCAAAACGATGAAAAGTTGACCGATGCATGAATTATGGAGAAGATTTTGAGAACATTAACCGACAATTTTGAGAGTATTGACCTAACGACGCTCACAATTGACGAGCTCGCTGGTTCTCTTGAGGCACACCAACAATTGAAGAAGAAAAAGAAGGAGAAAACACTCGAGCAAGCACTTCAAACCAAGGCATCAATCAAAGACGAAAATGTACTCTATGAAAAAAATTCTAGAAGTAGAGGTCATGGCCGTGGAAGTCGTGGAAATGGTCGCGGTGGTAAAGGCAACAGTCATGAAAGGTACTATAAGGAGAAGGAACAATCGAGCCAACTAAATTGGCATGGAAGAGGACGTGGTCAAGGAAGAGGCGACTGATCAAATTACTCCAACATCGAGTGCTACAAATGAAACAAATATGGTCATTATGCGAAGGATTGCAACTCTGAAAATGTTATAATTGTGGTAAAGTGGGGCATTTTGCAAAAGATTATTGAGCCAATATAAAGATGGAAGTACAACCAACCTAGCCTTGGAAGACGAATGAAGGTGTTCTCTTGATGGCTCAAAATGAAGTCAGCATTAACAATGACACTCTGTGGTACCTCGACTCGGGGGCAAGCAACCATATGTGCGGTCACGAGTACCTATTCAAAGAGATGCAAAAGATTGAAGATGGTCATGCATCATTTGGAGATGCATCAAAGGTGGAGGTCAAAGGTCGAGGTACGGTTTTCTACTTACAAAAAAATAGCTTAATTGGGTCACTCCAAGATGTTTATTACGTACCAGACCTCAAGACCAACATTTTGAGTATGGGGAAACTCACAAAGAAAGGTTACTTGATATTTTTGAAAGATTGGCTACTACATTAAAGAACAAACAAGGGCGTTTGGTTGCTCGAATCGAGATGGCAAGAAATTGGATGTACAAGCTGAATTTAAGAAGCATACGAGAAAAATGTTTGCAAGTCAACATTGAAGATAAGGCATCGTTGTGGCATCTCCGTTTTGGTCACCTACATCATGGTGGCCTAAAAAGGTTAGCAAAGAAGAATATGGTGCATGGGCTACTCAACATGGACTATGAGGGAAAATTTTGTGAAGAATGTGTGCTCAGCAAACATGCGAGAACCTCGTTTCTAAAGAAGGCTCAATATTGGGCTAAGTAACCTCTCAAATTGATTCATACCGACCTATGTGGACCAATTACTCTATAATCCTTCAGCGGTAAAAGGTATTTCATTACCTTTATCGATGATTTGTCACGAAAAACTTGGGTTTATTTTTTGAAAGAAAAATCTGAGGCTTTCGAGGTGTTCAAAAAGTTCAAAGTGATGGCTGAGAAGGCAACTGATAGACATATCAAAGTTGTATGATCTGATAGAGGTGGTGAGTATACTTCAATGACTTTCATGGAGTATTGCAAGGAACAATACATAAAGTGATTTTTAACCGCACCGTACACTCTTCAACAAAATGGTGTAGTCGAGAGGAAGAACTAGAACATTCTCGACATGGTTCGATCAATGCTTAAGTGCAAAAGGATGCCAAAGGAATTTTGGTGAAAGTTGTGCAATGCGCCATCTATGTGCAAAACCGATGTCCACATGTGAAGTTAGATGATCAAACACCATAAGAGGCATGGAGCGGACAAAAGCCGACATTTTTTATAAGTGCCTAATTTCAGTAATGTTTTATATTAAAATATAGGCACTTATGAGGATTTATTCCTAATTTACATATAAAATAATCTCTAATTTATGAATTTATACCTTTTTACATTTTTATGAGCTTTATTTGAATAAGAGCATTTTATTCCCAAATTTGGTGTTAATTGCAAATTTCTAGGGAAGATTGAAGATTTGAAATAAAGGAGAATAATTTGAGCTAAAAAGATAAAGCCGGAAGGTCCCAGAATGGAAAAAGATGCAAAGAAAGATTAGGCCTTTTTTATGTTTTATCATTTAGCCCATTAGCGCGACAGAGGAAGCAACCCTAGAAAACTAGGATAAATAGAGGGCTAAAGGCTCAACCCTAGTGTGCCAGATTGAGAGGAAAACACCATAGAGTGAATTGTAACCAAATTGGGAGAATGAAAGGTGCTAGATGTATGCGTGGCTAATTCTACCCTTTGGGATTGGGAGTAATCTGCTCAAACTCTTATGTATTGAGGTGATATCTTATATATTAATATTCAGTTCTTGATTGATGATTTGTATTGTTGTTTTACTTTTAATTTTCCGTGACAAATTGAGAATCTTAAATCTGACCATGAGGTATTTTTAGGGTTCGGACCTAAACAACAATACTTAACATATTTGAGTGCTAGGAATAGAATTGAAATGTTAATTGCTATTAAACGTCTGAGCTTCGTTCTAAGTTGTTCTTATAATTATGCGAGGAATCGATAGTTAGGGGACATTCTTAAGGATTTTATATGCGAGGAATCGATATAAATGATTTTTATACAGGCATCAATTTCAATCAAAGAACTTAATATTGACATGCTAATCAAAATACTTGAGA
>Ga0123341_1001750_pt1 | contig 16917 bp, 16 predicted proteins | sample Turbeapinknodule_FD_89959 | JGI IMG/M metagenome (GOLD analysis project Ga0123341, IMG submission 89959) | Root nodule microbial communities of legume samples collected from Mexico - Turtle bean Mexico pink nodule | ecosystem: Host-associated > Plants > Roots > Nodule | place: Mexico: Nepantla...
ATATATATATATATATATTAAACATTGTACAATAATTTTTTTTAAATACTAATACATTCAAATGAAGCACTCTAATACATTCAAATGTGGGTCAATTTGGAAATAAGGGATGCTGACATGACTTTCCCTCTACATCTCTTCATTTTGAGGGGAGAAGATATTTACTGTTCATAGGTATATCCTCTCCTTCACTTCCCCACACAACCCTAGATCCAAATAGCTGATATCCCCTCACTTCTTTGCCTGTGAACAGTACATCCATAGAAGCAAACAGGGGGTAAGTGACATATATTATGCTGAATCAATCTAACTTGCGCTAACTGTATCTGGCCTATGCTAAATGGATGGAAAAATAGTTTTGAAAACTTAGAAATAATTGAGCAAATTTATGGAGAACAAAATGGCTAAGCGAATTTTTTTCAACGATGGGACTTTAGAACTATTTTTTTTCTAGACGCTATCTGATGTGAGTTGATTTTTAGATGTTTTCATTTAAGATGACACTTTACTTTAAGATTGAGATTTTAGGGGTTAATGGTGATGACCTTAGGAAAATTCTCACTGGACACTAACTTATGAAGATGGTGACATGTATGCAATTGCCGAAATAAAGAAGAAAACTAGGAAACATTAATGGAAATGAAACATGAAGGAAATGGAAGAAGAAACTTATGAAGATGGTGGTGGGTGGTCACACAACTTGATGGGTGGAAACCACTAAGATAAGTGTTAGGCTGCCACTTGATATTTTCATTCTCATCAAGATAAGACCAAAAGGAAAAGGAGACAATACTCACTCAAGCTCTCACAATATTTGTGCAGAGTAACTTTTCTATTCAATTTCAACATGTAAAATACAATGGGTAGGCCTCCTATTTATAGGTGAAGGAGCCTTGGAAAACAAGCAAGAGAGGTAGGATGGGAAAAGGGAAAAAATGGGCAGCCTTAGGGTTTGACTAAGTCAAACCCGCATCCTAGGCTTGTCCTTCTAAAAACTAGGTCAAATTTTCTTCCTAAAGGGCTATGAACAAGCTAAAATGATACCTACATCTCCTATTACGCTAAAGGCACCTTATTCTAGCCTATATTTGCTATTTAGACCCCTAAAGTGAGCCCAAATTATTTACAACTTGTTTTTTTTTCTTTAAGAAGACCAGCAAAAAAGAACATTAGATGCTCTGGTTTGTGTCCATTTCTTCCTCTAGTGAAGTCTGCTAAATCCTGGGTAAGGTCTTCACTTGATTGTTTAGATGACTTCTCATAGTGTGCATTCTTGGTCATCTCCTTGCTGGTTTGGTTTGCATCATGTCCCCCAGGTTTGAGAGAATTCGACCTCGAATTTAGAACTCGTACAGATAACATAGTTAGTTTGTTCACATATAAGATAGTGCAAGGTGTGGGATGTGAAACAAACTTATGTTCTTTAAGCTTGGGGAGTTCAAAAGGGTAAGCGCTTCTTACAAGCCATGTTGGAAAAGAAGATTTAGGGATGACAGAGCGTGGTGATAAAAATCCTCTTAAAAGGTGAGAATCCTTACACTACAAAGAAAATACAAATTAGCTTCCAAAATTTTGCGTGGCCCCAAAAATAAAAATTATTATTGTCGGTCAAACCTACAAAAATAAATTTAAAAAAATTAGCATCCATTTAATGGACACAAAGTCGAAGAAAAAAAAATATTTGTTATGTTGGCTTAACCCACACAAAAGTGGACAATAAATGTATATTATTTTAATAAAAATAAATTGTGAAGGTTAAACCTACGCAATTAATTTTATAAACTTTAAAATTAAATGTAAAATTACGTGAGAACTTAACGGAGGATAGACAGACGCATTGTAATAAAATAGTTTTAGAATATCAAAAGTTAGATGGAGTCAAGATTGACAAACATTTTTAATCATCCACGTAGGCTAGTTAGCACTTAAAGTATAAAGAGATTATTGTAATAAAAAATATCAGTTAGCATTTGAAGTTTTAGTGTGTCAGATTCTCTCACTTTCATTCTCTGCTTAAATTTTAATCTCTTTCCTTTTCTACTTAAAGCTTAATCTATGAGAAATTTCCCCAAAACCAGCTCCTCAAAATCGTCCCCGATGCAGTTGTGGTGAAGGTCCGTGAAGATGCACGTGGTTGCCTAATGGTGTCATTGAAGGTGAGCGGTGGTAGATGGTGGTGATCTAAGCTCCGTTGGTCGTTTGAAGCTTTGTCGCACGAGATTCAAAATTAAAAGCGAGATTTGATGACGACAAGCACCACAACAGAGAGTGCAACAACGACGAGCGCGAACAATGGCCGCAGGAGGCGAGCGCGAAGACAACTGCTACTGCAAGTAGTGATGATATCTTCAACAACACAATCTTGAACAGAAGTGATGCCGCTGACAACGAGGAGAACAACAGACGCGCAGGAGACACAAGCAACGGAGGTGTGAGCAACTGATATGCACCGTAATTTGAGTGATTGAAGTTTCAACAATTTGGGGATTTTTTTAGGGTTCAATATTTCAATTTTTTTGTTTTGTTTTTAAACTGGCCCTCCGATACATCCTCCATAGTATTGGTCTTTTAAATTTGATTTTTTATTTAAATTAATTTCTGTTCAGATTTAATTTTACTTTAGAAATTTACAAATTTTATTATTGAAATTAAAGTCTAATTTTAATTTGTTGAGGAATTCATATGTGGAGATATAAATGTTATATTTCTAGATAATTGAAAATTCAATTTTAGTTTGGAATGGAGATCCATTTACATATGCATATTCATATTAGTTAGGTTTGGAGTAGTATTTTACATGTTTGGCAATGAACAATATATATTACTTAATATTCATATATATGGTCGGTTTTGCTTAGGCTTAGCCTACAATAATTGCATAGCTAAACCTACGCAAAATAGTGTGGGCTTTCAATTGTGACACAAGTGTATTTGTGTCCATGAGTTTAGCTTCCATTAGCTATGGGACGCTAAGTTCACGAAATTTTTTATTTTACGTCGATATTTCTCTGTTTTGTGTGTTTTTGGCCCACTCAAATTTAGTGATTTTGTGTAGTGTTAGGAGGTGTTTGATGTTCATTCCAAAATTTCTTTGTCCAGTAATTAGATTTATTTGGTAATGAAAAAGACAAAGAAGAAGGACACCTTGGAGGTGTAGTTGGTAGCATGGCACAAGTCAACATGATTGATTTAGTTGTGGAAGATGATATTTTGTGACTCAGTTTATCTTTTCTTTCTTTCTCTTTTTCATTTTCTCTTTTGTTTTTCATTTTAAGTTGCTCCTCTTGGACTTCTTTTGGTGAGAGATATTTTAGTGTGACCTTATGCCCATGGAAGGTGAAAGAGATTTTGTTGGTAAGGCCATCATGAAGGGTTTTCCTATCAAATTGTCATGGCCTACCTAAAAGAATATGAGTAGCTTCCATAGGGAAAACATCATACAAGACCTCATCCTTATATTTACCAATAGAAAAGGCTATGAGGACTTGCTTATTCACTATGATCTCCCCCTCTTCACTTAACCATTGATGTTTATAGGGCTTTGCATGAGAGATGGTAGGTAACCCAAGTTTGTCTACCATTCTTGTGCTTGCCACATTTGCACAATTTCCCCCATCCACAATTAAGGAGCACAACTTATCATTAATGAGGCACCTAGTGTGGAAAATGTTTTCCCTTTGAGTTTCATCAAAAGGTTTTAAAACTTGACCTAGCATGCGCCTCACTACTAATAAGTCTCCTTCGCATGGGCTCTCACTTTCTTCCTCACTTGGGGATCTAGAATGGCTACGGGACCTAAATCTTTGGGAGTTGTGGTCACTCATGACAACCCCTTCTTTAACCATCATGTTTCTTTTTTAAGGACAACTAGATGCAATGTGCCCAAAACCTAAACATTTAAAACACTTTCTACTTGAGGTTTAGGTAGGTGACTTAGGTGTTGAAGTGGGGGGATTAGAATGTTTAGGGTTGTAAGTGGAATCTTTCTCAACATTTGAAGGGAAAGTTTTGGAAGAAGTTTTGTTTTTATTTTTCCAAGAAGATTGGTAGTAGTCATCATTATGAGAGTTTTTGAAATGATTTTTCTTTGAAAGTTGGGTTTCAACCTTGATGGCAAGGTGAACCAATTTTTCTAAAGATGAATACTCTTAAAGTTCCACCACATCTTGGATTTCCCTTCTTAGTTCACTTACAAATCTAGCCATTTTAGATTCCTCACTTTCATGCATATCAATTTTGGTTAAAGTTGTTTCAAGCTCTTTAAAATAATCATCAACACTTTTTGTTCCTTGTTGAAGTCATTGGAGCTTAAACAATAGTTCCTTCCTGTAGTGAGGAGGAACAAACCTAGAGTGCATGCATAACTTTAAATCATCTAAAGAGACCATGGTTGGCCTCTTGTTAAGTCCAATGTCCATTACACTTTTATGCCACCACTACATGGCATAGTCTAAAAATTCTAAGGAGGCTAACTTGACTTTTTGGTCTTCTTGGACCTCATGTACATTAAAAATTTGTTTTACTTTAGCCTCCCATCCTAGGTAAATGCTGGGATCACCTTCCCCACTAAAACTATAAATTTTTACATAAGGCAAGAAATGTTAGGAGCATGGTGTGGATGTTGGCGCCTCTCCTCAAAGTGGTTCAACCTCCAATCTTCTTCTTCCTCCTGGCTACCATATTGAGTGAAATTCCTTGTAGCTTTTTTATGCTCCCATCTCCCTTGTTGTCTTCCATGAGCCGATTCAAGCCTTTGGAGCCTCTACTCCATTTGTCTCATTTCTTCATCCTTTTGTGCTAGGAATGTCTTTTGGGGAGATTGGGGTTTTGATGGCTCCCCTAAAGAAAGATGAGCCACAATTCACAAGTGAACAAACAATTAGTGAAATAGAAGTTAGAAAATACAGTCTTAAGTTTGCGTCACTTTTGGTGAAAAGAAAATCAAGAGGAGCACGCTCAAAACACTCAAAAAGAAATTTTATCCTCTCACAAAGGTCTTTCTTGAGGTTGAAAACTCTCAAATGAAAAAGGTCAAAGCCTTAAACACTTGATCTTAATGTAAACCACAACAAAACTTAAGAAAGAAATATAAAAGACAATCAAGAAAAGCTTAAGCAGGAAAAACTAAACCAAATTTGAGAAAGAAAATATGACAAAACTTGAAAAGGAAGACAAGCAAGAAAAAGGCACACAAAAAGACTCTAAGATACTTACTAAACTTTTAACAATGAATCTTTTTCTTTAGAAATTGTTAAAACAAAAGGATAAAAATTCCAAAATGGTTGAAATCAATTTGCCAATCAAGTGGAATCCAAAATTTTGAAAATGTTGCTCTTTGAAAGATTGGAATAAAAAAAATAGCTTGCGTAAATTTCTTTTCTCTTTTTTTTTATACTTGTTCTTGGATTATGGAAATGAAATGTCCATGGTTTTTATCATGCATATTTTCATATAACTCCAATTTTCACAAAAAGTTTGGGATTCAAAATAATTGATCACTTGAAATCTTTTGCTTGGAACTTAAATCTACTTCTACTAAAACAAGTTTCTAATTACTTATAACTTTAACAATTAAAAGCAAGTAAGTAGAGGCAAAATTATAAGGACTCCTAGAACCCTTAAGAACATATGACTCAAGGCAAATAGGTAATAACAAAAGAATACATAAAGGAATATTCAAAAAGCGAAACAAAGCTATTGAATAAGGTAAAATGCCGAATTTAAAAAAGCAAGAAAGTAAATGACTGAAATTAAAAGTGCTTGAAAGTAAAGACAAAATTTAAAAGTACTTGAATGTAAAGACAAGGAATTAGAGATGCAAGAAAGTAAAGTGCCAATCAACTCTAAACAAGATAAGCTCAAAAACCAAAGCTCTGAATACCATATGATGTGAGTTGATTTTTAAATGTTTTCATTTAAGGTGACACTTTACTTTAAGATTGAGATTATAGGGGTTAATGGTGATGGCCTTAGGAAAATTCCCACTGGACACTAACTTAATCAAGTGGTTAAGTAAGTGTGAAGGTGCATTTCACAAAGGCAAAGATAAAGACATTGTATGGTGACATGTATGCAATTGCCGAAATAAAGAAGAAAACTAGGAAACATTAATGGAAAGGAAACATGAAGGAAGTGGAAGAAGAAACTTATGAAGATGGTGGTGGGAGGTCACACCACTTGATGGGTGGAAACCACCAAGATAAGTGTTAGGCCACCACTTGAGAGTTTCATTCTCATCAAGATAAGATCAAAAGGAAAATGAGACAATACTCACTCAAGCTCTCACAATATTTGTGTAGAGTAACTTTTCTATTCAATTTCAACATATAAAATACAATGGGTAGGCCTCATATTTATAGGTGAATGAGCCTTGGAAAACAAGCAAGAGGGTAGGGTGGGAAAAGGGAAAAAATGGGCAGCCTTAGGGTTTGACTAAGTCAAACCCGCATTCCAGGTTTGTCATTCTAGTAACTAGGTCAAATTGTCTTCCTAAAGGGCTAGGAACAATACACGCTCTATTATGTTAAAGGCACCTTATTCTAGCCTATCTTTGCTATTTGGACCCCTAAAGTGAACCCAAATTATTTACAACTTGTTTTTTTTCTTTAAGAAGACTAGTAGGAAGAACATTTAGATGCTCTGGTTTGTGTCCATTTCTTCCTCTGGAGAGGTTTGTTAAATCCTTGGTGAAGTCTTCACTTGATTGTTGAGATGACTTCTCATAGTGTACATCCTTGGTCATCTCTCTGTTCGCTTGGTTTGCATCACTATCACAATATCAACATATTCTATCTTGAAATGAGATTTCTTGTCTTTCTAATTTCTCTTTTTTCTAAATACAACTGGAAGTAATCCTTTTTATGGCAATTAAAACACCCAACATCTGCATGTTATTTGACAAATATTTTGTTTGTTTCTTCTCCTTCTACTCCTTCTTCTTCTTACTTGTTGACTTTGAAACATTCACAATCAGCCCATCATCGTCTGTTGTAGGCTTTTGAGTTTTTGTAACTCTTTATTTTTGATTGAGTTGTGCACCTCCTCTAAGTAATGGTTTGTTCCTTACCGAACAACAAAATGTTCTTGAAATGCTTAAACACCTTCAGCAAGGCGTTAAGAAGCAGTAAAGTCTCTTGCAACTTCACTTTTATGTTCTCTAGATCATCCAAATTCTTGTTGAAATTTGTTCGCTTCTCCACCATTGTTCTTGGCAAACAAAATTTGTTTGCCAAAAACTTAGTCATATACAATTACTCAAGTTTCATTTACATCGATACATTAATCATCTCCTTAGCAACTTCCCTTAATGCCTTATCACCAAGACACAAAATTATTGTGTTCCTAACTTTGTTTATCATGTCGTCAATCTTTTTCTTCTAAGACATATAAACACTAAAAATGTGTCTCACCCCTTAGAAAAAATAAATTTCTCTATATATAGAAGTTAACAAAAAAACGTCAAGAGACTTAAGCCTAAACATTCCATACAAGCATTAAAAGATAACAAATGAAACGGTTTATCCAAACTTAACATTATTGGACATTGACAATATTTTTTTATATTCTTCTTCATATGATCATGATTTAAAGTCAATTACCATATAGGCAATTGAAGTGGTTGTTGCTTTGGAGACTTTTCATGAAGCAATGTGAAAATTTGTAAAGAATAGTTCAACAAAAAAAATATCATCAAAGATTCCTAGACCGTGCAAATACATATTATTTGTGTTGCTATACGCCAACTAAGATTTGAAGTATCTTATGGTGATGTTTGCATCCAGGTATGAGGCACCACATTGTCCACATGTTGAAAGTTAGTTAGGTGAGCATTTCCTATAAGTAGGACATTGTAACATTACTTATAGTATGAGTTCAGTTAGTTAAAAAGTTGTTACAACTATTAATTAAGTGATAGCTGGAATTTAGTGAAAGAAAAAAAGTTGTAATCTTTATATTGATAATGAATTCTAACTTACATATATAAATTGAAGCTACTTAACACTTTAATCTCTTGAGATAATCTTCTAGTGATTTTTTGTATTATATCAATTATCGGTTTATCATTGTTTAATAGACTATCTTCCAATAAATTTATTATATTTAACTTGGAGTTATGTTAGGTTCATTGAACTATTGTAAATCCGTTCAATCATTAAATTGAATTCAGTATTTACTAGTGCAAAATGTATAAACAAGTATGGTTTATTTAGTGCAGCTTTGCGTTCAAACATTTTCGTTAAAAACACGATGGTATTTTTGTAATTAAGTTCATTTACAAGTGCGTTTATTAGTAAAGTCGCACTTGTAAATCAAGCATTTGGATTTACAAGAACAGCTTTACTAATAGCCGCCTTCTTAAAACCTTTTTAACCCTAATTCAAAAATGTGCCACTAACGTTTTGATACTCTCCTTTCTCTCGCACTTCGTTTCTCTTATATGCTTCCTCCATTAACTGTGCTTTCTCTTTTCTTCCTCTCTTCTTTGCATTGTCTCCGTGCCATCAGTAAGCATTGTCTTCCTCTTTTCTTCTTCACCATTGATTTTTGTATGTTTTGCGTTTCTCTTATGTTTTTGTCTTATGTCCTTGCTAAAGTCATGCTTCATTGGGAAGGTTTTTGTTTGTTTTCTGTTGTGCCTTCCTCGTCGCTATTTTTGCCTTGCTCCGTCATATATTTGTGTTTCATTGGGGAATTTTTATTTGCGTTTTTTGGACTTTCATGGGATGAAATACGAAGAGATAAGATATGGATGCACCAAGAGATCAAAAGAAATGCTAAAATAATGACCACGTTCTTCAGAAAAGATCAAAGTTGAGAACTTTGATTTGAAACGCAATCAACAGCAAAAAAGAAAAAAAAAACCCTAAACGCCTCTCGTAAATGCGATTTATAAATGCGGCTATGTAAATAGCCGCATTTATAAATCGCATTTACGAATGCGGCTATATAGTCGCCTTCCTATCTCTTTGATTTACAAATGCGTGTTCATCAAATGCGGTTATATAGATATCCTTATAAATGTAAAATAGTCGCACTTGTTTTGCTTTTCTACACAAATAATTACATATATGCACTATAAAATTCTTGTGGTAGAAAATAAGCAATCAGTAAATAAATAATTAAATAAGTATATAGCTGTCTTTAATATATATGATTGCATAAGCACTACCAAAAATAAATTATTACAAGAAAAACCGCATGAGTAAAGAATTTTCAATTGAGAGACAAAAAAATAATGTGATAAATTTATTCCTTGCGTTTTGGTCCATAAAGTTGTATCCCTCGTTTATTCAGGGCTTGTCTAGGTCTCGAATTCAGCTCTGCATGCTGCATAGAGTGAATCACACAAAGGTAAACACTTTTTGCTTTAATTTTAATTTTGATTTTGATCATTAGTGCAGTAAATGAATACTTACATCGTGGACAGCCTCTCTAAGTAAATTCACTTGTGCCCTCGACACACTTTTTATCTGATGAACATCAAGGTTTAAAGGTTTAATTAAAGAGGTAATTACGATGATTCATTCAATAATTTTTACTTGTGAAAAAAAAGAAGAAAATGTGCCTTTGAAATAATTGAACTCTACCTTTTTATTGATAGTCCAAATGACACCTTCAGTGCAAGGAGGGACAGTGAGGGAGCCAATGTACCTGTAGTACTTCTTCCCACCCAACTTTATTTCTGAGGGATCAAACACCCCAATTTTCTTTTCTACTTCATTCTCACCCATGCTTTTTATAATCTCTGACAACTGAAATATTTTCACAGATACTTCTTATTATGATTCAGGAAAATAAATTCATTTATTATTCCTATTTAGATTTTAATTAACTCGATTAACTGTAGCTGACTTAAACAACTCACCTTGCTGAGAATAGGATCGGGTCGACCAATCTTGAACAGAATTCCAACAACAGCAATCTTTGTTTTTCCATTTTTGCTTTTGCTTTCATGAACCATGTGGAGCTCCAAATCATACCTAATATTGCAGGTTTTTGAAAGAAAAATTTCAACAAATTAAATAAGAAAAAAAACACTTAGGTTTAATATAAAATACTGAAAGTTGACTTTAATCAAGAGGGGAAATTCTATAGTTTTAAGTGAAAAAACAGCCCAACAATCCATAAAATAATATGAGCAAGAAGAGTTATTGTATATTAATATATGATATATATATATATATGAATGTAATACTTTATATTATAATTAAAAGTATCACCACCATACGAAAAACAGTATAAAGACAATGATTTTGAAGCAAGACAAACCTCCTTCCATTGATGGTATGTTCGGAAGGTGAGTGCCAATGGCACTGATGCAGAAAAAAATCCGTGGCGTTGATGTTTATTGATCCAGCATCTTCTCCCCATTTCAGCTGCAACCGTTACGTAAATTATAAACTAAAATATTTCATATTTTAATCAAAGTTTAAGTGACCAACCAAATTTAAATAACATGGATATATCAAATATCTTATTAGGTAGCTATGAGACGAAGGACAGTTAGTTTCTTATACATGTTGAGCTGTATACAATTCAGAAAACCTATACTCAATAACAAAAAATATTATTTTATCTTTTATCAAATTTAGGACAGCTTAAATAAATAAGTAATTAACAACCCATGAGTATACAAATCACATTTGGTTCTGTTATTTTATGCAAATCGTTCATAGCCACGTACGTTAATTTAATTGACCTAAATTAATGTTTGAAGGCATGTGTGCAAGACAGATAAGAAAACATTGTCAAGATGCGGGAAGTACGAGATTCTTTTTTTTCAACAATAATTCTACATTTCCTATACTTTTGTTTTTCTAATTATTAAATAAAAATATGTGTGTTACCTGTATTTTTATTATTTATCGGATTAAATTAAATAAAAATATGATTCTGAATTAAATTTGTCGGATTTATCTATTTTCTCATCCTAATATGAGTAAGAGAGATATAACAGACAGTTTTTTTTTTCTTTGTCTTCTTCATTATGTTTTCTTATATAAAGTTTTCTCTTTTATCATTACATTCTCATTCTTCTTTCTGTGTTTTTATTTGTCTGCTTACAGCCAAACAAACAAAGAAAAAAAAGTGAGAAATGTAATAAAAAAAGAGAAACAAAAGAAAAAGTTGATGTAAGAAAAAAGGAACAATTATAGCCTTTCGAAATTGTTAACCTAATGTTTTTGTACATCTAAGTATCTATCATGAACCATGAGAATGCATTCATCCGTTTTCAGCATTTTCAGATGAGAGGAGAACCAACACCAATTCCAGAAAACTGTTACAAAAAAGTTGTTTGATTCTTTCTTTTTTTTAATTTAAAACAGAAAATAAAGTTAGAATATATATGTTTGAAGCATGTTTTTGTTGATTGGTTACCTCAATATCATGGCCTCTGTTCTTGACAGTGGCATTCTGGGGCTTATAGTGCTTCTTTAGCTCCCCCAACTTTGGCACCACTTTCACCCTGTGGCTTGATAAATCGATTGGAGACTGCATTTTCCCACTTTTACATGTTTCCCATTCCTTCTTCAGTTCTCCCCAGCGTGAGGGACCCTTCTCACTCCCTTTTAAGTAATCAAACTCACTCTCATCCTCTGCAAAACATCATATAAATCTTCATCAACACATCAAAATGATGCATGAATCAAAAGAAAGAAAACTCAAACACTTGTTCCACTTACCAACTTCCTGTGCACTAATCCATGGTGTTGAATGGAGTACGATGATTGCAAGTATTATCAGATTTGGAAGAAAAACTCTGCACCTGCTTTGATGATTCATGTTAATGAAGATTGAGATTTCCAAAGTTCAAAGCTCAAGAAGATGAAAAAGGCTGATTCTCATAAATATGTAATTGAAGGACATTAGGGCATACTATATATACACTTTGGCAGGCATTAAAATGTTTAAGGTTTGGTGAGAGAAAGCGAAACTTTCTAAGTCAAACACATCAAATTTCCGTTTTCAAGTCTAATTTTTCTTCACTTTTATATTTAACTACCATAATTTTTCAAAAAAAATTCACATTTTACTATTATATTTTTTATTGTATATAGTTTACCAATCCATATAATATTTAACAACATATACTCATGTCAAGAAAATATTTTTAAAAAATCAAACATCATTATCTTATACTCATTTATATAAAACATATTGTCCTTCTGATATGGTTTCATATTCTTTAAAAAAAAATTTACCGATGTACATATTGATAAAATGTTTGAAAATAAAAAAAAATGTGAAAAGAAAAAGCTTAAAAAGTAAATTCGTGAAATTATAATAAGAGAGTGGTTAAATATATGATTTTTTATTGTTTCCCTTTGTCCTATTTGAAATGTGAACTCAGAATCTTTTGCACGCACAAGCAAACGTCTGAATCCAACAAAGAGTTGTTGTCCATTTTATATCATTAATCCTGGGGAAAAATGAAACATAAGTAAACGCTATATAACAAATTCAATTCCATGTTTTCTTCCTTTTTCTTTTGGAGCACATCTAACATTTAACACACAACAAAATATATAGGCTGATTAAAAAAAAAACAATGTAACATTATTTATCTCCTTTGATACTGTCTAGTTGATAAAGCATTGAATATATGCTCTATTTCTTTTTAATATAGGAAATAATTATATAGAAATAAAATCATTTTGTCTAGGTTAATGTGATACTTGCTCTAGATCATATACAACAGATAATCCATCTAAGTATTCGGTTATATAATTAGTCCGTCTAATGGAAGAGAACATAAGACTGTTTATTAAAGACTATCTCTAATATTAATAAAAATAAATTTTTTAATTTTATTTGTTAATATTATATAAAGACATTTCATAATATATAAGTAGGTGTAAATTTTATCTTATCTCAGTATGGTCAATTTAGACTTAAAATTCACTTTCTTAAGATAATATAAGAGTTAACTCTTTTTATCAGCAGAGAATAAATAAAATAAAATAAAATGAGATATTTCAGGGGTGTCCCAACTCTTATACAAAAAACTCAAAACAAGTTTCCTAGCACCCTACCAACTAAGGATCCAACATACACTACAATAACCAAAATTATATACCAGATCAAGATATAGAAACCCAACAAATACAATTACATCAACCCATCAAAGAGATCACACCCTCAATATAGGACATACATCCAACAACTAAACAAGATCTTTGCCAACAGGCTGAAGTGCGCCACATAACCAAGTGTCAAACTCGACAAACCGATCCTGCGAGAAGGAAACGTAAACCGGAAATAACCCACCAAAGAGATCACACCCTCAATACTGGACATAACATCCAACAACTAAGCAAGATCTTTGCAACAGACTGAAGTGCGTCAAATAACCAAGTGTCAACATTAACAAACCGATCCTGCAAGGAGGATACATAAACCAAAAATAACCTGCAAAAAGCACACAACAATTTCCCAAACTAAATAAGTAACCATAAACACCACATATCAATCTCTCAAAGCTCATACACCATAAAGATTCCAACACCAGACCGAAAAGCATAAATCAAATATACTTTCCTTTACCGCAGTCCAAGAACAAAATCATCAACCCGACCCTGCCAGGTAGAAAAAAAACCAAGAAAACCTGCACAAACACACCATACCTTCCAAACCTGGACAAAAACATTAAACAAGAAACACCAAATATCAATTTTTCAAATACCTCATACAACATTGAGGTTCCAAACATCAGCCTGAGTAAGAAAAATTAGCCACACTTTCCTTTGTCGTGACCCAAGACCAAGTCTTCCTTTGTATCATAGTAAAAACCTCCACTGGGTCTACACGCTCATTCTCAAACAACCATATTCCTATGATTTCAAATTTCACTTACAATACCTACCCAAATACCCCCTCCCCAACACCTAATAATAACATGTTTCAAACCTATAGGTTTAAACATCTTAAAATGCATTTGTGCATCACAATGTAGAGACAAAGAAGACCCCAACCACTCGAGACACATTCCCCAAATTCTCCAAGAGACCCTACACTAAAAAAAATGCCTTACTGTCTCTTCCTCCACACCACAAAAGGGACACCGAGCACACACCATAGGTATACCACGTCTCAAGAGATTGTCCTTAGTGGCTATCGCATTACATAACACCTTCCAAGCTGTAAATTGTGACGTCGGTAAAGTCTTTAACGTCCAAAAATCCACGAATGGGTCCCCAACCACTGTAAATTTCTCCCCCAAGAGAATATTATAGGCTGCCTTCACGGAGAAGTTTGTAAAGCCATTTATCGGTCGTATTTTCACCCTCTCTTGTTAACCTCTTATTATCTAATACCTGGAATATAAGAGTCATTTATAATCTATCCTAGCAAGAGTTTATTGGACCGATTAGGTCAACCACTATCGGGTTGTAATCGAATTACCATTATATAGTCAAACGCACGAATTGAAAGTCTAAGTATGATCTCCCTCGAGGCGCTTTCAAACTTCCCCGACCTATTTCTTTTCATATTTGAGGAGGCCGCTGAGGTTGCTTCCTTCATTGCCCTTCTCTGGGCTTCCGCATTCTCCTCAATGCTCATATATCTTGCCGCCCTGACCCGTAGTTTATCCATCCTTGGGGGGGGGGGGTTCTCAAGCCTTTTTGTCTCCCCTTGCACGACATTATGTAAGGATGTTGAGGTGGCGGCCATGGGCTTGCAATCTGCGAACCTGGCAAGGAACCTGCCACAAAACGTCTCAAATGAGTCTACCGAGTTTCTAGGCAGATAGTAGTACCATTCCAAGGCCATCCCGGCTAGAGTGGTGGGAAACAATCTGCAATGCACGTCCATGTCCATCGATAATAGTTGAGTTTGGGTCATATGGGCCTTAACATGTGCCTCGGGATCTGAGGTCCCCGAGTATTTCTCCAGATTGGGCCAACTCCATCTCTGGGGCAATTGGGCCCTCATAACCTCATCCGTGAAGGGATGAAAACTCCTTAGGTTGGTCCTCATTATGCGATTGATCAACGGGTCAGGAAATGCCTTGAAGGGTTGATGCTCGTGCCACGACTCCCTTGCCCTGTTCTCCATTGTGTGGAGCTCTGTGGGGTTCCTCTCCAGGATGATTTTTTTGTGGGAGTGCGAGATATCGACCTCTCCTGTTGATTCGAGTTTTTTCGGGGGTCGTCCGGGATTCGGCGATATGCCGAGTGTTGTCGGTCACCCTGAGTGGTAGTGTTATTGTCCCTACGAGCTACTTGATCATGCAATACCAGTTATTATGCCCTGTGTTGTTCTCTTACGAATGCCAAATCTCATTTGGCTCAGGGCGTCTCTCACAGTTCTAGGTAGGTCTTCCTCGTTTGTTCAGGGGGGTCCCCTATCGGTTGATTTGCGTTTTCCTGCTGGATACTCATATTGAGAGTCTATATCCAAATTTTGTAATGGTAAGGTTTTACCAGGTCTCACGGTGGACACCAAATGTTCCTACTGAAAATGAACTCGGGGAGGGCAAATCGGCAAGAACTTCGTGTTCCTTAAAGAATGAGCTTTCATTTGGTCTTCGATAAGAGGGGGAGGTCCACCTGCAAAAGACTTTTTGATGCTTAAGTCAGTAGGAACACAAAGATGATGATAAATTCTTAACAAATAGCTAAAAGTAAGAGTATATAATAGAGTTTAATGTATCCTCTTATCGAGAGAGTCATCACCTATTTATAGGTCTTGTTAGACTCAGACCATTAAGAAAAGCATTAAATGGTTATCATGAGATATAAATGGAGTAACCTATAACTGCTAGTAACTTATAACTGATTTATTGTCTGACTTATGTGTCTTAAATATAATATTAAACGGGCAGCTCTTGTCTGATTTATGTGTCTTAAATATTATATTAAATTAGCGGTTATTGGTCTGAATGTACCTTATTGTAATTGGGGTATGTACACTAACAAAAGTTTGTTGGACTGATCAGATCACTCCCTATTAAGTCAAAATCAGATCATTCATTATATAGTCAGATGTAACAATATAAGTAGATGCAAATCTTATGAAACAATTTTATAAAATTAAGTTAGAATTATTATTATAAGAAATTCTAATTATTTGTATGTAGTTCAAATTATTAGATTGTTAGGTAGAAGGTGGATAAAAAAAGTTGAGCCAACCTAATTTCACACTGATTTTACGTAGAATTATACATGCACTCAGTGAATGGTAGTTGTTGGATAAAGATCAGATGGCTCAAATTTTAAATGTGTATGGGTGGTCTACTCTTTGTTCTTTATGTTTTCTTCATGTTGACCAAATTTTGATCCCATAATTAGTTGGTTGATAATGTAATGCGTGGAAAGAAAATTGAATTGTAGAGAAACCGAATTGGAGGTAACTTTAGTAGGTGGTGGTGTTAGTTTGAAATTTGAATGTGTAGTGAAATAGTAAATAAATAATTAAAAACATTATTCTCAAGAGAAGATTGATTGTATCTCTTCATCTCGTACACGTTCGGACTCATTACGCGTTTTTTCGTTTCCCGTTAACGCGTTTATTTGTATGCATCCTGTAAAAGTTAATTTATTTATGATATATTAAGTAAACGTAGTTTATTCTTTTTCCTTTAACTACCATCATTACAATTTGGTCGGTAGAAATCAATTCAAATTCTTCTTTTAAAAGTTAAAATTGACTGAAAGTTAACGTCACTTTGTTTACTAATCAGTTTTTTAATATTAAAACACTCTCAAAATGCAAGCTATTTAAAGAATGAAAGAAAAAAATGTAATTAACAACTGAGACTAAATAGTTTCATAAATACCCACATAAATTCTTAAGTTATTGGGACGCTCCAAAATGGACAGTTGCTACAATATTTTTAATAATTTCATTTTTCAATCATTTATATGTAAGAATTATATAATTTTCTTTTACTTTTTTAAATACATTTGCTTTAAT
>Ga0123341_1001755_pt1 | contig 16907 bp, 7 predicted proteins | sample Turbeapinknodule_FD_89959 | JGI IMG/M metagenome (GOLD analysis project Ga0123341, IMG submission 89959) | Root nodule microbial communities of legume samples collected from Mexico - Turtle bean Mexico pink nodule | ecosystem: Host-associated > Plants > Roots > Nodule | place: Mexico: Nepantla...
ATATATATCTCTTCCATTATCTCTTACAATTCTCTGGCTGACATGTGTTGGAGTGTTGGAAACTCTTACATTTTTTAGTTTTTTCTATGATGCAAAATATAAATTGTTATAACAAAAAATATTGAAAATTGAAACAAAAATTCAAAATATTTTAAGAATCACTTAAAAGAATTATCATAGTTGTCAATAACTTAAATAAATAATTTAAACAACAGAAAGGGATTTACTCAATCTCAAAATTGCAGTGTGTCTTATACTTAAATTGTTTTATTTTAAATGAGTTGTCTTTATGTATTTTTAAAATTAATTATAATTGTTACTAAATTAACTTTATGCAAAAGAGCCTTATTAAAGGTCATTTCAAACCCTACAAAGGTGTAAAGGTGCACTAGATTTTTGTGCATCTCACTTTTTCTTTATCATGTTTACTTATTCTTTTGCAGATTTTCCCTATATCCTTCTCTTTTATTGAGTGGTTGGTATTTGATTGGAATTTTAATTTTTCAATTAGTTTCATGAAATAAAGAGATTTTTTTTTAAATAATTTACCATTAACAACTTTTTTTATAATTATTAATTTTGTTTATTGCTATTTACTTTGTTAAATTTTATTGCTTTTCTGTGAAAAGTTCGATTCGATCTCTCATTTTTTAAAACACTTCGATGTGATTCTTTCAGTAGTGGAGGGACACCTTAAGCTTAGAAATTTTGACACTTTGTTTTCTGATAATGATAGTCAAAAGTTGTTATTTTTTAAAATTAAATAATTGCAACTTTTATATAGTTGATGAATATAAAATATAAAATGTTGAAGGACTTCATTGGTAAACGAATAATTAAAGTCTAGTTCCTTTGATTATTCGTTGCATAACATCCAAAAGAATTATTCATTGTACTATAAACTTAATAGAGGATTTGCAAAAATTATAATATATTTCATAAATACAACTTAAACATAGAAGAGTTTATATATATATATAAATATAATTTTTCACTAAAAAAATAAAATAAAGTCTTTATGATCATCAAGATGTTGCACATATGCTTGTATGTATATCTTCTCATAATTCAAGATATATAAAAATAAGTTATTGAAATAAACTTTTAGCATAAGAAAAATATATAAAAGAAGATAATTTTAATCAATAGATCATAATCATTCAATCATTTTTAAATATCAACGTACAAGAACAATGTAAATCACACATGATTTTATACAATCAAAAATATTTAATAAACGAAATATTAACTAACATTCTCTTAAAGACTCGTGTTAAGTGTATTATACCAGAAATTTCTTATTTCGTGAAAAATTTCAATTCAAATAAGAGAACCACTTAAAATCTAGACTTCGAATAAAGTATTTAGACATAACAAATTTTTAGTATGAGATTAACCAAACTGAGATGATTAGTTTTCCCAATTATCCTCATCAAGATTAATGATAAAATCATAAGAAAACAAAGTATAGAACAATAAAATTTTAAAATAAATTTTTTTATTATATTTAAATGATATGTGGTTTTGAAAAACTTAAAAGAAAATTTGTTGGGGAGAAAAGAAAAAGAAGTGAGAGAGAGGTGTGTGTTGAAGCCTGAGTTACATTGAATATGTTTGTCAACATTCTCAAATCAATAATAATATATAATGCTATAAATATAATTAATTTCAGGCTAAGTGAACTCCAAAAAAATTGTGGCAAAAGAAAATATATATACTTGATAGCCATCTTATCATTGAAAATTACTATGGAAATACGAAACCAAACAAATAATTCTAATTACTTTCAAAATCGTTTGATTAACCTTTTTACCTATTAAATAAAAGATAATGAATATGTTTTAAGTTTTCAAATCACTAAATAGAATTATATTTTATTAATAATTTAAAAATAAAATATAAAATAATTTCGAAATATTTTCAATTATATATATAATATTAATTATTTTTCCAAATGAATTGCTAAAACATTTTTTACAATTCCACTCAATAGGAGACAAACAAAAAAATTATAATGACTTTAGTCCAAATGTGAACTAAAACTTTTTAAAAAGTTAAGGATATGTACAAAAATCACTTTAGCTTTAGTGAATTTGTCAAATTATGTGAATTCATATGTTCCCCACTTTATAAAAAAAAATGTGTTATTGATCATCTTCCAATCATGGACGTGTTTATTTTATCATTGTTATATTATTTACATTATTTAAAGCATAAAAAGTTCAGTCCTCTAAAATAAAGGCATAATGTACATTACATCACTATTTTCACTAATTTTTTAGCTGTCCAATACTTCAATTTTATTATATTTTCTTAATCAATTTATACTCACACCAATTTACATATTTGTTAAGTTTTTAATTGAATAAAAAATTATAGATATAACAATTGGTCAAAATTTATTTGTCAATCCATTTTATTATGGACTAGCGGAAAACGAAGGTGCAACCGGGGTCTGTATTTCTCTTTTTTATTCAACTTTTAAGAAAATAGAAATTTAACATACCTACAATAATTTTGTCCGAGTTGAAAAAAATTGAAAAGCAAAAAATAGAATGCAGAGAATGATTGAAAATAGAGATTATTTTATTTTATATGTGAGATTTGGTGTGAAAATATGTGAGAGTATGTTCTCTCTTTCTTCGTGTTGTTGTCTTAAAATAAGAAATTAAAAGAAGAGTGGGAGAGTCATGTAAAAACTTTACATTAATATTAATTTAAAAAATAATTTTATTTTTCAAGTAATTCATATGAAATGACAAAATACTTCATTATATTAATAAAATGAGATATATTAAATAAAGGTTCAATAAAAAAAAATTATAAACCAAAAAAAAGTTATAATAAAAATTCTCTTTATATATAAGTGTATAGATATAAATTATATTAAGAAAATTGATTAATTCTAATACATGTTAAAATCGAACTTGACCCACTAAAACCTTAATTTATTGGAGTTAACTCATTAATTGAGTGATAAAAGAAATTAATAGAAACACTTTGACGTAATCCAAGAATAATCCAACACAATTAAAAAGATGATGGAAATACACACGACCAACATATTCTTATTCTCTTCTCCAACACTCTTTCTCTCTCACTTTTTCTTTTCTCAAAATCAAAATCTCTCAATTCATGTTGTTTTCTCCTTCTACTCTAGGATTTTTTTTTTTTACCACCAATTGTTGACTTTCTTAAGTGATATTCACTGCAATTTTGTAACATGTTAGTATTTTTTATGGATATTAAAGTTAAAGTTCTAAAATAAATTTTAGTTATGTATCTTAAAATAAAATTTACTGATTTTATATTTTTGAGAGATAAAAATCAAAGAAAAATAATTCACACAACCAAAATAAAATAAAATTTAAGAGTGGTGAATAAAAAATAAGTTATTTATAGGATTTAATTCAAGACTAATTATTTTTCTTATGATTATGTTATTTCTAGGATTTAATTCACTTGACTAAATTTTTCATTTTCAAGGACTAATGACATATTTAAATTTATATTGAAATTAAAATATAGCCTAAATCGAGTTCCTTTTTATTTTTATGCTCTTATGTATATGTGAGTTTATATATATATATATATATATATATATATATATATAATATTTGAAAATATTTAACAAATTTATTTTAATATTATTTTACTTTTTAATAAAAAAATTAAGCTTTCAAAACCTTAAATTTATTTTTATATAATACATTCTAATAAAATGTTAAAAAGTATAAAAATACTTATAAGAAAATATATGTATTAATATTTAAACAAAATTAATTTCCAAAAATTATTTGCCTTTTTATAAAAGATTCCATAGGCTTTTCTTTTCCTCTAAGATTGGAGACAACCGTATCCTCCAAAATAAATAAATGACGATGATTGTCTGTGAAGGTTGATCAAATCACTTTAACATTATTTTTTTCAAAAGTCATAACGAATAAAAAAATATTCTATAATTCCCACTTTATAAAAAACTTGAAGATGAGAACATTATATATACTTCCCTCCACCACCACCCATCCTTTCATTATTTACCTATTTTCATTTATATCATTGCTTTTGAACATAACAAGAAAAGTAGGTAACTCACTTAAACTAAAAATTAACCCACAATTAACAAAAATTATTAGTATAGTTCAAGTCATAAATTATAATAGACTATATCCACCTTGCAACATGGGTTATATAAATTAATTGTACCTAAAAAAATATAATTAAAAATAATTTTAATATACTTTAAATAAAGTATTTCTAAAAAGTTAAATAAATATTTTTTATGGTTTCAACAATTAAAACATAATTTTATGTGTATTAAATTATGTCAAATGCAAAGTATCCATTTTAGTCTAATAAACACAAGTTGTACGATTGAACATATGCGACCGTTATTTAAATGTATGACTCGGTTAAATGGAAGTTTATTTACTATATATTAAGGAGGTTGGGTTTCCGTGATCTTTGAATTCGGTGGATAAAGGGTTGCTTAGAGTCAACTTCTGTTTCAGTTCTTGTGAACGGTAGTCCAATTAAGGAATTCTTTCCTAGGAGGGGACTTCGCCAAGGAGATCCGCTTGCTTCCTTTCTCTTTCTTATAGTGGCAGAAGGGTTGGCTGGGGTGACTAGGATGACAGAAGAAAAGAAGTTGATTGACAACTTGGAGGTTGGCAAGGATAAAGTGAAGGTAAATATGCTACAATATGCAGACGATACTTTGTTCATCTGTGAAGCTAACACCAAAAGCGTGTTCAATATTAAGGTGATTTTGCAATGTTTTCAGCTTTCTTCTGGGCTTAGGGTGAATTTTTTGAAAAGTAGAATTGGCGGGACGGGGGTGGATCATTTTTTGCTTCAGCGTTTTGCAGTTATCCTTAACTGCGACACGATGGTTTCTCCTTTTGTATACTTGGGTTTGCCAGTTGGTGGGACTCATAAGCGCGATGCTTTTTGGAATGAAGTGATAGAGAAAGTTCAGGTTAGACTAAGCAGGTGGAAAGGTAGGTGCTTGTCGATGGCTGGGAGGATTTGTTTGATCAAGTTTGTTCTTTCCTCTATTCTGTTATTCTTCATGTCTTTATTCAAATTGCCTTCTAGGGTGCCAGATAAGTTGGTCAAGATCCAAATGAATTTTCTTTGGGGATGGGGTTCTGAAGGAAGGAAGATCGTTTGGGCTTCTTGGGAAAAGGTTTGTAAGACTCGCGAGTTCGGGGTGCTAGGTATCATTGATACAAAGTTGTTTAATGTGGCTTTGTTAGGTAAGTGGATTTGGAGGTTGGGTTCGGAAAAGGGTGGTCTTTGGAATGAGATTCTTGTTTCCAAATACGGTGGTTGGAGAAGTTTGGGCGAGGAAGGAAAAAGCAGTAGGAGTTCTTCTTGGTGGAAAGATCTAAAAGAGGTGTGGGCTTCAGAGGGTTGGGGAAGAAGTTTTGAAGATGGTTTCAAGTGGAAAGTTAGTGATGGAAAGGATATTTCTTTCTGGGAGGACAATTGGTTGGGTTATGGCGCGCTGAAGAGAGTCTTCCCGAGATTGTTTTCTATAAGTTCGACCAAAGAATTTATGGTGGCTGAGCTCGAGTCTTGGACTAGTGGTGTTTGGGTCTGGCAGCTACCCTAGCGAAGATCTTTCTTCGACTGGGAGAAACCTTTGGTGGATCAGTTGCATAAGGTTTTGCTTGAGGCTAAGTTGGTTCCGGGAGAGACGGATAGTTGGATTTGGAAGGTTGGGGGTCTTTGAATATTTTCAGTTAACTCTGCCTATATTCATGTTAGGAAGGACCAAGAGGTGGTTTCTTCTCTAGTGTTCAGTAAGTTGTGGAAGTGCAAAGTTGTACCTTCTATGGTTCTTACTGCTTGGAGGATGCTTGAAAATAAGCTTGCTAATAAGATTAATTTGGAAAGACGAGGGGTGTTGATTGAAAATTCTATGTGTTGTCTGTGTGGAAAGAATGAAGAGTCTTATCGTCACTTGTTTTTCAATTGTAGTTTCGCTTGGCGTATATAGTGTTTATGCTCTAAGTGGCTTGGAATATCGTTTGTATATCACATTGATCCTACGTCAAATTTTGATCAATTCAAGATGTGCTTGGCTTCAGATTCGATTTATGACGTGTGGAGCACAATTTGAGTTGGGGTGGTGAATGAACTCTGGAATCACATAAATTCTGTCATATTCAATAGGGGTGTGGCGGACGTGTCAGAAGTGTTTGCTTTGGTGCAAGTAAAGGTCTGGTCTTGGATTTCGGTAAAATCTCGCTCTGCTTGGTTTTCCTATTCTAATTGGTGTTTGGAACCTTTAGTGTGTATGATGATGGTTTCTTGAAGTTTTTTTCATGCTTTTTAATATGGGTAGGGTTTTTGTCCGTTAGTTTGGTGGTATTTGTTAGAAGTTGGTTTTTGTGTATTTTGCATAAGGGTTGAACCACCCCTGAAGCAGTTCCCATTTATTTTTTTTCTATTGCTGATAAAAAAATTAAATGTGTTTCATGTGACAGATTCAAGTGTTGTCTTGAACATATGCAAGCTACTAAGTAAAAAAAAAAGTTTCTGCTTAATAGCCATCTTATTATTGAAAATTACTATGGAAGTACGACTCGAAACAAATAATTCTAAGTACTTTCAAAATCGTTTTCTTAACCTTTTACCTAATAAATAAAACATAATGAATATGTTTTCAAATCACTAAATATAATTATATTTTAATAATAATAATTTCAAAATAAAATATAAAATAATTTCTGAATATTTTCAAGTATATATATATATATAACATTAATTATTTTCCAAATCAATTGCTAAAACATTTTTTTACAATTCCACTCAATCATCCTCTTCTTCTCTACGCAATAGGAGACAAAAAACAATTATAATGACTTGTGTCCAAATGTGAACTAGAACTTTTTAAAAAGTTAAGGATGTCAAAAATCACTTTAGCGATTTTGACAAATCATGTGAATTCATATGTTACCCACTTTATAAGAAAAAATGTGTTATTCATCTTCCAAGAATATGACATAATCGTTTTGCATAGTTTATTAGAGAATTATAGGACTTTAAATTCAATTAATTTTATATATATATATAAAAATTCTCCATCAGCAAGCCATCGTTTTCATGATTTACATGTGTTTATTTTATCATTGTTATACTATTTACATTATTTACAGCATAAAAAGTTCAGTCCTCTAAAAATAAAGGCATAATGTACATTATATCACTATTTTCACTAATTTTTTAGTGATCCAATACTTCAATTTATTATATTTTCTTAATCAATTTATACTCACACCAACTTACATATTTGTTAAGTTTTAACTGAATAAAAAATTATAACTATAAAAATGGGTCAAAATTCGTAAGTCAGTCCAGTTTTTACATAAGTTAGATCTTCTGGAGGATGTCTATATGAATCAGCCACCGGGTTTTGTGTCCAATTCTCCACATCTAGTTTGCAAACTTCACAAAGATTTATATGGTTTAAATCAAGCTCCACGATCTGGGTTTCAAAAGCTAAGTACCACACTTCAAGCTTTTGGTTTTCACTTTTTCAAAAGTGACTCATCTCTATTTGTTCAGTTTCATTCGTCATACACAATCTTTATTCTAATCTATGTTGATGATATTATCATCACAGGCTCTTGCATACAAGAAGTTCAAAACCTCATATTCAAACTCAACTATTGTTTTGCATGCAAGGATCTTGGCCCTCTTCATTACTTTCTCGATGTCCAGGTTAATCGTCTTCCTAATGGCGGTCTGCACTTGTCTAGCATAAATATATTAATGATCTCCTTATACGTACAAACATGCATGTTGCTAAACCACTACCCACACCCATGAAAACTAACCTTCGCATACCAAAAGATGCGTCCTCCGCAATGCATGATCCATCCATATTTCATTCAGTTGTGGGAGCTCTTTAATATATCCTCATCACATGTCCAAAATTATCCTATGCGATGAACAAGGTGTGTCAATTTATGCACAACCCACAAGAGATTCATTGGAAGGCAGTAAAACAAATTCTACACTATCTTGTTGTACTTGCTCTCCTCCTCAGATGTTCGTGCTTTTAGTGATGCTAATTGGGACAACAACATTGACGACGAGAAGTCTACCACTGGCTATTGTGTCTATTATGGTCTCAACATCATTGCTTGATCCTCTTACAAACAACGTGTTGTCTCACGTAGCAGCATCGAAGCTGAATATCGCAACATTATCGCAGCTCTAACTGAAGTCATTTTGTTGCAATCTATCCTATATGAACTACACCTTTCCTCCACTCAACCACAGTTATTCTCAAACAACCTGGGAGTTGTTATTCTCATCACCAACCCCATCATGCATTCTCGAACCAAGCATTTTGAATTAGAGTTACATTTTGTTAGAGATTATGTTCAACAAAACAAAATTCGTTTGCTTCATCTACCTGCCAGATTCCAAGTCGTTGATACATTAACCAAACTTATTGTTGGTCCCTCGTTTATGGATTTTCGACATAAACTTATGATTTTGAACCATCTCCATAAGTTTACAAGGCAGGATATTAGACAATGTATAGGCAATTATAATATTAGTCTTCTACTTAGTTAGTGTGACTTCTATTACATTCTTTGGATCTCATTCTTCTATTGTATGTATGCTTGTATATGGTAACTATTATTTGAGAATGGTCAAGATAGACAAACTTCCACACTTTTTAATCATAAAAATAAAAAACAATGTTTATAAAAAAAACACATTTTTGAATTGATTAATCCGTTGGAAAAAAATATTTTCAGATTGATCAATTTTGTAAACAAAAAAATTAATTACAAATGCAATCTAAAATTTGTTTTTAAAATTGTATAATACAAAATCTATTTTCATATTGACAAATATATATTGAATTATATAATTCAGAAATATACATATATAATTAAACAATCCAAAAAAATCTTATTTATTTCAAATTATTCAATTCAGAAATATTATATATCAAGCAATCCATAATGTCCCAACCCCATAAAGATTCAAGGGAAATCATGGAGGTGAAGAAAGTAATTGCTATTATTTCTTAACTACCACAATCCAAACTAAAAAGTTAGAGGCATGCAAATGTTGTGGCTCATTTTTTATCCAGAACAGCAACAGATGATTCAAGACTCAAAAATATCACCAAATTCCTACTTATATTTTCAATTTCATCATAATGATATGAGGTGATACAATTTCTGTCAACGACAAAAAAGGTAACTATCAATGATTCAAATTATACTTTAACAGTTTCTTATAACTTTTTTTTTGTTTAATTATGCTTTTAATTCCTAAAATTTGAAATAATTTTTATTTTCATCTTCAAATTTAAAAAAAAAAAAACATTTTTGGTATCTCAAAATTGGAAAGAAAATTCTGATTTGTCTTTATCTGTAGAGTAGAGATTATTTTCCTTTCAGAGCTTCTAATACTTGCAATAAGTGCTTTTCTAGACACTATATCATTCCTCTTTTCACTACACCACCTCTTCTCTTAATAGATTCAAAAAATCATTTGCCATACTTTCATGAAGAAAATTCATATCAAAATAATATTGCTGCAAAATATTTATTACAGTAAGAGAATAGAAGGAAAATTGATGCAACATATCTTATTGCAACTTGCAAGTATTAGAAGCTCTTCTCTTTTTCAGTACACCTCTTCTCTTAATAGATTCAAAAATCATTTGTTAAAGTATGAAGAAAAATCATATCAAAATAATATTGCTACAAAATATTTATTACAGTAAGAGAATAGAATGAAAATTGATGCAACATATCTTATTTTTTATTTACTGGTTTCTTACTTTTGATTTGCCTCTTGTTTTCCCTTTTTTTCCTTCTGTAGGCACGTCTTCTTTATTTGGTATGTTGGGATGTACACATGGCTTGAAATGCTAGCTGGATAGTGCAGATTCAAATAATTCTTGCCACTTCTTAGCTTCATTTCCAGGACCTTCCCCCTAAAATGTTTGCAGTTTAGCACCAACAATATGCACAGATGGAGTAAAGAATATATAACTAAAAATATGATCGACTAACAAATATGCACTTTTTTATTTACAGTATATTATAAATTATAGCTACTTATATTGAAATACTTGCACCATATAAATTGCTAACAAAATGTAACCAAAAGAAGAGCTAGTTCTTATCCCCATTCTCATTTATAAGCAAAAAAATCACCCTTACTCTGTATTCAAATATAAGTATATTTTAACTCTTCATTTAATGATATTTTTCCTAAAATTTCCCTAACTTTAATTAATGTCTCACTTTTGATTACACTGTTTTACATAAGAACATTTTAAGAAGAATATTAAGAGATTAGTAAAATTTAATATAGTTAACTGATTTTCTTAATCTGTGTGAAGTTAGGTTTTTTTAATTATAACATGTCGTGTTGTCTAATGCTTATGTTGTCTAATTCTTTATGGGATTATGTTTGAAGATCGCACACCATCTAGATATATATGGTCAGAATATAGAATATAAGTTATAAGTTGAGGACAACTCTCAATTTGTAAGCGGATCTTGTAGAATTGAATTAAACACGTTCAAATTCTTAAGAGATTAAAAAACTGACACTAATAAAAAAGGTTTGAGAGCCATGTGCAAAAGCATTCTTTCTTTTTTATTAAAAAAATATGTATCATTTTATATAAGCTAATACCAAACAAATTACCACTTAAACTTTACCTCAACAGAGTTAACTTCATATACTTGGTTTTCAGTGACTTCGAGATCTAGTGCCTGCACGCAAGCTTCAGCAACCACAATTCTGCTGGCTTCTCCAACTAGTTTATCACCTGAAAGCCCGTAACAAATTTTTAAAACTTTAAACAAACATACTAGTAAAATGTATACTATAACTTAGTCATAGTCATGTATCTAAAATGCGAAGGGAAATAAGGTAAATTAACATTCTAGTTTCAATATCAATCTCACATGTAGGGATGAAACATATACATCCAAAAAAATGCCCATTCGCTCAAGCCTTTTATCCATAAGATTTCATATAATTAGTGGGCATATGTACAGTGTCAACAGGGGTAGGTAGTCATCATACCAGACATGTTTCATGATGTTAGATTATATTCATTATTATCTTATGGTATAAGCGTTAACAGTTTGTTTTTTTGTTCTTCAACATACAAGCCAACTCACATGATATGCTGATATCCTTTGCCTACAGTTGAATTACCCTTAGCCGGACCTGATCTCACACCTTTCCCATGTGCCATATAAGCCTCCAATCAATCCTCTTCTGCTATTTTCTTTCTCCTTACTAGATTCATCAGTTACGAGAGGGTTCTTTCAGAAACAATCATTTAAATGTAACGACCAGTCACAAAGATCATTTTTAATGGTCATCAACATAGCGCACCACAAGAACCATAGTCATTTTCCTGCATTGTTTCTTTGTATACTTCCAGCTACAATAGCATTCACGCCATCCTCCTTCATCTTTATTGAAGAATTTACATCTGAACTGAGTTCTGTGTCTCACTTGAAGGGATGTTCCTCTCAGATTCCTAACCAACAATTTCTCACAGTTCCACTAGCAGCCCTTGATCTACTATCAGCTTCACCACCACGGATAGTCCCTTCACTTCCTATTCTACCTCCAACAGATAAAATACTGTTCCTGATGCCTCATGGGCTTGCTGGAAGTAAGCAATCTTGCCTCTATCCAGCTAGCTCCTTTGTTATATGATGGTTTATGACTTTCCTCCTGTTGAGGCATTGATTTCCTAGATCTGTTACGGTTCCAAAGTTTGTCTCTGAGTGTCTTACACAAGATGTGTAGCAAAAGTCTATGCAGGAGTATATGATGGCTGAGAGGAGTAATGCCTAGCATTATGTTTCATTTCATTGAGAAGACATACATGTCGTATGTTGCAAGTGTAGCTTTTGCAGTCAAAATTAAACATGATACATGAGTCTCTAAAGAGTTAGATTGGTTGTGTGATAGGAACTGGACTGGATCAAAATTATAGAAAGAAAAACCTTCTATTAACAGAAAAGGGTATATAAATGATTATCCAGAATTTGAAGAGGCACGAACTCTCACACAAAAATCTGAATTCCCTCCCAAATCACAGGTTAAAAATCTCCCTCTCAAACCCTTTTCTTAGTTATAGGCAACAATAACTAACCTTCTCTAATTAGTTTACTAACAATGTAACTAACAACCGGGGGTTACCTATCATTCTGTTAATTGCTATGATTCCACACGTGCATTTGTATGGTTATGAAACTATGATAAACCCCCTTACAAACACAATGAGCCTACTGAATGAAACTCTACATATTCAACTCCACACTCTCAGTGATTCATTCAGAATTATTATTACACTTTAGGGCAAAGATTGGTTGGTGAGATAATCAATCAAACTGTTACAACAGGTAAAACACCAGAAATCCTTTTATGCCATCAGCACTGGGAACTCACTTTTAGGCTCACCTAGCAGCAGTTACTGATCATAATAGACGTGTGAAAGGGTAACTATCGAACAACGTTTTACCAAGACATCACCCAGTTATACATCTAGATCAAGTCGAGGTTAATTCAACCATAGCTCAGGCTCCTGCTTCAGTAGACAAAAAGTGGTGGGAATCTGATTTCTTCTTTTGTCTTTGAAACAAGCTACACTTCTAGCAAGTCACATTACTGATTTTCTAGAATGCTAGTATATATTCAAATATTCAATCATACATCTGGTATATCTAGCTAATTGATTCAGGTGAGCATTGCTTAGGAAATTAACAAAAATTAAAAAAAATTGCTTGTGTTGTTACATACTTATAAATGAGTGTTACTCATACCTTGACCCAAAGGACTGCTCGTCGTTGGCCAGCTGTTGCTTTGAGCAAAGTATTGAGATCATATGATGTGTATGGTCCATCTGTCAACCTTCCAGGTCTAAAATGCATTTAAATGTGTTATGAGAAGCTTCAAAATTTTAAGACTTTTACATTTAAATTAAAAGTCCCACACCTTTATATTCATCAAGTAGTAACACCAGGTGTGGAGCATGCAAAAATTTCACCTTACCTGATTATGGTAAATGGAAGGCCAGAACTCCTCAGAAAATCCTCCCCCATCTTCTTATACTTCAGGACACCAAATAGGTTCATAATGCTACATGAAAAAGGGACAATGACAAGTCCATGAGAAAAGTTTTGGAACATAATAAACATAATATTTGTCATTGAATAATTATATAATTAATCGCCTGGAAAGTGGAACTTATTTACCCCATAAAAAAAAGTATTTTATGTAGTTATAGGTAATAATTATGATAGTGAATGAATATTTAAAATGAAGATGCGGTGAGATTAATAAGTGGTATAGTACATCTCACGGTTTGGACTCATAGTAACAGCGTAAGGCACAAAGATTTGTCTCAAAAGGATGAACAGGGGAATCATGCACTCAGAATTAGGGGTAACTTTTTTTCAACATATGCAACAACCAGGCCTTATCCCACAAGGTGAGAGTGACTACATATATTAATCAATGCTATTTGGTTATATCGTAAACTAAAACTTTATCAATGAGCGTTGGTTAACGGGTTGGACAGCACCAAAGAAAAGGTCTAGGGTCTGAGTCTTGAATCTTGACTATTAACTAGGAAAAGTAAGACAATTTTGACTATTTAAGTTTGAAGCACAATATTGATTATACCTAATGAAACCACGTCTGCAATCAATAATAGCCAACAGAAAACCAGTTATGGAATTTCAATAACAATATAAACATAAGGTAATTTCATTTCGTCTTACACTTGAATTTAAAAACAAAAGAAAAACTCTTTATACCTTGATGGAAAAGTGTTTTAAAGTATAAATTAGTTTCTCATTATAATTTTAGAATGGTCTTATTCTGAATTACCATTACCAATAAAATAAACTCTACTTTCAAGCAAGCCAACATATGATACTACAAAACCTTCATGAATTAAGAACAAAATATGAGGTATGCTTACCTCCATGGCAATTCATTGAATTTGGTCACACCTATTGATGACACAAGAACAACTCTCTTCACTGAGGAAGGCAATGCAGATACTAGATTCTTTACTCCCACCCAATCTTCAAATTAAATACTTTTAGTCAAAATCAAAATACCGACAAGTGCATGAAAAGTAGATGAAGATTATGTTGTAGGCAACTTTCAATAAAAGGCATCAGTATTATGCTTACATTTTCCACTCTTGAATCTTCAGATATCTAATCTTCTATTTCATTCTAGTTATGACATCAAATGCTGCAATATATGCATGACATGATTCTTACCAACCCTTTCTGGTGTATTATCATCATCCCAACGCCTTGAAGGAAATGCTGTTGTTCCTGTGCAGCAAATCACGTGTGTGACACCCTAAAAAGCAAGTAAATAAAAAGAAAGGAAAGCAAAAGAAATGGAAATTATTTCCTACACTTTCTTTCTAACTGAAATGAATCATCAAAATGAAAATAATTCAGATCAAGCAAGTATTATTCTGTAAAATACTCTGAAGAGCTTACCTCAAATAAGGATGGATCCAAATCTTCCTGGTTCCTTGTGTCACCTTTGAATACCTGTTATGTTCAGAAGCTCTATATAAGTAGAAAATAAATCCAGAATGGATGAAAATAAATTAACATAGTTTGTTGCTCCTCAGAGGAACTACTTTTTTGTTTTTGGATAACCATCGCAATTAGTTTGGCACCCTAATGAGACCCTGAATTATCTCCAAAAGCTTCAGTCTTTCGGATTTACTATGAGGCTAATCCTCTGTCCCGAGATTAGTCACACTTAAAACTCCTTAAGCATATCTAAGAATGTGTTTTGTGATAATTGAACCCAAGTCCTACCCCACAGGTTCATTGTGTAATGTCAACTGAGTCACACCTACTGGATACCTCAGTGGGACTACTTAAGCAATTAAATTTTCACTTTGACAGATCAATAAAGAGTAGATGGTGTACCTGCAGTTTCTCCTTATCCTGTTCACCAAATAGTTCTGTGGCTTTCTCGGGATTCCTAAGTATCAACCGTGACTTAATACTCTGCTGAATCAGTGATGCAACAACCAGCTGCCCTGAATAGCAAGGGAACAACTGCTTAACAAACTTCCCCAAGCAAACTATTGTCAATAATTATGTATGCATTTCCACATTTTATAAAACTAATCTTAATGCATAAAATAACACTAAAAATGGGATTCCAAAAGACTTGCAAATACGCAAGGATACACAAATAACAGAAGTTACTATTACAGTCATGTTTATTTAATTGCAGTATTTCAATTACTTATAGAGTAAACCTTCAATTACATCCTCTAAAAATTGGGGTATAACTACAATGGTCCTCCTAAGATGTTTTGTCACCAGATTAATCCCTCAAAAAATTAGCATTTTACTGCATTAGTCCTTCAAACATTTTATCACCAAATTAGTCATTTACAGATCTAAATATCACCATTTTCATCCTTATGGAAGACTAAAGGGTGAACAAAACCGACAGCAACTATGTTTGCCACTTAGTTACCAAATATTCAAGGGGAGTTACAACTACACTAGCACTCTGTTTTTCTCATTGAGTAAATAATAGAAGTACATAAGTTGAGTTATCCAAAACTTATTATCGTCTAGGGGCTAATTCAACCGTCTAACAGATACATTACTCATGAAACAATATTGGCGACTCAGATCGTGTCTAATAACCGACTGCTAAAATCCTGAACGATACACATATCATTCCTTATTATGTATTCTATCCTCCTACTAAATGTCCTAATAAGAGTACACGGAACTTAAAATCATGACTAAAATCACTTTGGTTTTAATAAATACAAAAACTAAAATATATTTCCTCCATCCTTTTTTAAATGTCCTATTTTTGAGAAAAAAATTGTTTACATCTATATTTGGTTTTCAAAATTCGAAATGGCATTAATTGCTATTTCACCAGTTATATTCTTACTTTTCACCTAATAAAAATAGAAATAAGAAAGATAAAATATAAAATATTTCACTAGAAGAGTTAAATCCACTTTTGGTTCTCATAGTCTCGTCAATGTACAATTTTAGCACATTCGGTTCTTCAGTTTTTTCCAAAATTAAAAGGTCTACATGATCCAATTCTATTGTGGTTAGAGAGAAACCTCAACAAAATTGTTTATTCAAAAGTGTAATTAATTTATTACAGAAACCGTTATTCTACTTCGACAAAACCACGGAAATCAAAATCCAGAAAACTAGAACTAAATTTCAATATATTTTTAGAGCAGCAACATGTTTAAGAAATAAATATGGTAACAACAACTTGAATAGGAATATAAATAAATGAAGATAAAGTGTGTGTTTACCAACGCCTCCGGAGCCACCAACAACAAGCACCAATTTGGAGGAAGAAGGAGTGCGTTGGGTACCATTCTTCAACTCCGAGCTTTGGCTTTCAACAACTTCCTCGTTCACAGCCTTCTGCGCTTTCGCCAACACTCTCCGTTTGGAAGCCGAAGCAGAGAGGGAAACTCCGTTACGGAATTTAGCAAAGAAGAAAAGTGGACGCTGCGAAACACCGTGACGGTGGCGCTGGGCGAAGGCTAATGGGAGTGTTGGATTTGCAGAAGCCATGAAACGCAGTCACAACGCAACGGACTCGTCGTTTGGAGCCTCTAACTGCTCCACCACAATATTATTTTTATTTTTATTTTTATTTTAATAAATTAAAAGTTGTTTCGTTGTTCTGCATTGTGCCACGTGTCCCACTCCTGCGTTTCTCAACCTTTCACTTCTAGCTTCTCGTAAGCACTGCAAAAACGTGTGTACGATGCTTTCTGCAGTGAATTAACTCAAATCTTATAGGTTTTAAAGAATTTTGTGAAAATAATATAATCA
>Ga0123341_1001758_pt1 | contig 16902 bp, 10 predicted proteins | sample Turbeapinknodule_FD_89959 | JGI IMG/M metagenome (GOLD analysis project Ga0123341, IMG submission 89959) | Root nodule microbial communities of legume samples collected from Mexico - Turtle bean Mexico pink nodule | ecosystem: Host-associated > Plants > Roots > Nodule | place: Mexico: Nepantla...
ATAAATATGTTATTGATAGTTATAAATTTGTCTTTTTATATTGATACTTAAACACGGAAAACTCTTTATTATAAAAATGTGATAAATAATATTTTTTGATAAAAAATAAGAATATATTTGATAAATTGTACCACCTCTAATACTTTGTATAAAAAATAATTAGTAATGCCTTTTGTTTTAATTATAAAAAATATTATCACTTTCTCTCCTCGTCAGTAAATTTGGACCAAATCAGGTTCTGAAGGTGATTTTCAGGTTAACCTTTCAACATCGCCTATTTGAGATGCTCGAAGATCACAATGAGGAGATCTCCGACAATCAAGTTTAGTGAGAGCATTAAAAAATATGAGTGTAGTGTGTATTGCATAGAATAATCCTTATTTTTTGCTTAGGGTCTTAAAGTCCTTTTGTAACACTCGTAGATCATTATTCAGGAGTTAGTAAATATATAATAATTTGTTAATATATTCCATTTATTTTAGGGTGTTGATATACATAGTATTGTCTCTACCTATTTACTTTTGTTGAGCTTGTGCTAAGAAAGAATATAACTTTAACCGATTTGGTTTATATTTTAAATACTTAAGTTGTTTTATGTTACTTTAGCGTGTATATCGCTTTATAAAAAAATCGACATCTTTTAAGATCATTGGACCTGTCCTTATTTAGATCGAACATTGTATGTTGAGCTCAAGAGAAGTGAAGCAAGAAAACATATTTTAAGTGATCATGTTATAACCTAATCAGGATCGAACAATACACTTTCAATGTATTAGTTACTATTTTTTATATTCTTAATTTATTGTAAAGTTTAAAAATTTACTTACCTATGATGAACATCTATGTATTTATAAAGCTATAAACTAAATGACTCGTTCACATTGAATTTTTGTTGAGTGATCTCATTAGATATAATCACATTAAAACCAATTAATTTAATAGATTGTAATGAAATTTAAATTTATGAGATTGGTATTAAGTATTTGATATATTAAGTCATTTATTGTATATAATTTTTATATGTTCTTTTTTACCACTGTAATGTATTTGAGGAATACGCGGGTAGGGAATAATGGTTAAAAAGTATGATTAAATAAAATTGCTCTTGGCATGTGCATATTAGATACAAGTATTTTTTTTTTAAAATATAAATATGAACATGGATATTGTAGTTAGTCATTCAGATCTACCCATTATAATTTTAAAGTGGGTGGCAAATACTAAAAGAGAACATCAAGCACTTGTTGTGTGTTTTGGGCTTTAAAAACATAATTTTAAAATTTTAAATTGCCTTTTGAAAACTGAAAATATAAAATTGTAGTGTTTCTTATTGGTAATAGAAACAAGTAGTGTTTTTACATGTCGTAGAAAATCTACTTTAAGAAAACTAAACTCATAACAATAAATATTTTTGAATATAAAATATAATATAATTAAATTTATAATAAATAAGTAAATAAAATTATAACATAAGATTATATTTATCTGATGACAATTTCTTAGTTTGGTTGTAATACGGCAAATTTTGTTTGACAAATTCAAACCATATGAAAGAAAATAATTTTAATTACAACCACTTCTAATTTTCGTCTAAAACCAAGTAAATGCGACAAATAAAAAAAATATTAAAAAATGTTTATGATTAATTTCAAAAATGGAACCAAATCCTTCCCATTGGTGTAATAAAAGCTCGAGTGAATATGGTTACATTATTACATTAGATTAAACACCCAAATTCCCTTTTTAGTCCGCGAAATCCAACTGGAGTTACTGCGTGTGGTAAAGAGCACGGTGTACGGTGCACCCTCGAAAATGAAGTTTTTTATCCCATTGGATGCATCAAAGATGAACCGAGGAAAATCCCTAGGAGGTCTTACCGTGGTCCAAAGCACAGGGGAGTGAAGTTCCCCAAGAGAGCGACACCAGCGAGGCATTTCGTTTCAAATCCCGAAATTGGACTCATTTGTCCCCCCAAAGTTCCAGAAAACGACAAAACCAGCCATCCCCATCTCCCAGATTTCAGTTGCTGACGTGGCTTTAACCGGCAGAAAAAACAGTTAGCTCCTCTCAGGAGAGAGACCCCTTTCGCGTGTTACCAAAATTTCAAACGAAGCTCCGCGAATTCGAGCTCAGAAAGAAGAAAAACCCAAGGCATTGTCTCTCGCCACCGCAAGCTCCACACCGCAACCTCTCCTTCTTCCAATTCCCTTCGCCGCGGTTCCAACGACCCCGACGTCTCCTCAAACGGTTAGGTTTTTCGCGTTGTCCGAGGGTTCCTCGCAATGTCGCTGGTTTCGGTTATCGTTGCGTTGTTTCCTCCCGCATTGGCGACGCCGAGCCGTCTCTGCTAGAGGGAATCCGAGGAATTCCGAGGTTTCTGTGTTGACCGCGTTTTCTAGGGTTTTGTTTCGAGCTGAAAGTGGTGACCGGAGGCGCATTTCTCTGCGGTTCTATGAACTCTGCGGTGTGGTTGAGCTATGGGGTAGATGAGACTAGCTTCGCTTGGTTAATTTGAAAGCGCTGAATTGGGTTTCATGGGGAGGGGTTGGACGTTGCTTTATGGTATATGCTTTGTGTTGGTTCGTTGTTCAAATGGGTGTTGGGTCCATTCTTGGGAAGCGCCTCTTATTGCAACTTGAATGGCTGATCCTCAGAAAACTGCTCTTGGGGAGAGAGATATCGAGCAGGTTCAACAGTTTTGGCTTTCCTTCTATTGTTTCTTTTGGTTTTTAATGATTAGTGTAGCAAAATAGAAAATGAAAATAAAATTTACTTTCCTGTGTGTCCCATTCAATATATTTTTAGTGGGGTGAATAATAATTTTTAGTATGGGAGTCATATACAGTTCCTTATGTGCTGTGTTTACTGTTTTTTTCTGAAGTTTTATTTTGGTATTTGCATAATTCTTTAATATGAATCTTTATTATGCCGATTACTGAGGTGAAACTTTAATTCTAATTGAAGAACAGCATAATCAACACATGTGAATCTGTATCTATGTTTTGTCCTAATATACAATGGTTGCTGACATAACCAAACGTTGAAACTGGAAGCAGACTTCTTGCCTTGTGCCTCTTAGTTTTGGAGTCATGGATAATCTTCTTTCCAGGATAATTAACCTTTTTTGTTCCCTTTGTAGGCAATTGCATTTCTTAAGAAAGGCTCATATCTTCTAAAGTACGGACGAAGAGGGAAGCCGAAGTTCTGCCCGTTTAGGCTTTCCAATGTAAGTTGCTATTGTTATTGCTTCTTAAAACAATTGTATTAGCCCATTAAAGGACATAAAACTACCACTTTTTTGATTTAGAACTTTATACAATTTATACATGACAATTTTCTTAAGATTTTACTGACAGTAACAGTTTGCTGATGGAAAGTGGTAAACACAGCAACAAATAGGTCGCTATTATATACATTATGACCACAAAAAATATTATAATTGACTAAAACAAGTTGTTAAATATGCATAAAATCCAGTAATGAACAGTAGTTTAGGAATGCGTGAATCTTGTTTGAATAATCTAAGATGCCAAGCAGCTTATATATAACAGCAAATTATTCTTGAGGGGAACAAAAGGTCAAATGCCTTTAGATGCATTGTGTCTTCAATGTTATAAAATAGGAATTTTATATATTATTTTTTGAGTATTAAGCTTTTGCTAGGAATTTAAAATGTGCTTATTTACTTGTTTCTGATTTTTCCCATTCACATGTATCTTCTGTTCTACACTATTCAATGCTATTGGTTTTGGTTTTAGGATGAGTCTATACTCTTATGGTACTCTGACAAGGAAGAGAAACAGCTTAAACTCAGTACCGTTTCAAGGATCATTCCAGGGCAGCGGACTGTAAGTTTAAGCCTAGAGACTATTTTCTCTGGTTAATTCTTGGTGCCTTTTTTGAAATTTCAAGCCTTCACTTGAGTTCAATACATCATTCTGAAATGACCTTGGGGCTTTATTTTGTAGGAATAGTTGGAAAAATACATATGTTTGACTGATCCTTAGCACTTTATTTTTTTTATTGGATTACTGCACCATGTTCATTATTTTGGTTTGATGTTATCATCCAGGCAACATTTCAGCGGTATCCACGACCTGAGAAGGAATATCAATCATTTTCTCTTATATACAGCGATAGGTCCTTGGATTTGGTGCGCTTTCTCTCTGCATAATTGTTTATTATTATGAAAATTAAACCTACTAGGCCTGTAATGAAGATTGTCTCATCATCTTTTTCTTCTCACTGATCTGGTTGTGAAAAGCTAGTCTGATATTAAGTTAGTGGGTTGAGTAAAATGGGGAAATTATAACTTATGAGCTTCAATATTTGATTCACTGCTAATCTATGTACAGATATGCAAGGACAAAGAAGAAGCTGAAATCTGGTTTGTTGGTCTTAAGGCATTAGTTACTCGAGCGAACAATCGCAAGTGGTTTGAGTCAAGAACTGATGACAGTCACTGTTCTGATAGTCCAAAATCTAGCACACGAAGATCCACTCCATCAAATACACCATTTTCTGTAACAATGGCTTTCATCTTTGTGTTGTTTCATACAGTTCAGATAGACATTTACAATTTTCTATATTTTTCACTCTACAATTTTATACAACAGGACCCTGGAGATGCTGGTGGAGCTGCTTTTGATGTGAAAAATAGATGGGTAAAGGCTTTCTCTGAAATAATTTCTTCCAATGCAGCAAGCAAGAGTACCAGTCAAGCTGAATCTATTGCAAACTCCTCCTTGTCCTCTGGGTGTGTGGATAACTCAAGCAATCGAAATTCTGCATCTGAGGCATTTCGAGTTAGTTTGTCTAGTGCTGTAAGTTCCTCCAGCCAGGGTTCTTATCATGAAGATTTTGATTCCCTAAGTGATGTTTTTATTTGGGGAGAAGGTATTGGCAATGGAATTCTTGGTGGAGGTGTACATAGAGTTGGAGCCTTGTCTAGTATGGATGCATTCCTCCCCAAGGCATTCGAATCTAAGTTAGTTCTAGATGTTCACAGTATTAGTTGTGGCTACAGACATGCTGTTCTGGTTACCAAGCAGGGAGAGATATTTAGTTGGGGAGAGGAGTCAGGAGGTAGGCTTGGACATGGTGTAGAAATGGATGTTTTTCACCCTAAGCTTGTTGACACTCTTGCTGGCATGAATATTGAGTCAGTAGCATGTGGAGAATATCATACATGCGCTGTTACTTATTCTGGGGATCTTTATACATGGGGTGATGGTGCTCACAATTCTGGCATGCTTGGACATGGAAATGAAGCCACTCACTGGATTCCTAAGAAAATAAGTGGTAACTTGGAGGGTTTACGTGTATCTTATGTGTCCTGTGGACCTTGGCACACAGCTATTGTTACATCAGCTGGGCAACTGTTCACATTTGGTGATGGAACTTTTGGTGCCTTAGGACATGGAAATCATTGTAGTGCAACTATTCCTCAAGAAGTAGAAACTTTGAGAGGGTTTAGAACAACCAAGGTTGCATGTGGTGTTTGGCACACTGCTGCAGTTGTGGAGGCGATAAACGAATCTGTGGAATCTTCTACACGCTCATCTAGTGGAAGATTGTTCACCTGGGGTGACGGAGATAAAGGCCAACTTGGACATGCTGATAGGGAGCCTAGACTAGTTCCTGAGTGTGTAATTGCATTGAGTACTGAAAACATTAGCCAGGTGGCTTGTGGCCACAGTCTTACAATTGCTTTGACAACATCAGGACATGTATATACAATAGGAAGCACTGCTTATGGGCAACTTGGCTGTCCTGCATCTGATGGAAAAGTCCCTACATGTGTTAAAATTGCTGACAGTTTTGTAGAAGATATTGCCTGTGGTTCATATCATGTTGCAGTCTTGACTTCCAAGGCAGAGGTTTACACATGGGGAAAGGGTTTAAATGGGCAATTAGGTCATGGAGACAATGATCACAGGAATAAACCAACACTTGTTGAGTTTTTAAAAGATAAACAAGTGAAAAGTGTATTTTGTGGTTCAAACTTTACAGCTGCTGTATGTCTTCATAAATGGATCCCAAGTGTTGATCATTCTACATGTTTTGGATGTCGTAATCCATTTAATTTCAGAAGAAAACGTCATAATTGTTACAACTGTGGACTTGTGTTTTGCAAATCTTGCACCAGCAAGAAATCTAGAAAAGCTTCCCTTGCTCCCAATACTAGCAAGCCGTATCGAGTTTGCGAGGACTGTTATCTTAAGCTTAAGAAGCCTGCTGAATCAGTACCCTTGGTGCAAACTCCTAGCTTGAGAAGTGTAAGTTTGCAAGAGAATAGAACCACTAAAATACAGGGAACACTATTGAGACTTTCATCTTTTGGTTCTATTCTTCAAACAGAAAGTAGTCAATTGAAGCTTCCAGATTCACAAGATAGCCACCGTTCCCCAGCTTCGAATGGAAAACTAGAAATGAAGGGTTTTGCTTCTTCAAAATCATCAAATTCTGTTTTTGTTGATTCTAAGAAAAACCTTCCATTTTCAGAGCCTGCTGCAAGATTATCTTGTCAATCAACATCTCCAGTTTCGTCAAAGTCAAGTCCAAGAGAATCGTATGAGGATATCAATGATGATTTAAAGCATAGAAATGATATTTTAAGTCAAGAAGTTATAATTTTAAGGACTCAGGTAAGCCTAATCATATATATCTTATTCATGTGTGTATCTATCCTTCTAGAGAACCTTTTCATGTCATATGTCTGTATTGCACATAAGTAATATTGATCTGTTTAGGACTTTGACGCTTTGAAAGAAATTTATTTTTGATGAAATTGTTGATTAACTTCTTAAAGCTTGCATATCTCATTACATTTGATTTGTTATAAAATTCTTTTGGATAGACAAATTTGCTTAAAATAAAAGCAAAGTAATGACTGAGTGTGGAGGATAAGGGGTCCACCTTACAACAGCAAAGCCTTATTCTACATGAAGTTGATTACATGAATCACATGGCATTATTCTTCTTGGTTAAAGACAAAATATAAAATGCAAATATAATAAAAGAATTTCTAAGATGAGAACGTTCTGCATATACTGTACCATTTTAACTTTCTAATGTTAAAGAATCCGTATATAGCACCATTTGGATCAACTGTTTACAGTGCATTTTCATTACTAGTTTGTATTCACTGCTCAGGTCTGTGTATTCACATTCACATGATATTGAAACAAACAATTATATGTTTATCTGTTTTTATCTTGAATTAAAATAATTACATGATACTTGAATTTAAAATAATTATACTTTTTAACTTTCTGATATTATTTGTTTATGGTTTCTAAATGTTGAAAATGCTTGAAGTATACTCAGCCTGGAACTGATAAAATATACTGGTTAGGTTGAAGATCTTACTCGAAAATCGAAAAGTTTAGAGGCTGAACTTGAGAGAACATCAAAGCAATTGAAGGAAGTGACTGCTGTAGCTGCAGACGAAGCTGGAAAGTGTAAATCAGCAAAAGAGGTCATAAAATCATTGACTGCACAGGTTGGGTATTCTATCCGTTGGGTTGTCTATTCTCCTCTTCTACATTGCTAAGCACGGTTGAAGTTTGTTAGGTCTTTTTACGTATTATGTAAACTTTTCTTGCAAGGGCAGATAAATAACTAAAGCTTTAGAGGGGGATCTTAAGAAGAAGAAGAAGGAATAAACAAATATAGGCCTTTTAATGAAATAACAAACTTTAGTGGAGCATATAAATAATATACACCTAGCTTGTAACAAATATAGTCAATCGTAGGACCCCTCAAAGATTCGGTGAAGATATTGGCTAGCTTATCTTTAGTGTTGACCAATATTGTTGTAGTTTCTCCAAATTCAATTTTCTCCTTCATGAAATGGCAATCTACCTTGATATGTTTTGTCTTCTCATGAAAAACTAGATCAGATACAACATGCAGAGCTGCCTGGTTATCACAAATCATTATCATTTGTGTAGAATCTTTGAATTTAAGCTCTTTTAGGAGTTGCTTCAGCATTATGAATTCGCAAGTCACTTAGCTCATCGCTCAGTATTCTGCTTCAACATTTGCAATAACATTGGATTTTGCTACAACATTTTGTTTCTTGTTTTTTCAGGATATTAGATTTCCTCCAATTAGTAGCACATAGTACCTCAAGGTGGATTGTCTATCATTGGGTGAGCAAGTCTAGTCCACATTGGATTGATCAACAATTCGCATGCTCTGTCTTCATAAAGGAGACCTTTGCTTGGAACATTTTAAATGTACTTCAGTATACAAATTACAACATTCTAATGGTCTTGGCTAGGTGAATTCAGGAGTTGCCTTACTACATTGGTTGGAAATGCAATATTTTGATGAGTAACTATTAAGGTAGTTCAGCATTCCAACTAACCTTTATATCACCAGGATTTGATGAAGGTTCTTCTTGATTGGCTAGCAATTTGATACTATTGTCCACTAGGATGTCAATTGGTTTGACATTTAGAAGGCCAATTTCTTTCAAGATGTCCATAGCATATCTCTTTTGGGAGATAACCAAACCATCCTTGGATTTAGCAACCTCAATACCTAGGAATTAGTGAAGTCTACCAAGGTGATTAGTCTGGAATTGGTAGGAGAAGTGTTGTTTTAGGTGAATAATGCCAGGTTGATTAGTGTTTGTGAGGACAATATCATCCACTTATACAATGAAGTAGGTGCATCCCATAGGTGAGTGGCAATAGAACATTGCGAATCATATAAAACTACTTCACAATCGTATCAAAAGGGTAAAACCAGGCACATTATGACTATTTAAGCTCATTAAAGGATTTGCAAAGTTAGCTTACCAATGTAGAGGACTCCCCCTGAGCAACAAATATAAATGGTTACTCCATATATCTCTTCTTCATGATTTCCCTTGTGGCATTTTTTAATGTGAAATTGTAACAATGGCCTATGGTGAATAGTAGCCGCGGAATAGGTGTCTAGGTGATGCCCTTTTGGACATATGGGAGAAAGTGTTGGTGTAGTGTTGCCTAAATACCGGTATGTAACCTTTGGCAACTAGGTGGGCCTTGCTATGGTCATTGTTTTTGTCAAGACCTACTTTTAGAGCGTAATAAAGCCATTGGCATCCAAATATGGACTTGTGAGTTAAAGTTTGACCAGTTTTCATTTACCATTGCTTCGTGTACACATTTCATCAATAATTGCTTGTTGAACCACCACTTTGGATGAGATAAGACATCACCTAGAGAGTTAGGAATATACGCAATATAGACATAATAGAGACATGTATAGTGCAAAGGGAAAGACAATGATAACATAGTGTAACATAGTGAGGATATTGATTATGACTAGACTAAATATCTTTTCAGAAAAGGGATGAGCTAGTCAAGGTCATGAGGCATACAATTGACGAGATAACATGATGTAAGAACAAAGTTGAGATAAATAAAATCGGCTATATTTTAGAGAGCTTATCACTCCTTTTATCATATGTTCTGATATTTATATTGATAGAATTCTAATACAATGATTACAGGGAAGTGCAAAGATCAAACTAGAGTCCTAGCTCATAGGTACACCATATAGTAGTTTTCTAATACAACTAATTCCTACCTCTATTTAATACCTATTCTAACACTCCCCCTTGTATGTACCAAACTTGGAACAAATAAATTCAATATGAGGGTCCCTTAAGGATTTTGTTAACACATATGCAAGTTGATCATTGGATCAACACATTCAGTACAAATTTCCTTAGACAACAACTTCTCCCGAACAAAGTGACAATCAATTTTTATGTGTTTAGTCCTCTCATGGAGCACTGGATTGGAAGCAATATGGTGGAGAGCATCTTGGCTATCACAATACATCTTCATTTGTTGAATCTCACAGAAGTTAAGTTTTTGAAGTATTTGTTTCACCCATAGAATTTCACAAGAGTTGCCATTGCCCTATATCCAGTTTCAACAATTGATCGACAACTACATTTTATTTCTTTCTTTTCCAAGAAATAATATTTCCACTAAGGAAAACACAATATCTTGTAGTAGAGCATCTGTCAGTAGGTGATCTTGCCTAGTCAACATCACAATTATCTTCATATAGCAAACCTTGTCCTCGAGCCTTTTGAAGGTATCTTAGAATATGGATAACAACATTCCAGTGGTCAATACATGGAGCCTGCATGAACTGACTTACAACACCAACTGCAAAAGACAAATCATGTCTAGTAATAGTAAGACAAATAAGTTTTCCTAGCAGTCTTTTATATCTTTTCGGATCATAGAAAGATTCACCTTGTTTTTTCATTTATGATTTGGATCCATAGGACTATCCGCTGGTCTATAGTTCATCATACTGGTCTCTTTTAGGATATCTAGAGCATATTTTCTTTGAGAGATTACAACACCTTTTTTTGATTGAGTGACTTTAACACCCAACAAATATTTAAGGCTTTCAAGGTCTTTGGTTTGAAAATGTTTACACAAGTGTTCCTTTAACTGAGATAGTCGAGCAACATCATTCCCTGTAATTACTCTCTCATCAACATACACTAAGTAGACCACATTTTTCAAAGGATGAATGATAGTAAAAAACTGAATGATCTGCTTCACTCGTTTTTGCCCAAAGGTTTAAACAATGTAGCTAAATTTTCCAAACCAAAAACATGTTAATTGCTTGAACCATTGAGGGAGTGGTGCAACTTGCAAACTAAGTCAAACTCCCCCTTAGCAACAAACCCAGGAGATTGCTTCATGTATCCTCTTCTAGATCTTTGTGGAGACAAACATTTTTAATATCTAGTTGATGAAGTGGCCAATGATGAATAGTAGTCATTTTGGTCATTGGGGAAAAAGTATCACTATAATCAAGGTCATAGATTTGAGTGTATCCTTTGGCAACTAAGCATAGTTTGACATGATCAACTTCACCATTGGGACCAACTTTAATGGCATAAACCCATCAACATCCAACTGTCTTCTTCCTAGGTGGAAGAAGAGACAACTCCCTTGTGCTATTATGGTCAAGAGCCTACATTTTTGCATTCATGGCTTGTCGCCATCCAGGATGATCAAGTGCTTCCTTCACATTTTTGGGAGTAGTAATAGAAGGCACAAATGATATTAAAAATACAATAAGAAGTAGACAACCTTGGATAGCTAAGAAAACTATAAATTGGATGTGGATTATAGGTAGAATGAGTACCTTTTTGGAGGGCAATGGGTCATGCTGAATCATCATTAATAGGAGCCATGGTATTGAGTAACAATCGAGAAGAACTTGATGAAGAGGATTCACCTTTAAGCATTGGACTAGTCATTTGGGTTCTGCATTGGTAGGTGATAAAAGGAGGTGATGATGGTTTAGGAGGATTTTGAACAGGTATGGAATTGTTAGGAGCACAAGGAATACTAGAGTCAACTAATGGTATAGGGAGGACCTGTTGGATGGAAGAAAAATCTTCAACAGACGAAGAGAAGAAAGGAGTCCATTCAAAGGTGACACTAGCAGACATGTAATACTTCTTGGTTTTAGGAGAGTAGCAACGATACCCTTTTTTTAGTCGAGAGTAGCCCAAGAAGACACACTTAACAACATGGGCAGAGAGTTTCTCCAACCCTAGAGATAAATTATGAACAAAACATACACAATCATCAAACACGCAGGAGGAAACATGAATAGAGAGGATCACTTGGAAAAAGAATGGAATAAGGAACCTGATTGCTTAGAGAAGAGAATGACATTATGTTATTAACAAAACAAGTAATCAAGATAGCATCGCCCCAATGATGGACCTGTATATTGACACCAAAAATTAAGGTACGAGTAGTCTCAACCAAGTGTCTATTTTCCTCTCTACAGTACCATTTTGTTGAGTGTGTGAGGACAAGTACATTGGTCTAAAATGCCATGTGAATGTAAAATTGTAGAGAAATTAGAGGAGAAATACTCTTTGGCGTTGTCACTCAGTAAAATTTTAATTACTTGGCCAAATTGATATTTGATTTCATTCGAAAAGGATGTAAAAATGGACAAAAGTTTAGACCAATCTTTCATAAGATAATCCGAAGTACATCTGGAATATTTATCAATGAAAGTAACAAAATACCTAAACCCAAAAGATGAGACATGGCTCGGTCCCCAAATATTGGAATGAATGATAGAAAAAACAAAATTGCATCTTGATTCAGACTTTTTAAGAAAAGTAGATCTAACATGTTTTCCTAGCTGACATGTCTCACATTCAAACGTTTGAAGACTACTTAGATTAGGGCACCCTTTTTTTTGTAATTTTGAGAAGTGAGGATGTCCTAAACGATCATGTAAAATTTAGCAGATGGAGTTGAAAAGCAAGACACATGTGGACTATTTCCAAAATAGTATAAACCTCTAGATTCACATTCTTCTCCAATCAGTCGTCTTGTACCACATTCTTGTATAACAAAGGAATCACCATAAAATGTTATTGAATAATTTAAAAACTTGGTTAATTGACTTAAGAGATAAGATTGAAAGGGCAAGAAGAAACAAAAAGACAAATTTTAGATTTAAGGGAGGAGAATGGGAAACTTGACCAACTCCCTGGAAGGAAACTTTAGAATCATTGGCTAAGGTTATGAAATGAGGATTTTTTGGGAAACAAAGGGATGGGAACAAAGAGGTATTACCAAAAATGTGATTAGAAACACAAAGGATCATCACTATATAGAATTTATCCAGCTTCTTCTTGAGCTCGTCTAATGACTCAACCTCTAAGAATATTTTTAATTATTGAATAGCAGATTGTGCTTCACTCATAAAAGAGAACATGTCGTGGTCTGACTCAACATCTAAGAATATTTTTAATTATTCAATAGCAGATTGTGCTTCACTCATAAAAGACAACATGTCGTGGTCTCTTTGTTTTAAGAAGCAAGCCTATTGGCAGAATCGTAAAGGCGTTGAGAAATATATTCCTCGAGCCTTTTCCATAAGGAGTTGCACGTTTTAAACGACTCAAGAGTACCCAATCATTTGGGTTCCACAGATTGCCAAAATAAGATAGCTGAAAATCTGTTCTCTTCCACTGTTCAACTTGATTAGATGGTACATTACTCCCATCTTGTTCAAGGTGATCGTGGAAACCTTGATCAAGGAACCAGAGTTGGACTGAGGCTGACCAAGAGAGATAATTTTTTCCATTCAATTTTTCAGAGGTAATGGTAGGAATTCTAGAGAAAGAGACAACACGTCTAGAAGCCATTTTTTGTTGACAAAGAAGAAGACATCCGATAAGAGACAAAAGGAGAACCCTAGGTTTGACTTTCAACCATGCTAGAAATGAAGACAAGGAGGTTTGGCGAGCTCCGTGGAGGAGGTGTGACGTTTTTTTGGTGAGAGGAAGACGATACGTAGATGTCACTCGCCTGTGTAATCTACTCTCCTTGGTGGTGCTTCTAGTGGTTTTCTTTGTAAAATGTTCAAATTCACCTGAATTGATTTTTTATAATTTTTCCTCCCTTGTTGTCAAACCAATATCTTCTTCTCATAGACTATAATTTCGTATCATATTCTTTCTTGTGTGGCCACACATCCATCTTAGCATTTTAATTTCTATGACAATCCTACATGTCAAACTTGTGGTATGACATCTCCCATTTTTACTTCTAAATCATATTCCTCTTATTTATTGCTAAAATTGCAAAACACACTTTGTCTTGTTCGAATTTAAGTGAAAATATTTTCCTTTTGAAGTTTTTCATGAAAGCTCTAGTTTAAAATTAACTGCTTCCCTTGATTTCTCAATCAAAACTATTCCACTCACAAAATCATGCTATTAGGATAATCTTTTGTATGTCCCAATAAACATAACCAAAACTAGATTAAAAATAGTGATAAGGCCCTTGGGCCACAATTAAGATAATTAGAAAGAATTGGATCAAATGTTGAACTTAATCCCAAATAAGCCCTTCATATGGAGGGTATGTCCGAGAGAGAGAGATTTAATGGTGACATGGCATATGCTTACTGCATTTGCAGCAGGATTCCATGAGCAGCATGACTTAATAGGTGACTAGGGGACAAGACAGGGCATTAGTGCATATTGTATTGAGGTAGTCAGGATAGGAGCCATAGGCTCTAGCTTACCATTAAGTGCTCTCTAGTAGCTCCTCTTTTTCATCAAACATTACTGCTATACTGGATTCGTTTCCAGGGTTTGTATGATGAGGATTTAAGGTTGAACCTTGATGTCCATAGTCTTGCCTGATCACAGATTGGTTAGTCCATAGTCTTGCCTGATCACACTAGTACTTATCCCATCATGCATGTCTTGTATAACATGGATATAAGCCATGCAAACATCATTCTTTTACAATGTAAGTTATTTTCATTTCTTTGTTTTGATACCTTTCCATCAACTCCTGTAAAAGATAAATGACTCTTAATCATGTTTTTTTTTTGTAATTTCATAGTATGAGTCATAAGTTTTAGACTTCTCTAGTTTGCACAATTTTAAATATTTCCTTTGTTAAATATAAGAACCAAAGTGCTCCTTCTCCACTCACCTAACATTTTCTTAGATATCGAAATCTCATTAAATAGCTTAGTGAGTCAATTGGTATCTTGTTTTCAGACACACTTCTAAACTTCAACAGGAATACCATCTGGATCGCCAACTTTGAAGGCCTTCTTTTACCTCTTCAATCCAAATTGAAAAGCTTATAAAAAATAATTCTCCCTTCTGTTTATGATATTTCCCTTCTAAATCTTTAATACATTTGTGCTATAAATGTTTGGACTGAGAGAATGAAGAAAAAAGAGTATGTTAGAAATAGAGCTCTAGAAAAACAATCTTATGTTTGTCTTCCCATACAAACTCCATGGAAAGTGTATAATAAGTGTTGTATTGCTGACAAACCAATCATAAATGGCAAAAACACTGGTGACCTGTTGATGGATTTAAGATTTTTTTTGGTATATAAAATAATTTTGAAATATATTAGAATTGTGATAAGCTATATGTTTATTTCAGCTTTTCCATAATCAATTATTAAGGAAAAAGTTGGACAATTCACTGGGCTATGTCCATCTAGACACTTGCCTGACAAAGGTTAAATGACAATGAACATGATTATTATGGAGGTGGTTAATATTAACTACTTGAGACGCAAAGTTGACTAACTGTTCGACATTTCAAAAGTCTCATGTGACTACTAACAACACATCAATTCTCGTTCAGTTAACTAACTATATGCATGTAATTAAAACCACTTGTGATAGTCAATAATCTCATGACTCTATTAACTATTTAGGAGGCAAAGTTAATCACACTATTAACTGCATATTGATAATTGTATACAATCACTTTCATTTAATTTTAACTAGTTAGACAAAGTTAATCATATTTATACACGTGATTGACTACCTGTGATGGGAGGACGCAGGGTGGAAAAACCCAATGACATGTTAACCGGGACTCTATTTTTTAAAAAAATCTATCAGAAAGCAGAAAAAAAGTTATTATTTTTTTAATAAAACTGTACCAAACATGCACTAAATCTATGATATATTGTTTTTCGCTTGTGGCAGGCAAGTGATGCTGGATTAAGTGATTTCTGTGAAGTTTACTATTCTTGTGCTTTAGCCCTTGATGAATTATCTGACTCTGGATGTTTAATTGTGTTACAGTTAAAGGAAATGGTGGAAAGAGTGCCAGAAAGACACAATGATGACTCCAGTACAGAGCTCTGTGCTGAATACACTCAAAATATTATTGATCATTCCTTAGATGTGAGCCATATAAGAAACACTGCCATTCTAAAAAATGAAGGCAGCAGCAATGTAGCAAATCTGATATTACCTAATGGTGCCAAAACACAAAGTGGGAAGGCAGAGTGGGTAGTGCAAGATGAAACAGGTGTGTTCGTGAGTTTGTCCCCCCAGCCAGGTGGTGGTAATGAGCTTATGCGTGTTCGCTTCAGGTATGTTATGCTCTAAATTTTTAAGCATATCAAAACTTTATCGCATTCATATACATCTATTACAAATAGTTTATGAGCTCATATTCTCCAATTAAATGAGAAGTGACGCTGCTTTGTTAAAGACCATTTTGCATGTGTTGGGTTTCCTCTTTTCACCTATAAATGTTTTTATCAGTACTTTTAACTAAGCATGGTGGATGTTGGTGATCAAGCTGTTCAAAGTACTTTTTCAACCACCTCATGTATTCCATATCTATTCTGTTTTAACCATTTATTTTTATCTATTTCTTTTCCTTATCGAATCTGAAACTCAATAGAGATTATATTAAGGGACCATCATTCCATACATCTACATCCATCTACAACTTGTTACTCCACGAAAACATGGAATACTATTAGAGGTGGTTGATGTGGGGGATGGATAGAGCTTCTGTAGTCATGCAGCTTTCTGAGTGCATGCTACTCGCACTATTGTACTGTCTGAAAGTGAGGCCCTAATAGAAAATTGTTCCCATAGAATGTCACAATTCAAGCTATCAACACCTGCTATAACTTTGAAGTGGTCAAAGATTGTTCATTTTAGTGAATATCTTTACAATGAATTGAATAATCTGATCCATTATGCCATTTTTTTCCTTAAAGAAAGAAAAAGCAGATTTTTGTTGCTTTAAATACACTATAAGTCATAGACTAATTGATTGACACAAGTGATAGTGGCTTGTGTTCCTATGAGGATATTAATTATTGCATACGACGGTGATGATTAATATGTAGGGTTTTGCATTTTTCTCCCCATGAATTTAAATCTGCATCCCCATGGGGGTGAATTGACAAAGTTGTTCTTGAAAAAATACACTCTGGATTTTATATTCTGGAATGTGCAATCTGCGCTGAATTGTACAATCTAAAATGTATTTCTGTATCTGGAAATACTTTTTGGAATGTGCAATCCAGAAGGTAATAGTGC
>Ga0123341_1001759_pt1 | contig 16902 bp, 24 predicted proteins | sample Turbeapinknodule_FD_89959 | JGI IMG/M metagenome (GOLD analysis project Ga0123341, IMG submission 89959) | Root nodule microbial communities of legume samples collected from Mexico - Turtle bean Mexico pink nodule | ecosystem: Host-associated > Plants > Roots > Nodule | place: Mexico: Nepantla...
CCACTGCTGGGAGACCCTGGGACAGATACGACCCATGAGAGGGCCACGACCAGGGGAGAACCACGTGCATGGTACGAGAGAAAGGTAGATACACCCCCAGGGCGAGTGACTCGAGCCTGGGGCTCATGAGTTGGCGCCTAGAAAGTCACCCCACGCGCCAAATGCACTTCAAGGAAGGAGGACTCACACAATGGATTAACCCTAAGTTGGGTTACGGCGCTGTGAGGCCCTCCGCACAGAGTAACGATCAAGTCAGAAGGACACGTGGCTATTAGCACGTGCTCATTAAATGTTTCAGTGAAAGTTTGCCAAGGTACGCGCTAATTCAGTTAAGATTCGAACGTTCCAAGGAATATTTTTATACGCTTTCAATGCGCTTTAACGCATTTTAAAACACGAGAGATGTATAAAATGGGACCTGGGGGCATTTGGAAAGGGATATGAGTTTTAACCTAATTCTCGCAGTTTTACACAGAGCCCAAACCCTAGTTGTTTTTGCTGCGCACCCATTGTGAGCACAAGGCAATTAGGGCAACACAGTTTTAGTTATTTGATATAGCTTTTGACCACCTTGAGAGGGTGTGTCACCATTGATGTTTCTCGCTAGTTGACTTGATCGTCGGAGTGCAAACGGCCGCGAGAGCGCCCCTTTGTTCACTTCTTTTCAGGTATTCACAGACGGAGCAGAACGAAGGTGCCCCAGCTCGTGAGGACAAGCCACGCGCAAAAAGTCCTGGCAAGAAGTTGTGGGTTAGCTTCAACAGCGTTGCTGGGAGGGTACTCCTAACACTCTTCTAGCAATCCTACAAAGGGTTCAAGAAGAACTTCTTCAAGGTTCGAAGCAACCGGAGGGATCCCGCCCTTTTAGATGGGTTCCCCCTATACTGGGCGGAGAAACCAAACCTTCAGAGGCCCCAAAGTCTCGAGGATCTTCTCCCTCAGGAGCGGGGAGTATGTGAGTTCCTCTCTGGACTCCATACCCCATTCAGTACATTGGAGTTGCTCAAACATGAGTTTAGCCCCAAGAATCTTAAGAAATACATTGATACTCTTCTCATTCTCGTCTTACCCTTGCTTGCATTTGACTTGCCTTGTCTTTGTTACATGTGTTGACTTTGCTGTTTTCATGCAAATATGGGTTTTAAAAAGGACAAAAGGAAGAAATTGGCCGACCTGCTCGCCAAGCGTAGGGCGACCGCTGCTGGTGTGGCCACTTCAACGCCCATAACTCCTCCAACCTCAGCTACCTCAGTACCTGTCGACGATAGACAGAAAGGGGTGGTGGTCGTTGAATCAGACGACGAGGATACGTGCACGGGCCTTGTCTTCAAAAGGCAGAGGGTGGGCGAAGTTGTGGCGTCTTCTCCCTCTGATATGGTGGGACTCCAGCTTTCTGGGATAACCCCAAGAGCGCCTCCTCCCTGCGCCACCTCATTGTTCACGAAGGCAGGGGCGAGAGCACCCTTGAAGGCCACCAAATGCCTTCCACTCCCGAGCTCCCCATGCTGCTTCAACAAATCCTCAAGCGCTTCCAAGACAAGGAAGTGTTGGAGAGCTTGAGTGGCAATTTCTTCCACGACCGTGTGGCCCACAGCCTCGGGTACTTCCTAATCAAATCCAGCCTTGCGCAATGTAGGGCCCAAGAGGCGAAAGAACTCAAGGCTAGGATGGCGGAGCTGGAAGAAGAATTGTCCCTCAGGCCAAGGCCTGCGCCAACCACGAGACCGCCATGTACAACGAGCTGGCAATCCTTCGCCAATCCGAGAAGGACGTCAAGAAATCCCTTTTTGACAAGAGCCACGAGGTCGTCCAACTGAAAGCGAAGATCTTGCCTCTTCGCAACAACGTGGTGGATCTGAAGGGGAAGGTCGAGGAGATGCAAGTGAAGTTGGCCAAACTGGAAGAAAGGGCCACTCAACGTGAGGTTCTGCTGGGAATGGTCGAAGGGGAGTTGGCCGAAAGGGTTGAGCTTTTCAGGAAGACGGAGGAGGAGCTCACCAATGATGCTGCCGATGCTTACGGCGAGGGATTCCAAGACGCTATTGCTCAGTTTGCCTATGTGCATCCTGAGGTTTTCAGTGAATCTAAGTTCGTCGTGGATGGGCAACTCGTGCTACGAGAGTGACCATTCGGTAACTCTGTCTTCTTGAAGGACAATTTGCTCCTTGTACATATAACTCTATGAATATTTATCTTTTGTTTAACTGTTTGTTTTAGTTGCTTTAGCTTGCATTTTTCTTCCTTTATTTGCCTTGACTTCTACTAACTGCGCCTTCGGCCTAGGTTCCCCCTTTAGGTAGCACGTTTTAACCTTACGCGCGAACCCCTTAACTAGCTCGACCTTTGTTCAAGGGTAAGCTCCTCTCATTGTCCTTGATCTTCTTCTTGCAAAGTAAGGCGTCTTTGTTGATCTCGTCCCTACCCTCCTTAAATCGACGGGAATGTCTTGCTGGTAATACTGGGGAACCATATAACTTTCAACCTTGGCTTGCATACAAGGGGAAAGTGTTTCCTTCCGGTGTTGGTCTTGCAACGCGAAGGTAGGGGTGAACTTAACTGGTGAGCCATGTTGTTCAACCCTGGAGTTACTATGCAAGAGGGAGGCCCCCTAAGGAACCATACTTCCCCCATCTTGGTGTTTCTAACTCGAGTGAACGGCTCTTAACGACCTCATCCTTGCAGTACAAAGTCAAGGGGCAAGCCTTCAACGTTTGAATTGTATTGTTCTCAGCCTTGGTAAACTTGCGCAAGAGGGAGGTTCACCATTGAACCATACTATTCCCGATCAAGGGAGAGGTTCATTAACTGGAGAACCATACTATTCTTCGCCTTGGTTAACTTACACAAGAGGGGCTTATTGGGGAAACCAAACTACCTCTGCTTTTAGTGTATCACTTCAAGGGAGAGGTTCACTAAGTGCGATGCACACATATTTCTCAACTGAATAACTGAAATTTTATTTGGGTGACCTCGTTAAAAAACCCTTATGAGGGAAAAAGAGTGCCCCTTTAAAATGTGTACAATGCAAAATATTTTTAACTAAAATAAAACTTAAGATTGGTTGCGTTCCAAGTACGAGGGATCGCGCCACCCTCTAACGTTTCGAGCCTGTATGCTCCTGTATCGTACGGTCCTCGGGCGTTCACCAAAGTCAACGTGGTGGGACCCCGAGAGAGGGATCCACTAAAAAGTACTACAGGGCAGGGAGGAGTTCTTTTAAGGTCCACGGCCTCGAGCGTTGACTGGCCTCAGGAATCGCCCAGACACAACATAATAAAGGCGCTGGAAGTTTAGCAGGCTAGGGAGGTGTCCCCTCCTGATACCCACGGGTAGGGATAACCGTAGAGGAGGCGGCACAATAAGAGGCAGCACGGTAGGGGCATGGAGGCCTCTGGCCTCGGCACCCCCTAACAGTAATAACAATGGAAGAAAGGTGGCTTTCAAGCCACACCCCCAGTTATCAGTAGGGAGAAACCCAACTCACGAGGGATCCGTGCATGAGGTGTAGGGACGTGACAGTACGCACCATCGTTGGAGAGCCACTGCGACAGAGACGACCCCTAGGGGGTCACGTCCCAGAGAGTGATCTGCATGCATGGCACGTGAGGAAGGTAGAGAACTCCTAGGGCGGATGACTCAGAGAATGGGCGCATGAGTTGGCACCCATGCAGTCACCCCCGCGCGAGCTGCACTTCAGCAGGGCAACCTTACGCACTGAGAGGGCCCTAAGATTGGGAACAATGTTGCTAAGGAGAGCCCACAAAATGCACAAGTCTCAGGCTGACACGCGGACAGAAACGCTAGGAAGGTATATAAGGTTTCGTGATATACAAAATAAGGTACGTTTTTATACATTCGCATACCAGTTCAGTCATTTGAGAGAATTCAGTTACATATTTCTCTGGGCATTGATCTTAGGGTGTTCTGCGACGAGAAGTGTTTGGTGTTTCCTGTCCAATAGCTGACTTGATCGTCGAAGTGCAAACAGCTGCGAGGGCGTCATTTGTCTCTCTGTTTCAGGTGCTCACGGCGGAGGAAGGAGAACGCTGAAACAGAAGCGTAGAGCTCTTAAAGCGGAGTTTGTAGATACGCACGAAGGCGATCCAAGCCAATCGCCCGGAACATTTGGCGCCCACTGTGGGGCCTAATCTAAATCATCTGTCCCACCACAGGGAGTTGAAGATTCAGTGAGAGTTGTGGGAATTCGTAAGGGTTTTTCAAGATTCTTGAAAGGTTCGACAAGAATCCTCAAGGTTCATTCAGATTCACCGAAGAAAGTTCAAGATTCGTCAAGAAAGTTCGAGATTCACTGAAGAAAGTCCCAAGATCCGATAAAACAGTTCAAGATTCGCCAAGAAACATCCAAGAATGAGGAATACTAGGCAGAGTTCTACGGCGCATGCGGGAGGTTAGAGTTTGACGTTACAGCAGGTCATGGAAATGATGCAGGGCTTTCAGGAGGTGATGGCAGCGTCGAAGGCGGAGCAAGAGCGTATTCAGATGGACCTTGCGGCGTCGCAAGCCAGAAATGAGGAGTTGCACCGCACCAACGAAGAGTTGCGTCGCGGGTTACGCAACCAGCCTGGGAGTCGCGAAACATGGGAGCAAGAGTGCACAACGCCTCTCAGGGAGATTCCTATGCCTTTTTCACAGGCAATCATGGATGCTGCGATCCCTGCTACGTTCGTGGGCTCGAAAGCCACATTCACTGAGATGGAGGATCCAGAGGCACACCTCACAGCATTCCATACTCAGACGATGTTGATTGGTGTTTCTGACGCCGTCAAATGTAAGTTATTCATGAGCACGTTGGTGGGAACGAAGATGGAGTGGTTCATCAGCCTTCCAGATGGCCACGTGACTTCATTTGCACAGCTGTCGAAGCTGTTTAGGGAACAATATATAGCTAATCGAGCTCCCCCACCCAATTCTTACGATCTTTTCGATGCAAGGCAGTATCAGGGGGAAACGTTGAAAGAGTTTGTTAATCGCTTTGGGGGCACAGGTGGTGAGGGTCAATACCACCGACGAGTCGATGATAGTCCATGTGTTCAGGAAGAGGATTTTCCCTGGACCATTCAGCGAGTTGCTCATCAGAAGTCACCCCAAGACGTTCGCTGAAATCAAGCGTCGCGCGGTGGCGCAGATTGCAGTGGAAGGAGAAGTGAATGAGAAGCGCGCGAGTGTTGTACCCGCACACCCACGAGCACCGTCGCGCGCACAAATCGCAAGGGTGAATGAGGCCACGACGGGGAAGAGGGGTCAAGAAAGGAAGCGGCGCTACGAGCCAAGGAAGCTCCAGGCCAAGGGGCGCTCAGGAGAGAATAAGCCAGTAAGGCACAACTTTGTGGTGGAGCTGAAAGACCTGATCGCTGTGCCCAACATAGCAGACAGGTTGAAGATGCCGGTGAAGACTAATAAGGTGTTGGGACCGCACAAGGATGTGTGGTACGAGTTCCACCAGGCGTTTGGTCATCTGATAAACAGCTGCTTGGCGTTAGGGCATCAACTGGATGAGCTTGTGAAGAGTAGTTTTCTGAATGACTACCTAGCGTGGTCATCAGGAACCGAGGCCTTGACGACACCAGTAGAGGACCAAGCCCACGAGATGCTCATCCACGGGGAAATCCATACCATATCAGGTGGATTCTCGGGGGGAGGGTGCACTGCCTCTCAGCATAAGAGGTACGTGTGTTCGCATGTCAGTAGCATAGCAGGGGGAGGACGACTCGCTTGACGTCGACCTCACGTTCACGAAGGCTGATCTTCACGACGTCGTTCCGCATGATAACGACCCCGTGGTGATTTCGGTTGTGACCGCGGGAAGGAAAGTGTACCGAGTGCTCGTGGACCAGGGCAGCTCGGCAGATGTGATGTTCTGGTCTACGTTTAATAAGTTGCAACTGTCTCCTGACCAGTTGAGGCCATACACGGGGTGTTTGTACAGCTTTGCGGGAGATCAGGTGGAGGTGTGTGGTTATTTGGAGTTGAGGACGACCTTTACGGATGGCTCCACATCCCACATAGAAAACATAAGATACCTAGTAGTGAACGCCCAGTCAGCATACAATATCTTGTTGGGAAGGTCAGCCCTGAATCGGCTGAGGGGGGTGTCGTCTACACACCATATGAAGTTGAAGCTGCCCGATCTTAGTGGGAAGGTGATCGTGATCAAATCCGACCAGCAAGAGGCCAAGAAGTGCTGTGAGAATAACCTCAAAACGAAGAGGGGTGTGTTTATGGTCGTGGAGCGCCCGCCCATGGAGGGGGCACCCATGGAGGAGGACTGCGTAGGCGTGTCCCGCGCAAAGAACGCTCGGGAGAGGCGACCCAAGCCAACTGAGAATGTAGTGGAGAGGCAGATTGGTGGTAAGACATTCAAGTTGGGTAAGTCGTTGGACCAAGAAGAACAAAACCAGGTGGCAGAGGTGATATCGTGCCATTTGGATGCCTTCGCATGGTCCGCCTCGGACATGCCAGGGATCGACCCAGATTTCTTGGGCCATCGCCTCACCGTGGACCCCAAGGTCAGACCCGTCCGCCAAAGAAGAAGGAAGTTCAACGAGGAAAGGCGGCTAGTCGTGCAGGAAGAGACGAGGAAGTTGTTGGACGTCAGCCACATCAGGGAGATTCAATACCCTGAGTGGCTGGCCAATGTGGTCTTAGTAAAGAAGGCCAATGGGAAGTGGAGGATGTGCGTGGACTTCACTGACCTCAACAAAGCGTGCCCAAAGGATTCGTACCCTTTGTCGAGCATCGATGCGTTGGTGGTCAGCGCCTTGGGTTGTAAGATGCTCAGCTTTTTGGATGCGTTCTCTGGGTACAACCAGATCAAGATGCACCCCCGTGACGAGTACAAAATGGCGTTCATGACCGAGACATCCAACTATTGTTACAAGGTGATGTTGTTTGGCTTGAAGAACGCATGCGCCACCTATCAGAGGTTGATGGACAAGGTCCTCGCACCCATGTTGGGAAGGAACGTGCAGGCCTACGTGGATGACATGGTGGTGACCTCACAGGAGAGGGGACAACAAATAACTGATTTGGAAGAGCTGTTTTCTACAATAGCTAAGTATCGTCTGAAGTTGAACCCCGAAAAGTGCGTATTCGGGGTCGAGGTGGGCAAATTCTTGGGGTTCCTACTCACCGAGCGTGGGATAGAAGTGAACCTTGACAAGTGTGCGATGATCCTCGTTATGAGGAGCCCCGCCTTGGTGAAAGAGGTGCAACAGTTGACAGGGCGGATGACGGCGCTGTCCAGATTTGTATCCGCTGGGGAGACAAGGGTCACCCCTACTTCCAGTGTTTAAGAAGAAACAGTCGGTTCGTGTGGATCGAGGAGTGTGAGGCAGCGTTCCTCAAATTAAAGGAGTACCTGGCCGCTCCCCCCGTGTTGTGCGACTCACAGATCGGCGTGCCCCTTCAGTTGTATTTTGCTGTGACCGACCTGGCGATCAATTCGGTCCTCGTCCAAGAGCAGGGTCAGACGCAAGGCCAATATATTTTGTGAGCAAGGTGTTACAAGGGCCGGAGGCGAGGTTCCAGGTCTTAGAGAAGGCGACGTTGGTTGTGGTGTTCTCGGCCAGGAGGCTCCGTCATTACTTTCAAAGCTTCACAGAGGTGGTGATGACGGACCTCCCTATCCGGAAAGTGCTGCAGAAGCCCGACGTGGCAGGGAGGATGGTACGCTGGGTGGTGGAGCTATCGAAGTTTGATGTCTAGAATGAACCCCGAGGCCCCATCAATGGCCAAGTCTATGCAGATTTCGTGGCAGAGCTCTCCCCAGGGAGTGCGCAACAAGAAGATGAGGTTAATTTCAAGTGGATGGGTCCTCTAATCAGCAGGGAAGCGGGGCCGGTGTGATTTTGGAGGGGCCAAATGGGTTGTTGATTGAGCAGGCCCTGAGGTTCGCCTTCAAAGCCAACAACAACCAGGCGGAGTACGAGGCCCTAATAGCTGGAATGCTCTTGGCCAAGAAGATGGGCACACAGAGCTTGCTAGTAAAGAGTGATTCCCAATTAGTTACAGGACAAGTAATTGGAGAGTACCAGGTCAAAGACCCATAGATGGTCACATACTTGAGCTATGTCCAAGTCTTGAAGGGGGCGTTCGTAGTGTTCGAGCTAGTACACGTCCCAAGGGAGCAGAATGCCCGTGCTGACCTGCTCGCCATGCTTGCCAGTTTGGGCAAGGGGGGAAGGCAGAGGACGGTAATACAAGAAACCCTCAAAACACCACAAACGTTTGTGACAGATAGTAGGGAGAGCATCCTTCAGATTAGTGTGTTTAAGGGAAGGGCGAGAAGTCATCAGTCGTTGACTCAGGCCATGCTGAAGACGCCAGTGTAAGTATTTATCCGGCCTCACTGGTAGGGGAGGACCCCATGCAGGTATGCGTTCTGGAGGAAGGGGACACGTGGATGACGGCCTATAGACTCTACCTCACAGATGGGATACTCCCAGTAGAGACCGAGGAGGGCAAGAAAATAAAGAGGAACTCCACAAGGTACACCCTCGTGGACAGAGCACTGTTCAGGCATGGGTTCACACTCAAGGTTGGTCATTTTGACTTGGTTAGAAGCAGCAACAACTTTTAGTTCCGTTATCTCGGCTCTGAGGGGGACCACTTTGGTCAGAAGTGTGGTGTACTTCTGACCTTCATCGTGAAGCCTCTTGTTGGCCTCCAGCTCTGCCTTCTGAAGGACGCCCATCTCCTCGGTCAGGGAAGCCTCCTGGATAAAGAAGCGTTGAGTTTGCTTAGCCATTTGTTCCTTCACCATGGCCAGTTCATCAGTGAGGGCCTGCTGCTCCTTAGCCCTCACCTCAGCTTGGTGGGAAGAAGAGTTGGCACGAGCAAGCAACCCACCAAGGCTGAGGGCCATGTTCTCAGGTAGCGCTCCATTAGCTAAGTCTCCCAGGGCCTCTTGCTGATAGCCCCTCAGAATGTGTTGGATGGCCCGGGGAAGCTCCAGGGCAGGTGCAGGAATGGGTTCTGGGACAGTCTCAGCTTCCTCCTCAAGAACAAGATATCATGGAGGTGAGGAGGCAATGGGAGGGTTGTCCCTAAGAGAGGCAGGACGCCTGTCAGACGAGGAATGAGAGGTGGCGACTGCAGTGGTTCTCCTTCTCTTGAAGACAAGGCCATGTACAGAATCCTCGTCCTCATCAGAGGGGATGTGTACCACCCCCTTGTTTTTCTCTAGGGCGGTTGGTGGAGGAGAAGCCCTAAGTGTGGCCAAAGGGATAGCCGCAATGGGGGCTGGAGAAGTGGGAGCTGGTGCTTTATGTGGTAGAGTGGGGTCAGGTACAAGGTATGGAGAAGCAGGAGTTGGTGTTCTATGTGAAGAAGCGGGCATTAGGGTGGCATGGGCAGAAGAGGCAAGAGGAGCGGTAGGAGAAGCAGAAGGGGTCGGGCGTGTGGAAGTGCCTGCCTTGCTTGTGGAGGCATTGCCACGAACAGACATGACCCCAACGAGTCTTGCCTTTCTTTCCTCAGTCATCACCATGCCTGCCCCAAAGAAGAAGAGTTGAGAACCAGATAAGCAAGTTGGAGCATGAGCATCAGTTAAAAGCATGAGCATCAGTTAAAGCAAGTATCAGTTAAGCACGAGTGTGAGTTAGTAAAAAATAGAAGAAGCATGAGCAGAGTAATGTATGAAGAAGGTTAGTGAAAGGTTCCTATACCCAAGTAGTTAGAGAGGGCAGTGGGATCACGCCCATGCTTGATGAGTTCCGTGGTGTTCAATACCACACCCAGGCTAGCCAAGATCAGGCAGACCTCGCGATCAGCTGAGGAAATCTTGTCCAAGGTCTTGGCCTTCTTGAACTTAAGTTTCTCCACCCAGTATAGTGGAAAGCTGTCTAGGGCTGTGCAATCTTGATTTGAACAACACACCCTGAAAAATTTACCCTTAAATCCCTTGTAGGATTGTTGGAATAAGGTGAAGATGACTCTCCCCGTCACCCCGCTCAAAGAAATGTAGAAAAACGTCCACTGAGGGGCATTGACCGAAAAAGCCACAAAGAATGGAGAAGGCCCGGATGAAGGCCCAGCTGTTGGGATGCAGCTGGGCGGGGGCCACGTTGAGCTCCATAAGTAGCTCCCTTTCGAAGCTATTAAAAGGGAGTTGTTGCCCAATGCGTTTGAAAACCGTTTGGTAGAAGAAAAAGAATGGCTCCCCGTCGTTGGAGCGATTATCAATGCATACCGGTTCGCCAGCTATACAAGGGCGAACGAAGATATAGGCATCGTGTACCCTCCCGAATGACTTCCTTAGTGGTTCGCTATCTAGGTGAGCCCTCCAATCGGCGACGGTGGTGAGGGAAGAAGTTTCTGCGAGGAGCCTATCAGAGGCCCAAGAATACGAGGCTCTGTAGTTAATGCTAGGAGGTGGAGGGTTGGCAGTGACTTTTGTTCTCGCCATGGTCAAGGAAGTTGGGAAGAGAAAAGCAAAAGTTCAGCAAATGGGGGCTATGGCGCGAAACTAAGGAGAAACCCAGAAAACCCTACCCACGCGAAAAACCGAGAATACAGGGGAACGAGGAAATGCAGAGAAAAACGTAAATGCGAGAATCTAAATAGTCTCAGGCAGTCTATCAATGCATGGAATCAAGAGTAAAGAGTTATCAATTAATAAAAATCATACCTATTGTGGTTAATCAACGAAAGTCTTGGTTTTTGCAAAGAAGAATCAGAGAAAGCTCGAGGAAGAAGATGAAGAGTGTAAGGAAAGGCGCAAGTGATGGAATAATGCCTGAAGCGCGCGATTTCGAAAGACTTAAACGTAAACTTGAGAAGCGCAAGCGACGTTAAGTCCTAGCAGCACAATTGGGCCATGTGTCTGTTGATTATAGTATGAATGGAAAGGTGTCACTTCAGCGCACTGTGTCTGTCCTGTCACAGAATGCCACGTGGGACGGTAGGGCGAGGCCATGGTCTCTTTGCTGAACAAGTTGTCAGCTCGAGACTGGGGGCTTGTGTACCGTACGGTCCTCGGGCGTTGACCAAAGTCAACGTGGTGGGACCCCGAGAGAGAGATCCACTAGAAAGTACTGCAGGGCAGGGAGGAGTTTCTTTAAGGTCCACGACCTCGGGCGTTGACCGGCCTCGGGCGTCGCCCAGACTCACCATAATAAAGGCGCTCAGGAAGTTTGGTAGGCTAGGGAGGTGTCCCCTCCTGATACCCACGGGTAGGGATAACCGTGGAGGAGGCGACACAATAGGAGGCGGCACAATAGGGGCATGGAGGCCTCGAGCCTCGGTACCTCGAACAGTAATAATAGTTGAAGAAAGGTGGCTTTCAAGCCACACCCCCCAGTTATCAGTAGGGAGAAACCCAACTCACGAGGGATCCGTGCATGAGGTGTAGGGACGCGGCAGTACGCACCACCGTTGGAGAGCCACTGGGACAGAGACAACCCCTAGGGGGGTCACGTCCCAGAGAGTGGTCTGCATGCATGGCACGTGAGGAAGGTAGAGAACTCCCAGGGCAGATGACTCAGAGAATGGATGCATGAGATGGCACCCATGCAGTCACCGCCGCGTGAACTGCACTTTAGTAGGGCAACCTTACGCACTGAGAGGGCCCTAAGATTGGGAACAATGTTGCTAAGGAGAGCCCACAAAATGCGTAAGTCTCAGGCTGACACGCGGACAAAAACGTTGGGAAGGTATATAAGGTTTCGCGATATACAAAATAAGATACGTTTTTACATATTCGCATACCAGTTCACTCATTTGAGAGAATTCAGTTACACATTTCTCTGGACATTGATCTTACGGTGTTCTACGACGAGAAGTGTTTGGTGTTTCCTGTCCAATAGCTGACTTGATCGTCGGAGTGCAAACGGTCGCGAGGGCGCCATTTGTCTCTCTGTTTCAGGTGCTCACGGTAGAGGAAGGAGAACGCTGGAACATAAGCGAAGGGCTCTTGAAGCGCAGTTTGTAGATATGCACGAAGTCGATCCAAGCCAACCGGCCGGAACAACTCCATTCCCAAGGGCCTCCGTTACTCTAAAAGGGCCAGTCCACTTGGGAGATAGCTTGTGTTTCCAACTGGTACGGGTGGGCCTTCCACATCACCAGGTCGGCGACTTGGAACTACCGAGGTCTTAGCTTGGAATTGTACTTGTACTGCACCCTCCTTTTCAAGGCTTTAGCCTTAATCCTTGCTTCCTCCCTTACTTCATTTAGTAGGTCCATATTTACCTTTCTCTCTTCATTGGACTCCTCAACCACGAAGTTCTGGAAACGCGACGAGTTCTCCTGGATTTCTACTGGAATCATAGCGTTCGAACCATACACCAAGCTGAAGGGTGTTTCCCTGGTTGTGGACTGGGAGTAGTGTGGTAGGCCCACACAATTCTAGGAACTTCTTCCACCCAGGTCCCCTTGGCTTTGTTTAGCATTCTCTTCAGACCTTTGAGCAGAACTCGGTTGGCAGACTCGACCTGCCCATTCGTCTGGGGTGTTCTACTAACGCGAACACCTGTTTCACTCTCAGCTTTGTACATAACTTGCCCAATTGCTGGCTTGCAAACTGAGTACCGTTGTCAAATACCAACTTCTTCAGAATTACGAAGCGCCACACTATGTTCTTCCATATGAAGTGCTGAACCTTATGGGCTGTGATCTGTGCCACTGGCTCAGCCTCGATCCATTTTGTGAAATATTCTAAGGCAACCACGAGGTACTTCATCTGCCGTACTGGCAAAGGGAAAGGCCCCAGAATGTCGATGCCCCAAGTATGAAACGGCCATGGGCTATAGATTGACCTCAGCTCCTCTAGGGGCGCCTTGTGCCAGTTAGCATGTTGTTGGCACTATGTGCACCCTTGGTCGTACCTCGTGCAATCTTCCCTCATGGTTGGCCAGTAGTACCCTACTCGAATGGCCTTCGATGAGAGGGATCGGCCGCCGATGTGGCTACCGCATATCCCCTCGTGCAGTTCTGCCATAATGCGCGTGCATTGCTCGCCACTTACGCACACCAAGATAGGGTGAGTGAACCCGTGCCTGAATAACTTCTCATCGATCAAGGTGTACTTGTTTGAAATTTTCTTGATTTTTCGGGCTTCTGTGGGTTCTAACGAGAGCACTTCATCAGTCGAATAACGTTTGTAGGGTGTCATCCAAATTTCTCCTGTTTCAACTTGGTAAACTTGCAACGACATCTCACCGGCCACCGGGTACACGCGTATTCTAGGCGTTTTCAACGTCTCCTATGTTAACGACCGATGACTACCCCTTCCGATGTGTTAATCTGCTGGACTTCTTCTGCTATATTGCCCACGGTGGTTCGAGGTGTCTTCAGAGTCTCCTGAATCACTGTCCTCTGCCTGCCCCCTTGCCCAAACTGGCGAGCTTTGCAAGCAAGTCGGCTCGGGCATTCTACTCTCTAGGCACGTGAACTAACTCGAACACCTCGAACGACTCCTTCAAGACTTGGACTTACTCTAGGTATGCTTCCATCTGAGCAGTAGCATTCCAACGATCAGGGCCTCATATTCTGCTTGGTTGTTGTTGGCCTTGAAAGTGAATCGTAGGGCCTGCTCAATCAACAACCCATTTGGTCCTTCCATGATGACACCAGCCCCACTACCTTGTTGGTTTAAGGAACCATCTACAGAGAGCATCCATCTGAAACCTAATCCTTCTTGGTGTGCGGCTGCTAAGGAGAGTTCTACTACGAAGTCAGCGTAAACCTGGCCTTTAATGGGCCTCTAGGCTCATACTGTACGTCAAACTCCGATAGCTCTACTGCCCACCACACCATTCTTCCTACCATATCCGGCTTTTGTAGGACTTTTCGAATTGGGAGATCTGTCATTACTATTACGGTGAAGCTCTGGAAGTAGTGGCGAAGTCTTCGCGCTGAGAACACTACTGCTAGGGTTGCTTTTTCTAAGGCCTAGTATCTTACCTTTGGACGTTGCAACACCTTGCTGATGAAATAGATCAGCTTTTGCACCCGGTCTTGTTCTTGCAGTAGAATCGAACTGATCGTCTTCTTTATGACTGCGAAGTATAGGCGGAGTGGGGTACCTAACTCTGGCTTGCACAACACTGGTGGACTGGCCAGGTACTCCTTCAGCTTCACAAACGCCTCTTCGCACTCCCGGGTCCATACAAATCTGCTATTTCTCTTCAGGCACTGGAAATAAGGATATCCTTTGTCTCCCTCTGCCGATACAAATCTGGATAGAGCGGTCATGCGCCCTGTCAACTGTTGCACTTCCTTTACTAAGATCGGGCTTCTCATTGATATTATCGCAACGCACTTTTTGGGATTCGCCTCTATCCCACGCTCGGTGAGTAGGAACCCCAAGAACTTGCCTGCTTCAACTCCGAACACACACTTCTCTGGGTTCAGCTTCAGCCCGTACCTCGCTATCGTAGTGAAAAGCTCTTTCAGATCTGCCACGTGTTGCTCCTTCCGCTGGGAGGTGAACACCATGTCATCTACATATGCCTGGACATTTTGTCTTAACATGGGCGTTAATACTCTGTCCATCAACCTCTGGTAGGTGGCACCTGCGTTCATCAGTCCAAAGGGCATTTACCTTGTAGCAATAACAAGACAGCTCTGTCATAAATGTTGTCTTGCACTCGTCCCTGGGGTGCATCATAATCTGGTTGTAACTAGAGAAAGCATCCAAGAAGCTGAGTAATTTGCATCCAGACGCGTTGTCTACCAAGGCATCAATACTAGGCAGCGGGTAGGAGTCCTTCGAACAGACCTTGTTGAGGTCTGTGAAATCAACGCACATCCTCCACTTTCCGTTGGCCTTCTTTACCAACACCACATTGACCAGCCATTCGGGGTACTGAATCTCCCTAATGTGGCCAGACTTCAACAGCTTCTCTGTCTCTTCGCGTACGACCTGACGGCTTTCTTCGTTGAATTTTCGTCTTCTCTGGCGAACAGGCCGGACCTGGGGGTCCATGGTGAGACGATGACATGGGAAGTCAGGATCTATGCCAGGCATGTCAGAGGCAACCCGATCCTGCGACTCTTGGCTCAGAGATTTGCCAAGCTTAAAAATCTTCCCACCGATCTCTCTTTCTACTATGTCTCCGGTGGGTTCAGGTCATCTCTCCCGGGCAATCTCTGCGCGGGTGACCCCTTCTTCCCTTGGAGGCTGGGTAGTAACAGCAAACACCCCTCTCTTTGTCTTGAGGCTATTTTCGTAGCACTTTTTAGCCTCTTTTTGGTTAGACTTGATAGTGATCATCGTACCCTCAAGGGAAGGCAGCTTCATCTTCATAGGCCTCATGGAAGCAACTGCTCCAATCCTATTTAAAGCGGGTCTACCTAACAATATATTGTAGGCTAACAAAGCATTAACAACGAGATAGCATATGCTGGTAGTGCGTGAAGTTGTGTCATCCATGAAGGTCGTCCTCGACTCTATATGCCCACGCATCTCCACCTGGTCTCCATCGAAACCATACAAACATCCGGTATACGGTCTCAATTGGTCTGGGGACAACTGTAACTTGTTGAAGGTCGACCAAAACATCACATCGGCCGAACTTCCTTGATCCACGAGGACGCGGTGCACCTTCCTTCCTGTTGTGACTAGCTAAATCACTACCGAGTCATTGTCATGGGGTATGACATCCTGGAGGTCGGCCTTGGTGAAGACGAGGTCGACATCGGGAGTCTAATCTACCTGCTGTACTTCCACCGCCATTACCTCTTGCGCGTACTTCTTACGCTGCGAGGCGGTGCACCCTCCTCCTGAAAATCCTCCCGAGATCATGTTGTTCTCCCTATGAATGGGCACCTCGTGCCCCTGATCTGCCCCTGCGGTTACCAACGCTTGATTATTCTGTGGCTCTTGAAGATAATCCTTTAAGAACCCACTTTTTACTAGCTCATCTAGTTGGTGTGCCAGGGTCAAGCAATTGCGTATGTAGTGGCCATTTTCTTGGTGAAACTTACACCAAGCGTTCTTGTTGGGCCCCATCTTCCTTTCGGTCTTTGCGGGCACCTTCAGCCTTGCCGATATGTTCGAGATGGCGATTAACTCCTTGAGCTCCACTAAAAAATTATGCTTCGGGGGCAGGTCCCTCGGTGTGCACGTTCCCGCCTGGGACTGTTCGTAGGGTTTTCCTGCTCCCTTTTTTTTGTGGTCACCTCGTGCACCCTCATGGGCTGAGGTCGTCCTGCTGCTTAAGGTCGGATAGGGCTGACGAGACCATGTTTTTTTGTTACTCGATCATCTGCGGTGATGTGCCCCAAAGCTCGGCGCCTGATCTTGGTGAACGTCTTCGGGTAGAACCTCAGTAGCGATTCACTGAAAGGTCCTGGCAACATTCCTTTGACGAAGGCGTGTACCGTCATGGCCTCATCTATGGGTTTCAGCCTTACCACCTGGACCCCAAACCTGTTCAAATACTCCTTCAAAGACTCCCCCTGGTATTACTTAATGTCAAAGACATCGTAAGAGAACCAAGTGGGGGCCCTGTTGACGAGGTACTGTTCTTTGAATAGCGTCATGAATTGGTCAAAAGTGGTGATGTGTCTGTCAGGGAGGCTGACGAACCATTCCAGCGTCGCGTCTGCCAACGTACTCATAAGTAGCTTGCAGTACTGATAGTTGTCGTTTTGCTGTCAAATTAATCTGATTCTAGCGTAGACTTGTCTAACACTAGAGAGATGATAGTATAATTGTGGCCATATGACCCCAAGTCGTCTCCCAACGAATCCAATAGTAAAATCAGTCGATCAGGGTTTTAAATCTATATGCAAGCAATAAAAGTTAGCAATAAGAATAAAGATAAAAAGGGGGTTTGAGATAGTTGTGCAGAAAATATAAAAGAGATTGAAATAACAAATAAAAAGTGGTTGATCCCCAAGTTCTTCCACCATTGAATTCTTCACAGGTTCTCTAAA
>Ga0123341_1001762_pt1 | contig 16894 bp, 16 predicted proteins | sample Turbeapinknodule_FD_89959 | JGI IMG/M metagenome (GOLD analysis project Ga0123341, IMG submission 89959) | Root nodule microbial communities of legume samples collected from Mexico - Turtle bean Mexico pink nodule | ecosystem: Host-associated > Plants > Roots > Nodule | place: Mexico: Nepantla...
AAAAAAAAAAAAAAAAAAAAAAAAAAAAAAAAAAAAAAAACACCATATTTATCCTCATTCAAGAAATGCTCCAAGAAGAAATTATTCAACCCAACACAAGCCCGTTCTCCTTCCCCATCCTCTTAATAAAAAGAAGATGGTACATGGAGGTTTTTCATAGATTACAGAGCTTTAATTGCAATCACTAATCGTGATCGCTTTTCCATACCTACCATTGATGATGAAATAGGCTCAGTTATTGTTTTCACTAAGATTGACCTATAATCTGGATATCACCAAATTCGCCTCACCCCACAGGACACTCATAAAACATCTTTCAGAACCATGGATGGACACTACGAATTCCTAGTGATGTTGTTTGGATAGACAAATGCACCATCAACATTTCAAGCAGCTATGAATGATCTTCATTTCAAGCTCTAAGATCATATCTCAGACTATTTGTTCTTGTTTTAGTTGATGATATTTTAATCTACAGTCCCACTCTGTAGGACCACCTAAGTCATTTAGAGCTTATCTTGGATTTATTAGAAAAACATCAATTTTTTGCTAAGTTGTCTATATACAGTTTTGCTACCACAAAAGTTACCTATTTGGGCCACCTAATTTCACCTATAGGTGTGACAGCTCATCCATAAAAAATCCAAGCAATCATTGAATGGCCGCAACCACGTTCTTTCACGTATTTAAGAGCTTTTCTCGGCCTCCCCAAATTTTACAAAAAAAATTGTATACCACTACGCCACTCTCGCCTCTCCACTCATCGGTTTACTACAAAACAAACAATTTACATGGACATTAGCGGCACAACAGGCCTTTACAACATTACAAATACAAAATGGAAAAAATACCTACGATATGACTTCTAGACTTCCAACAACCCTTCACAATGGAGACAGATGCCTCTATTGTTGCCATGGGAGGTCATCCTCAGCAAAAAGATGTGTCCCAACCTTCAAGCAACATCGATTTATATTTGGGAAATGTACACCATGACATAAGCAATTAAGAAGTGGTGTCAGTATTTATTAGGCGCTACATTAACCATTTACACATACCAAAAAAGCCTTAACAACCACTCACCCTAAACAATTCAAACCCCATAACAACAAAAATGGACTGTTAAACTACAAGGGTATGCCTTTCAGATAGTGTACAAACCTGGAAAAACCAATGTAGTGGCTGATGCCCTCTTCAGGCAAGAATCATCGTCCAGTCATTGCTATTCGCCATCTCTTCCCCCATACCCACAATCCTCCAAGAGCTCCAACAATATTTTTCCACCATTGAAGGCCTCCACATAATTCAACAACACACCCAGAACCAACCAACATTGTCATTATTCCGTACGCGTAAAGGACTATTGTTCTTTCGCAATCAAATTTTTCTCTCAGATGCTAAGAGTTTTCGAAAACAAATTCTTCGCGAATGTCACGAATCCCCCACATAAGGTCACTCAAGTTTAAAACCCACCATGGCAAGAGTTGCAGCCTCGTTTTATTGGCTAGGATGGACCTGTGATGTTAAGATCTTTGTTCAACATTACTCCACGTGCCAATGAAGCAAATACCTGTCAAAAAAACCCAACGGGTTACTCCAACCGTTGCCAACACCAACTCCAGTTTAGGAAGATTTAACCATGGATTTCATCACCAACTTACCTTCTTCAACAGGGCACATAGTAATATGGGTCATATGTGACCGCCTCACATAATATGCATACTTCCTGGCGCTTCCAACTCATTATAAAGCTCAAGGCATTGCCCGCAGAATCTCCAATGAGATTTGTTGCCTTCATGAAGTCCCAAAATCTATGATCTCTTACCGCGATCCCATCTTCATTAGCAATTTTTTGTGAAACCTGTTTCAATCCCAAGGAACCACTCTCAAATTCAGTTCATCATATCATCCCTAGACAGATGGTCAAACAAAAGTTCTAAATATAGGATTAGAAGCATACCTCCGTTGTTTTACTAGTGGCCAACCCAACTCCTGGCATCAGTTCCTCCACCTCGCGGAACTATGGTACAATACATCCTATCACTCTACCATTGAAACATCCCCCTTCACAGCGCTCTACGCCCGTCCACCACCATCCACCTTAGACTTACTACAGATCCTGCGGTCAGGCACCAATGATTCCAATTTGCTCCACCAATACACCCTCATGACATGAATTGAAGCGACGCCTCCAACGCACACGACAACGAATGCGCGACCATGAAGATTGCCACCGTTCTGAAATTTTGTTCAACACCAACGACTGGGTGTGGCTCTGCCTCCAGCCATATTGCCAACACGCAGTAGAACGATGATCATCCCCTAAGCTCACACCACGCTACTCTGGTCCGTATCAAATCTTTTGCGCATCGGCACGGTGGCATACGAATTACGATTGCACATGATTTCAAAAATCCACACCGTTTTTCATGTTTCTCTGTTGTGACCCTTCAAAGGCTCTGCACCCTCACACCTTTCCAACTCAAACTCCAACTCTCTTCCCACCGAAAAGCAACCAAGCAATATCATAAACTCCCTCTCACAAATCCCCTTGACAACACCTCCCTAATCAACCAATACACACCAACCACGTCAAAAGGCCCATGTGCCTCACTCCCTTGAGCCACTCAATTCCCCAACGTTTAAGGGCACTCCTTCCACATAATTCACTAACCCTAATATTCTCAATGAGGACCCACAAACCACAAGCCCAACCTAAGTCCATCAATCTCCCAACTTTGAGGACATAGTATCTTCCCAAGCAGACGATATTGTTACAGCAAGGACTAACAATGACCATAATTCCTATAGACATAAGGCCTAACCAGCGTGGATGAAAGATTATATTGTGTAATATGTCATGCTAGTATTCGTAATTTAAGTTTGTAATAGGGAATCAGGGCCCATCTACGTGTATCAGCCCAAAACATCACCTATTTAGGTGATGCCAACCATGAATAACATGTGAATGAAGTTTTCCCTAACCTAGATAGTGTCTTTTCTTAAGAATTCAGTAGCGCAAGCCTAACATGGTTTCTTTGCTTTCTTTTATATTCAGACTGCTTTGGTTGTTGGGTATTATGGAGTTATACATGCCATCGAAGAAACTAAAAAGATGGGTCTTACTATTTTGTGGCTTGAATGTGATTCTGCCTTGGTTTATGTTGCATTTACTGCTAGGACTAAAATTCATTGGATTCTTTGTAATAGGTGGAACACTTCCTTTGATTACTGTGGAAAAATCAGGATTAGGATTTCTTACATTTTTCATGAAGGCAATGCATGTGCTGACAAGCTTGCTAACTTAGGATTTATTAATATGGAACAATTTCATTGGTATAACAGGCTTCCATCAGTCTTTTCTTAGAATTCTTTATTAATAGGTATAGATTACATAATTATCTATTTTCTTAGGCTTTATATATATGGGTTTTGGTCTAGTCCCCTGTATTGTTTTGTATTTCCTTTATTTCTTTTTTATTCTTTGTAATAATACTTTTATCATATGGTGGCATATGATTATTAATACTTGAGGTGTCAGCCTAATTGAGATGTCAAGTTTCATAGTGATACCTAACATGAGAGCTTTTATAAAAACAAAGTTGGTAGAAATTTATAGATGATTTTGGTATGGGTTTATTAATGAAAATTAACTTTAGTAGGCTTCTATATTAGAATAGGAATAGGTTTATAAAGAAGAATTGGTTTTGGTTGGTATTGAATTAACAATGGATTTTTCTTTCGACACCTTTATAATTTATTTCCCAACCTCAATCACCAACTTCTTATTGTCATGACACCTTATAATCAATTTGAAACTATATTCTAAAATAAATTATATGAAATATTTTTTAACTATACAATTTAAAATTATTTAAATATATTTTAGATTACAAAATTTAGAAAAACTATATTTCAAATTAATTTATAATTATATTTAAGATTGGTTAATCCAAAACTATATTCCAGATCAACCAACAGTGTAGGCCATATACAAGAGGGGGGTGAATTGATTATAAACATTTTTCGCAAATATTAAAGGTAGAGTGAAGTTCAATGAAGAATCAATGAACAAGAAACCAGATTAGCCAAAAAATAAAATTGTTTTAAGTTGATTCCAGAAAATCAACCGGTTGTTTATGCGAATCAACCGGTTGTTTTTATCAGCAGTGAATAAAAACAAGCTAAAACAGATTTAAAGGACATAAGAGATAGAAAGATCACACAGCAAATTTATACTGGTTCACCCTTAACCAAGAGCTACATCCAGTTCCCAGAAACCTCTGAGCAATCCACTAAGTAATCAAAACCTTGATTACAAACCTATTTTGAATCCTTCAAAAACACACACCTTCTTTGGCTAACAACACACCACAGATCAGAACACCTTCTAGATCTGCACACACAGTCTTTACAGAATTACAGAGATCAAAATAGAAAAGGAATGATCACACCTGATACAATCAAAAGATTGAATTAAAAATACAAAGCAATCCTATTTCACTCTTTAAAAGAATCCAAAGCTTGAAGCAATCTTGGAGAAAACTAATTTGAAAGATACAATCTGATTTCATAACAACTAGGAGCGTATAACAGATTATTTATACTCCAAAAAGTTGTTAAAAACATTTAATGCAAGAGTCAAATCAATTTTGAATAATTTAAGACAGTTTTAACAAACTTAACAGATTCTGTTAAGGATTTTCAAAAATCAATCGGTTGATTTCTCGAAACAACTGGTTGAATTGGTTTGACAACAAAGTCAAACAAAGTCAAGCTTTTCAAATCCTTTTCAAAAACCACAAGTGTAAAACAATCGATTGAAACGATAAAACAACTGGTTGTTTTTCCACTTCTTTAGAAAACACTCTTTTTTCAAAAGATCTTGATTAAAACAAGTTTGGATCATAACAAAGAGTGGATTTACAAATTAAAACTGCCCATAACACACACACAAGCAACACCTAGGACTTCAATCAATTCTCATAGATTTGGAGACATCAAAGCCTATCTTCAACAATCTCCTCCTATTTGATGAAGACAAATCCCTGGTTGTGTTGATCTGTTTGAATTTGAGAATACTTGCAAAATAGACAAAATGCATGTACTAGAGATAAATCATAAACAGATTCCTCTTTCACCACTGAACCAGTTTTCACATTTGATTATCATAAAGAAAACCAGCAAAATCAGTGTGAAAACCAATGTGAATGAGGTACGCAATCAGATTTTTCTACAGCAGTATACTAAACTAATTTAAGCCATATGTATCAGCATACAAACCACATTCAAACCAGATAATTCTCCCCCTATTTGTCTTCACAGATAGAGTAGAAGAACATATTATAAGCAGAATTAAGCAAGATATTTAGAATCAAGAATACCCAATTCATTTCTTATAAAGAAAAATTTGTCCTTAGCCAGTGGCTTGGTGAATATATCAGCAAGTTGTCTTCCAGTTTCAATAAACTGAACTTCACAATCCCCATTGCTCACATGATCTTTTATAAAGTGGTGGTGAATCTCAATGTGCTTTGTCCTTGAATGCTGAATCTGATTTTTGGTAAGATTTATAGCACTTGTGTTATCACAAAGCAAAGGCACCTTATTGATCTTCAACCCAAAGTCCTCTAGTTATTGTTTGATCTAGAGAATTTTAGGACAGCAGCTATATATTCAGCATCAGCATTGGAAAGAGCCACACAAGCTTGCTTTTTGCTATGCCAAGATATGATACTTGAACCAAGAAGATGACAAGTCCCACTTCTGCTTTTTCTATCTAACTTACATCCTGCAAAATCAGAATCAGAATAGCCAAATAAGTGTATAGGAGAGTGAAAGGGCCATAAACCAACAGTGGTTGTGCCCGTGAGATACTTCAGAATTCGTTTTGCAGCTTTGAAGTGAGATTCTTTTGGATTGGGTTGAAATCTAGCACAAAGACAAAGTGCAAACATGATGTCTAGCCTACTAGCAGTGAGATAAAGCAAAGAACCAATCAATCCTCTGAATTTTGTTTGATCTACTGTTGTTCCAGCCAAGTCAAGATCCATAAAACAACTTGTAGACATTGGTGTGGATTCCTCTTTGTAGTTTTCCATCTCAAACTTCTTGAAAATCTTTTTGCAACACTTGGTTTGGCTAAGGAAGATGCCATCCTTTGATTCCTTAACCTGCAGCCCTAAGAAAAAGGATAACTCCCCCATCATAGACATTTCAAACTCCCCCCGCATTGCTGCCACAAATTCTTCACACAAACTATCATTAGTAGCACCATATAATGCCATCAACATAAATTTGAACTAAAATTGATGTGAGTTGATTTTAGGATTGTTCATTTTGGTGACACTTTACTTTTAGGATTGATATTTTAGGAATTTAAGAGTGAAGACCTAGGAAAATTCCCACTAGACCTTAACTTAACCAAGTGGTTAAGTAGATGTGAAGGTTCATTTCACAAAGGCAAAGATAAAAGACAAGATATGGTGAGAATGGATGCAACTCAATTAATCATGACAAATCCAAGAGCAAAACCAAGGAAGAAAATAAAGACTAACATAAATGGAAGGAGAAATGAAGGAGAATGGAAGAAGGAAACTTATGGAAAAATGGAGTGGTGTTCACGCCACTTGATGGGTGGAAACCACCAAGATAAGTGGAAGGCCGCCACTTAAGAGCTTCATTCTCATCAAGATAAGACCAAGGGAGAGGAGATAACACTCACTCAAGCTCACACAATATTTGTGCAAAGTAACTCTTCTTCTATTCAATTCAACATGCCAAATACACTAGGTAGGCCTCCTATTTATAGGTGAAGAAGCCTTGGAGAAAGAGCTAAAGGAGTAGGATGGGAAAAGGGAAAAATGGGCAGCCTTAGGATTTGACTAAGTCAAACCCGCATCCTAGGCTTGTCCTTCTAGAAATTAGGTCAAAATGCCTTCCAAAATGGCTAGGAACAAGCTAAAATGCTACCCATACCCCCTATTATTCTAAAGGCACCTTATTCTAGCCTATCTTTGTTATTTGGACCCCTAAAGTGAGCCCAATTATTTACAACATATTTGTATCTTATAAGAAGTCCAAAAGGAACAACTTGAGATGCTCTGGTCTTTGTCCATTTCTCCCTCTGGTGAGGTCTTTACTTGAATGTTGAGATGACCCTTCATAGTGTGCATCCTTGGTCATCTTTTTGTTGTCTTGGTTTGTATAAAAAATGATAGTAGATTTGGACTTTTAAATAAAAAGAGTCTTACCAATTTTGCCTCTCTCATAGTCATGAGACAAGAGGAAATTGTTAAGTCTCTCATACCATTGTCTTGGAGCTTGTTTGAGTCCATACAAAGCCTTCTTCAACTTGTAAACATGATTGGGATTTTGATGATCCTCAAAACTGGGTGGTTGTGAGACATAAACCTCCTCATTGATGAACCCATTTAAAAAGTCACTCTTCACATCCATTTGGAACAGTTTGAAACCATTCATGCAGGCAAAGGCAAGCAGTAGTCTCACAACTTCCAATTTGGCCACAGGTGCAAAGGTTTCATCATAGTCTATGCCTTCCTCTTGATTGTAACCTTTGGCAACCAACCTAACTTTATTTCTTGTAATCACTCCAACTTCATCTAGTTTGATTTTGAATACCCATTTGGTTCCTATTATAGTCATGTTGTCAACTTTAGGAACTAGAGTCCACACTTCATTTCTGATGAATTGATTCAGCTAATCCTGCATAGCAGCAATCCAGCTTTCATCCTTGAGTGCTTCACCTATAGATTTGAGTTCAATGTGAGACACAAATGCCATATGTTTGCAGTAATTAGAGATAGATATTCTAGTAGAAACTCCCTTGTCAATCTGTCCAATAAAATTTTCCACAGAAAGATCTCTAGGAATCCTTCATTCTTTTGGAAGATCACTCTGTTGTAGAAATTAAACCGGTTGATTCGTAGATTCAATCGGTTGTTTTTCTGGATAGGCTTCCAACTTTTCAATAGAGATGTTTTGTTCATCCTCCTCTGCAAAATTCTTCCTGGATTCCTTTTGTACATTATTACACTCATCAAAAACAATGTGAACTTACTCTTCAACAGTCATAACCTCTTGTTATACACCCTATAAGCATGGCTAGTTAATGAATAACCAAGAAATATACCATTATTTGTTTTTTCATCAAACTAGCCAAGGTTTTCCTTACCATTATTCAAGATGTAACACTTGCAGCCAAACACTTTTAGATGACCAATGTTGGGTTTTCTCCCATTAAACAGTTCATAAGGAGTTTTCTTCAAAATTGGTCTAATTAGGACCTGGTTCATCACATAGCAATTTGGGCTTACAGCATCAACCCAAAAATATTTTGGTAAAGAGGATGGTTCTAGCAAGTTCCTCAAGAGATCTGTTTTTCCTTTCCACAACCCTATTTTGTTGGGGAGTTCTAGGAGCAAAAATGTTATGGAAAATACCAAATTTTTCACAAAAAGAACTGTATTTTTCATTTTGAAATTCCCTCCATGATTACGTATGGCACAAATGTCACTGCAGTTTATGTTTTGTAATCTCTTGGCAAGCTTTTTGAATGCAGAAAATGCATCACTCTTGGATTCCAAGAACAATGTCCATGTGAATCTAGAGAAATCATCAACTATAACAAGAGCATAGTAGTTACCACCAAGACTCATGGTTTTTGAATGACCAAATAAATCCATGTGTAGTAGTTCAGGGGGTTTTGAAGTAGAAAATACATTTTTCAGTTTGAAAGAATGTTTAATTTGCTTCCCCTTTTGACATCCTTCACATATATGGTATTTCTCAAACTTGAGTTTGGGTAAACCTACCACAAGATCCTTAGAGATCAGCTTGTTTAGATGATGCATGTGAATATGTGTTATCCTTTTATGTCATAACCATGATTCCTCATGTTTGGTGAAAAGGCAACAAATAGATGCAAAATGTGAGATATCAAGAAGATAAACATTGTTGATTCTTTTACCAATCAACAATACTTCCTGTGATTTGGGCAACCGTATCTTAGACATGTTAGGTTTGAAGGTTACTTGATAACCTTTATCACACAGCTGGCTGGCGCTAAGGAGATTGTGTTTAAGTCCTTCCACAAACAGCACATCATGAATCAAGAATGAGTTTTTATCACCACTGGTTCCTCTTCCAATAATTTTCCCTTTGTTGTTGTCACCATAAGTCACAAGACCTTCATGCTTGAGGAGAAGATGACAAATTTGGTTTTATCCCCTGACATATGCCTCAAACAACCACTGTCCAGGTACCACATGTGTTGATTTCCATCAAGGAGCCCTGCAAAAGATAAGATTAACTAGTAAGGTTTGGTCCCCCGACAAATTTGGGTCCATTGGCATTAACTGGATGATTAGAAGTCTCAAGATCCTTAGGAATCCACTTCATAACAGCATTAGGAACAAAAAAATTTCTAGTTTTACAGAATTTGGTAGAATGACCCTTTTTCGTACAATAGAAGCATGAAACAACAGGTTGTTTCGACTTTTCAATCGGTTGTTTTTGCCTGATGGTTGAATAAGGCTTTGAAACACCACTTTTCTTGCTTTTTGGATTAAAACCCAATCTATATTTACCAAAAGAACAATTTTTCCAGAACAGTCTCAAAGTTTGATTTTCCTTTTGAAAGCTTATCTACAGTTTTCACAAGATAGTGAACCTTCTTTTAAAGAGATTCACAATTTTCACAAACACTTGAGTCACATTTGCAAAAAGAGTTTTTGTAAATCAATTCAAGATTTTCAAAATCATTTTTCAAGTTTTCTAACTCTTCTTCCAATGCTTTGACTCTATTTTCCAACCAATTATTCAAGCCTTTCAATCGGCTATTTGAAAGGGCCAGCCTGTTAGCTTCTTCATGAGTTTTTTTTAAAAGCATTGAGAAGTTGGTTGTAGTTTTCAAAATTAATTGAAGTGTTGGAACTTACACTACTTGATTCGGATTCATCCTTTGCCATAAAACACAGATTGGCTTCTTCATCTTCCTTTGATAATGAGCTTGAGGATGAATCATCATTGTATTCTCTTCTTGATTTTCCTTTCTTCTCATACTTCTTGTGTCCCTTTTTCTCTTTGCTCTTTTTATTGGGGCAATCAACTTTAATATGTCCCTGTTCACCACATCCAAACCAATTATATTTGTTAGAATTAAAATCATTAAGTTTCTTGCTATTATACATGTTGGAAGATTGATTCTTGTTGTTATTTTTCTTCAGGAATTTGCTGAATTTCCTGGTCAACAGGCTTAGAGTTTCTCCTTCACTGTCATCATTTGAATCTTGACAGTTTGTGTGTCCAACAACCTTCAAGGCAATGTTCCTCACATGCTTATACTCACTTTCTTGAACATTCAGCTTGTTCATCTCTAACTCAAGTTCTCTGAGCTTTCCAAATAGTGAGGTAGTGGTCATAGAGGTTAAATCCTTAGACTCAGAGATGGTACTGACCTTGGGCTGCCAAGATCTGTCTAGACACTTGAGGATTTTGATGTTGAGTTCTTCTTTTTCAAACATCTTCCCAAGACTCATGAGGTGGTTGACAATATGAGTAAACCTCTTTTGTACCTCAACAATTGTCTCCCCTTTCTACAAACTAAACATCTCATATTCTTGGATGAGAGCATGCTTCCTTACTCTCTTCACATCATTTGTTCCTTCATGAGCGACTTCTAGAGTATCTCACATTTCCTTTGCTGATTCACATTGAGACACCCTGAAAAAATCATCAGAACTTAAAGCATATGTAATAATATTATTTGCAATACAATCATATTGAGCCTTTTTACTTTCATGCTCAATCCATTGGGACCAAGGTTTTTCAGAAATCACTTTATCATTTCCAAGCATAGGAACAAAAGGACCATTTTTAATTGCACCCCAAGTTTCTTTATCAATTGATTCTACAAATATTTTCATTCTTACCTTCCAGAGCTGGTAATTTACACCACAAAACATAGATGGTCTATTAATAGATGCACCTTCCCCAAAAGGTAGTTTATCAGCCATGAAAACATATTTTTGGATCAAACGTTTTTCGCAAATATTGAAGGTAAAGTGAAGTTCGATGAAGAATCAATGAACAAGAAACCAGATCAGCCAACAAATAAAATTGTTTTACGTTGATTCTAGAAAATCAACTGGTTGTTTATGTCAATCAATCGGTTGTTTTTATCAACAGTGAATAAAAACAAGCTAAAACAGATTTAAAGGAGATAAGGGATAGAAAGATCACACAACAAATTTATATTGGTTCACTCTTAACCAAGAGCTACATCCAGTTCCCAGAAACCTCTGAGCAATCCACTAAGCAATCAAAACCTTGATTACAAACCACACACCAAAGAGGTGATCTTGAATCTTTCAAGAACACACACCTCCTTTGGCTAACAAAACACCACAGATCATAACACCTTCAAGATCTGCACACACCAGTCTTTTACAGAATTACAAATATCAAGAGAGAAAAGGAATTATCACAGTTGATACAATCAAAAGATTGAATTGAAAAATACAAAGCAATCCTATTCCACTCTTTAAAAGAATTCAAAGCTTTTAGCAATCTTGGAGAAAACTGATTTGAAAGATACAATCTGATTTCATAACAACTATGAGTGTATTGTTAGAATTAATGGCCTAAACAAGAGAGCGGTGAATTGTTTGACAAAAGATTTTCACAAATATGAGCTAAGAATGAATATTTATGAATCAATTACAGAAAGAGCTATCAGGGGAGCCAAGAAACCAAAGTTGTTAAAACTGTTTGCAGAAAAAAAAATCAGTTGAAACTTCGTTTTACCCAGTTGTTTATAGCAACAAAGACAAAAACCACATCAAATAGTTTGTAATGAGTCAGAGAGAGAGAAGAGATTACACAATCAATTTATATTGGTTCACTCCTTACCAGAGCTACATCCAGTCCCCAGAAAAGCCACTAGGTATTCCACTAAGAATCAATCAACAGATTACAATTACACAACACAACAAAGAGATGATCTTGACCCCACAAGAACACACACCCTCTTTGCCTTTTCACACAATCGCAGTCAGAACATACTCTGACCTTATAGATTCAATGTTTTACAAGAATACAAAATGAAAAACAATTACAGGAATCTTAGGAACAGATTACAACTGGAGTACAAGAAATCACAAAGCTCCTAATTCACTTCTTGAACCACTTGCACAACCTTAGGCAATCTTAGCAAAGCTTGAATCAAATCTCCCTCAAAAAATCTTTCTTAATCTCACTTTCTGTGTGTTTTCAAATATGGAGGGAGACCATTTTTATAGCTCTTCAAACTGGTCGTTTTAGGCAGCTAAACACGAGTCAAACAGATTCAAATCAACTAAAAATAGATTTAATAGGATTTTTGAAAAGCTGTTAAGAAATTTGACAATCAATCAGTTGAAATGTCGTTTTAACTGGTTGAATTGGTTTTGACAGTTAGTCAACCAAGTAAAAAATCAGTTTTGAAAACCCTTAAACAAGTTGGGTGTAAATTAACCGACTAAAACGTGAAATCAACCGGTTGTTTTTCACTAGGCTTTAGAAAAACACTTTTCTTTTTCAAAACATATTGATTCAGTTGTGCATTGGTTTAAGAATTAACTTTACAAATTCTAAATAACCTAGAACTTAACCCAAACACAGCAGCACAGGAACAAGCTTTCTTCACAGATTTGGAGCCATCAAAACTTCATTTTTTACACGTATAACAGATTATTTATACTCCAAAAAGTTGGTAAAAAATTTAATGCAAGAGTCGAATTAGTTTTGAATCATTTAAGATAGTTTTAACAAACTTAACAGATTTTGTTAAGGATTTTCAAAAATCAATCGGTTGATTTCTCTAAACAACTTGTTGAATTGGTTTGACAGCAAGTCAATCAAAGTCAAGCTTTTCAAATCCTTTTCAAAAACCACTAAGTGTAAAACAACCGATTGAAACAATAAAACAACTGGTTGTTTTTCCAGTTCTTTAGAAAACACTCTTTTTTCAAAAGATCTTAATTAAAACAAGTTTGGATCATAACAAATAGTGGATTTAGAAATTCAAACTACCCAGAACACATACACACAAGCAGCACCCAGGCCTTCAAGCAATCCTCATAGATTTAGAGATATCAAAGCCTATCTTCAATGTTTTGATCATTTTATATATTATAAATACGAGAAAAGAAGGTATCAAGGTGTAGGAAGAAAAAATATAAATGGGAATGGAATTTAGAATAAAATCAATAAAATAGATTTTGAAAAAATCCCTTTAAATTTTAATTCTTCATTCTTATAAGTGGAAATTGGGGAATAGGTTTTGAAAAGAAAAATCCTTAATTATTTATGGAATCCTTCTTAACTTACTTTCACTAAGCATAGACAATATTTTTGTGATAGTAAAATAAAAAGATAAAAATAATATTAGTAAGTTAAACAATCAACATATAGTTTCACTACAAGAAATAATGATGATAGAGTTCCCAAAAGAGTGACGCAAAGAGCAAAAAAGAGACGTTACATGGGGCTAATGTGAGCTTAACGTCTCAATAGAAATGGAAGCTAATCTTTTGGTGGCTATACATTAGAGACGACCTCCAATGGGACACAAATTTACAAGGTAGTGTTGGCTAAGCCTACATAAAGAAAAATATATTATTTAACTATAGCATAGGTTCGGGGGACACTAAAATGTATATATAATTAAATAATTATTAAGAAGTGGACTTTAAGTCTATGAAATGTTTTAATCTCTAGTCGATGTAGGATCTTCAACACACCCCCTCACGCCGAGGCTACCAACTCGTGCGTGAGACTATATATTGTGGGTGGTCGGATAGCAGGTGGCTGATAAGCCCAACAAACAATCGTTAGAATAGGCTCAAAATAGCTCTAATACCATATTAAGAAGTAGGCTTTAAGCTTAACTCAACCTCATAAAACCAACTAATAAGGTGAGTTTTGCACTCACTTATATACTATGAAATGTCCTAATCTCTAGTCGATGTAGGATCTCCAACAATAATTAAACTTAGTGTCACCATTGGGGACACTACGTGAAAGAAAATGTGAGTAAATTGTTGTCATTGGGGACACTACCTGGGAAACAAATATTAGTGTCGCTTAGACCTACACTAAATGTAATAAAATATTAACTTACATCCACTTTGTGTCCTCATTCTCAATGCACTATCGTTCTGCAACTTAATTTTTTATTGAATCTACTTTGTGTCCTCATTCTAGATGCTAACTTATTATTATTATTTTAATAATTTTTAACTTGCATCCACTGTGTCCCCATTCGATACGCTAATTATTCTGTCACTTAATTATTATTTTAATAGTTTTTAACTTGCATCCACTTTGTGTCCCCATTCTAGACTCAATATTATTCTGTCACTTAATTTTTTTCATTGCATCTACTTTGTGTCCTCATTCGAGATGCTAACTTATTATTGTTGTTTTAATAACTTTTAGTGAGCTAAAAGTCTCTATTGTAGATACAATATTTGACATTTATTTTTGTGTCCAACTTGAGTAGATTTCACCCTTGCTAGTGACTTTTTTTTTTATAGTCCTCGCTTTTGTTGACAGCTAAAATGAATTTTTCTTGTAGTGTTTGAAGTGGTACAAGAAAGTTTATAATAAGGACATAATATAAGTATCAATTAAATTAATGTAAATTAAACAATAATATTTACAAATAAGAGATAGAATGAAAAATCTTAAAATATAGTCTCTATTGTAAACAATCTTCCTCTCTTATAAACTAATCATTCAAAATAAATAAATAAAAAAAAACCCTTATAAATATTTATCCAAAAAATCAGCTCAAATAAATCAATGGTGAAAAAAATTATAGATATAGTTCAAAAAATTATATTGTAGTAGGCATGTAAAAATAGTTATGAGTTTTCTTCTTTCTCTATTTCTTTATTTGATGTTGTACTAATTCTCTCATATGAAAATACGAGTCATATACTTAAATAACTGAAATAAATGAGTTCTGAACGTTTCAACCGATTCTTCACCTAAAAATATCCATCAATAGATTAATTTCAAACTAATCTATATTTAAGTACTAATATTTTATTCATTTTGACCGAAACTTTATATATTTCAATTTTAATAATTTTAACTAGTATTAAAAATAAATAAATAAATCATGGCTTGTTTATACGTGTATGATTGTAAGTAATATTCTTGGTAGTTTACTGAAATTAATCTCTTCCGCGAATTTAAAGATACTAAAAGGTAACCTCAATTAGGTTTTATAGGGAAATCAAGATTAAAAAATATATGGTTATTTGCTTTAACATCATTAATTCAAATCGATTATTTATGGGTATAAAATTTACTTTATTTTAAGTAAGTTTTATTTAAGTTCTGTAACATACGTACCGAGACTCGGTAAAAATAATTGATAGAATGCATCTAGGGGTGACAAAGGGGCGGGTCGGCCCGCGATCCACGGTTTAACGCGAGGCGGGTTGACGTTTTCAACCCACTGACCCGTATTAGTCTGCCTCGCATAATCCGTAGCTAGCACAGACCAGTAGCGAGGCGGAGCGAGTTTGCCCGCTAGCCCGCAAAAAAATATAAAATAAATAAAAAATAAAAAAATTAATTGACTTAACAACAATGGTCCAGTGGAGGAGTGACAACTTTGAGTGAAAGAAAATTAGGTTTTCACTCAAAACACAACGCAGTTACGCTGTTCCAAAAAAACGCACACAACACATGACTCACTTTCCTTTGCAGCGCCGCCGCTCGCTCCGCTTGCGACTCCGCGTGGCTTCGCCTGCAATTGTTGATGCACACCGCTACTGCCTCTACTCCTCCTCTACGTTCCAAAAAAAAAAACAGGTCGGCTCGCGAACCAACCTGCATGCGCGGCGGGTCATGAAAACCAACCTGCATTTTGTATACGAGGCGGGCCAACCCAGCCCGCATTTTGCAGGCCTAAGTGGGATGGATCTATGCAGGGCAGGTCGGCCCGCTTTGCCACCCCTAAATGCATCTTAGATGACATGGTTGAATGGCTCTCAAAGATCCAACAAGTGTTATTTAACACACACCCTATGATCCCTTGATGAGCATAACTACAATACTAAATGTTACCTGATTTTGAGGTTAATTCGGTAACTTATCCTAATTCTAATCCAAATCTAATATCAAAGGTTCATTACGATCTTGTAAACGTGTACATCAATTAGGACAAGTGTACACATTAAATAATATTTATTATCCTCACTTACCACATACAAAGTACTAACTTAGTCATCTGAGTACCTTTTCCAGGTAACTCGCTTCACTTACTAGAGACCAAAACCTTTACGACATCGCAAACTAGAAGTATCTAGGAAAAGAGGATACTTCTCGGTCCAAAACAAATTTGAAACTTAATCATGTTTAAATATCTATGATCCCTTCTTAATGATGTATTTTATAAAAGTTAAACCTAGATTTATTAATTTTTCATAAACTCAGTGTGTATTGTCTTGGTTATATTTATTTGTTGTACTTTTTAATAAATGTAACGATTGAAGTAAATAAAAAAGTCAATTGTATATATAAAAAAATACCATCATGTCCTAAAGAAAAAAAAAAGCATAACAAAATTTGTATGAGTGATTCCAGGAAGTTATTATGTTTTTGAATTAGGTACTTTCTCCATTAAATCAAATCTACAAGTTAGGTTTTTCTTCTCTCTTTTTTTTTGTGTTAGAAGAATTTTGCATAACACAATGTAGCAAGCAAGGCCAACTCCATACATAATTTTGATAACTGTATGTAGCTAAATATTAAAACATTTAATGTAATATAAACTTTATTAGTTTTATTTATATACATGGTTTGATATCCAAAAAAT
>Ga0123341_1001763_pt1 | contig 16893 bp, 15 predicted proteins | sample Turbeapinknodule_FD_89959 | JGI IMG/M metagenome (GOLD analysis project Ga0123341, IMG submission 89959) | Root nodule microbial communities of legume samples collected from Mexico - Turtle bean Mexico pink nodule | ecosystem: Host-associated > Plants > Roots > Nodule | place: Mexico: Nepantla...
ATATATAAAATTCTTCAAATATTCAAAATCTTAAACAAATACAATTTAATGTCTTATTTAAATAAAAATATATAAAATATATAAACTTTCTAAAATATTCAAAATCTTAAATAAATACAAATCCTAAATATTAAGTATCTTATTTAGATAAAAATATGAAATATATAAAATTCTTAAAATATTCTAAATCAATTTTAAGCATTTCAAACCTCATAAAAAAAAAAACAACAAAAAATTCATTCTAGCACAAACAAAAGAAGAAGAGAATCGATGCTCCCTTATATTCACGTCACACAAAATCGATTATGGACACTAAAATTATGAGAATCGATTCTGTCATGTATTCAAGAACCACTAGAATCAATTTCCATAACCAACAAATGAATAAAACTGATTCTCCCTTTCTTATAACGTTAATCGATTTTGGGTTAAAAGGTATCAACAACTACTGAAAATTGATTCTCACATTTATCAATCGATTTTCATAAGTAACACTGGGACAAAAACGATTCTCCCATGAAATCAAGATGAATGAAAATCGATTCTCCTAAAAAAATCAACACAAAATCAATTTTCATAGCTCAACTGTCGACTATAATTGATTTTACCTCTTTCACGAATAAAGTTGCAATTCTTCAATAAAAAAGACAACTTGATACATGCAAAGTGTTAGGATTAAGAGTATGTATGTAAAATTCTATGATCCTACTTGTTATTAGTGTTAATCGTTAGTCTACATCCCAAGTCCATCGAAATCAAATAGGACATAATCTCATAATAAATGTCATGTTATAAGGGAAAAAAATATTTCTAATTATTATGTTTAACTTATTAGAAAATGTTAAAATTAATTTTATTTCCTATAATAAAAAAAATACTCACTTAAGAATTAATATGTTAATGTTTTAATTATATTTTTTTATTTAAGATGTTAATATATATTATTAAAATAAGTTGTAAAATAGTTGTTTCATTCTATAAAAAAATGGAAAACATCACTTTTCTAATGTATTATTGTTATCTTTCTCTAATTATTTTCTTTGTCTTATACAACACTTTTGTAAAGTGATACATGTTCAGTCAATTCCACAGTTTTCCTTGGATGTGTATTACTAAATTACTATAATTTATTCTAAAAGTCCTTAACTTTGAGTGTAGAAAGAATAAAAATAAGATCATATTTCAAGAAATGATGTCATCGTCATGATAGCAAAATAAATAACTCGACTGTTGGAGGAAAAGAAGTACAGAAAAAAAATGAGTTTTACCTAACAGTTTAAAGTTGAAGGATCTTAACCAAATTTCAGAAACATATTATTGTTTGGGCTTAGTTTAACATATTACATGATTTTGGTATGACTCTATCTTAATGTTTAAACAGTGAATACAGAGTAGTTTACAAGAAATTCTTATATTTTAGTTAAATCTAATTGAAAAATAATGGTTAAATGTCAACTTATTCCATTAAGATAAAGTTGTCCAAATTTTCAGAGGACCAAAATTGAAATTGAAGAGACTAAGGAATGAAAATGGAAGTCTGTCTGATCCATCTCAGCTCATCTTAGATTATGGAATGACTTGTTTTTACATAATTGTCAATTTGTGGGTATGTGATTCCACCCACATACACAAAATAAAAATTATAAACAGTTAAAGAAAAGATTAAAAATTTATTACAACTAAATAAAAAAAAACACAATATAAAAAATTAAATTAAAACAATAAATAAAATATAAATATGTATTTGTAAATATAGTAGTATAAAAAAATACAAAAAATTTATTATTAATGACACTGAAACTTAATGACTAAATTGATTAACTTTTCTGTACAGTCAATCTTTAATAATTAATATAATATATTTTAATATAATATTAATGAAATAATAAATAAAAATATTCTCTTATATGCACTGCTATCTGATAAATTAAGGTTTTGCTGGATAAATATATATGGTCAATAAATCTTTATTAGTATCAATCTTGTACCTACAAAAAAATCAACCATTTAATTAATAAAAATATAGTTCCTCCTAATATTCCTAGCAGTATGTCCCAGATGCTAGGTAGAAAATAAAAGAAAAACCACTGATGAAAATTGAGATGAGACACTCTGTTCTTCAAATGTCCATACTTTTTGGAGGTTATACGTATGAAAGGCCTTGATTGGTTTGGGTTGAATTGATTTTTCAAAAATTATTTTTTAAGTAGATGTAAATGAGAAATGTGTCATATTAATTTCGACGCCAGAATTTACATTGAGAGAGAAATTGATTTTCAATGCTGGAACAAAAGTTTTTTAATCTAGTGTAGATTAAAGAGTAAAAAGGAAAATGAAAAAGAAATAAAAAAATAATGTAAAAGTGAGAATATTTAAATTCAAAATAAGTAAGAAGAATTTGATATTAAAAATAATAATTTGAAAATAAATATAATTAAATATTAGAAATAGGCTTCTTCTTCCTGCACCTCTACGTTTTTCTTCCTGCACCCCCACAATTTTCTAAATCCCGAAACTGACCTTGACCTTTTATTTGAAAAAGGGCACTATGGTTATTGAAAATCGAGATCTGAGAATGTGCTACGGATTCATCAATCTGGAACTGAATCATTTTTTTTTCTGGATGAGGGGGTGTTTTGGAAGCAAATTTTGCATAAATTAATGATTTATAGATTGCTGAATCCGGAAGCTTAATTCTGTTACGAATTGCTGGATCCAGAATGTTTTTTTTTTGAATTATGGATTTATGATTGCAGAATGCATATTTCTGTCACGGATTGGTAGATCCAAAATGCTTTTTTTTGAATGATGGATTTTTAAATGTGAAATGCATATTTTGAAATAAAGAATTGGTGGATCCGAAATTTTACCGGAAGTACCAATCTGAAATATTTATGGATTCCATAATCTGAAATGAAAAAAAACAAATAAAGTTCAAGTTCATTTTAGGGTTTTAAAAAAATAATAGGAACAAATTGGTCTTTGCATAACATTTTGGGGGTGCAGGAAGAAAAGTATAGGGGTGCAGGAAGAACCTGCCTAAAAAATATTGAAGTCCATAAAGGCCCAGTACAATATTAAGGTCTGGGATTCTGCGTACTATGGGCCGTATAATGGTTGGGCCGTTTGTTCTTACATGAGCAAAACCCTCCTTGAACCTCAGCTCTGATAGATAGATAGATAGGTTCAAGTTCGAAAGGAAACCCAGCATTGTTTCTTCGGCGCTCCTCTTCTGTTTCACGGTGTCCGTAACCAAGCAACATGGCGGACGTGGTGCAGTACCGATTGGAGCGCATGGTGGACGAGCTTGACGACCTCGAGCAGCGCGGTATCTTCAGCCGCCGCGAGATCGCCGAGATCGTGAAGCAGCGGCGAAAATTTGAGTATCGGCTGAAGCGTCCGTGTCCTCTGAAGCAGGATTTCTTGGCCTACGTCGAGTACGAGACTCAGCTCGACGCGCTCCGCAGGCTCCGCAAGAAGTCCGTGGCGCGGGAATTGACGAAGCAAGGCAACAAGAAGCTGAAGAAGTCCAAGTCCGATTTCGCAGGCATGCTTAGGATTTTAGAGATTTACGAACTCGCTTTGAAGCGCTACAAGGGCGACATCGATCTCTGGTTTCGCTATCTCGAGTTTTGCAGGATCAGAAAAAATGGCAAGATGAAGACGGTACTTTTTACTCTATTATTCTCCAACCATTTTCTTTGAATTTTCGTTTGAATTCTTCACATATTGGATACATGTATCTATATCGTATATAATGTTGGCTTTCATACACGTGTTTATACATGTGCGTGTGTCTTTCTCTGTGTGTATACGTTTATGTATGTTTGTATATGTGAACATTGTTGTTGTGAATAATTTGCAGGCATTGGCTAAAGTTATTAGGTTTCATCCAAAGGTTCCGGGAGTTTGGATTTATGCTGCGGCTTGGGAATTTGATCATAACTTGAATGTTGCGGCTGCTCGTGCTTTGATGCAGGAGGGTCTCAGAGTTTGTCCAACTTCGGAAGATCTTTGGGTGGAGTATCTTCGGATGGAACTTACTTACCTTAATAAGTTGAAGGCACGGAAGGTTGCTTTGGGTGAGGATGAGGGAACTCTCACCCGTGATCCCAAGAGTTCTGATGAAAAACAATGGAGGGAGGAAAACAAAGATTTGTTCATGTCACTAGGTGAAAAAGAGGAGGGTGATGATAATGATGGATCAAATGTTGGAAGTGATCAAGCGGAAAAGAAGCAGGAATTGTTTGCAGAACATGGTATGAATATTTTTAAGACTGTATACGGCGGAGCGGTTGAAGCTGTCCCTTCAAGTCTCAGTCTCAGGAAGCGATTTTTGGAAATATTGGAGGGTACGAATTTGTCAGATTACGAAGATACGTGTAAGGAGATATTGAATGACGCGAAGAGGGATTTTTCATCACAACCGGAATTTTGGGACTGGCTTGCAAGGCGTGAATGTGATCTTGAAAATGGTCAGGGGATAAGTAAAGAGGTCTTAATTCCTCGGCTGGAAAAGGCTGTTCAGGTATGAATCTTTGTGAACTTCTGAAACCGTAGGGAGCATGGTATATCACTAAAGGCTATTTTGGTGACTGAGATTTATGACTGCTTGAGCCTAAACTAGGAAAAGTAGGTATATTTGATGAAGAATGTTATTATGGTAATTCCAATCAAATGATCTAATTGTATCCCAGCTCTAGGAATAATGCTTGTTAGATCGTGGTAATGTAGGATTTTTCTATGATTCTTTTCTTGTGTGCCTGTTGGTGTAGTGAACCTTGAGCCTGGCCCTTATCTGTTTTGTAGGTTTATGAGGAGGCTTTGAAAAAGATGCCATCAGGAACTACGTTTAGTTTGTATGCAAATTTTCTAACGGCTATTGTAGCTCCTAAAGAAGGAGAAACCAATATAATTGGGCCATCAGGTCAGGCTGTAAACTATATACCGCATCTTCTGTCAGTATACGAAAGGGCTGAAAGCATGGGATGTATTACTGAAGATCTTGCTTGCAAGCATGTGTCCTTACATTTGCAATTGAGACAACTGGAAGAGGCTCGGAAACTGGCAGCAAAGCTTTGCAGTGGAAAGCTTGCAGAATCGGTGGAGTTATGGGTGTTGAGGATTACTATAGAAATTAGATACATCACAAGAAGTTCTCCTACACCTAGTGATGCTGATTCGCAAACCCTTTTTGAACTCCTTCAACAAATTTTGATGAAAGTTTCTGTTTCAAAATCAGATAACTTGTGGTTAAAGGTATGCTGTCACCACCAATATCTTATTTCTGCTTTTCTACAGTAAATCATATCTTGTACGAAATCTGTTCTAATCAAATCATTTTCTGGACACAAATTTCTGTTGCCTCCAGGGTTTAAATTATACAATATTTATTTGTTCCTTGATCATTTGATTTTTGAACAGTGTCTTGGTTAGAATTATCTGGTTTTCTTTTTTCAATATGGTATCCATACGCTTTTTCCTAGAGAAGACTCAATGTTAATTGGTTAGTTAAAGACTTACATAATGATTCATGATGCTGCAAAAATAGCTGTTGGCTTTTAACTTATTTCTCGTTTTGTAAAGAAGTGTTTGCCAGTTGAACTTGAACCTGAAATTGGTGATAGAATGCATCTCCTTAGTGCTGACAAAATTTTCTATTTACGTTCCTCTTTTATTAAATGTTCATACATTTTTATTTACTTAGTTCAGTTTGTGAATGGATTTGTCCGTCATTTGAACTATTTTGTATAATATTAAAACTGAAAAGTTCTTCATATAGTTCATCTTTCTAACCTTCACTCAATACAGGTCCTCAAATTCTATGCAAATCAAAGACAATATTTTGATAAACTGGTGGAGATTTCTGTTGTTACTTTGGTCAGAGATGGTGGCAGTGAAAATGGGTTTTCCCTTTCTTCTGCCATTGTAAGTTTTGTACTTCAAAAAGATGGAATTCAGCAGGCCAGAGATATGTATAAACGGTATGTGCAGTGGAATTACCTCAGGGTACTGGTTACCAAAACATGCTCCCACAGGTTTTTATGTCTTAAATCTATAAATTCCTCAACTGGTTCTCATTGCAGGTTTCTAGCATTACCGCATCCTGGCCTTGCTTTACATAGACATTGCATTGACTTGGAAACAAACCTTGCATCAATAGGAGATAAAGATGGTCTCATAAGTGCGAGGAAGTTGTATGAATCTGCACTAGCAACTTATGACCAAAATGTCAGCTTATGGCAAGATTATTATCGCATGGAGACCAAGGTAAAAGGTTTTTTCCCACCTTTTAGTATTACTACTACTGCTGGGGAAACTGTTTAATTGCTCTTTTACTTGTTTTTAAATCCTTTATCATTCAATCCAAGTGGTGCATCCATGACTTTATTTTTGGGGTTGATTGTGCAGATGGGGACATCAGAAAAGGCTACTGCTATTTATTGGCGTGCAAGGAGAGTTCTGAAAGATGCTAGTGAATTTGTCACTTCTCCAGATATGTTATAATTTCTAACTTACGACCATGGATATCAGAGTTCAATTTTGACCACTTTATTTTTCATCAGAAATTTGTTCCTTTGGCTAGTCTACATGCAAATTTGTTTTCGCTTCTGGAGAAGGTGAGAAATAGAGCTTCCTTCGTTCTTTCTTCCCAAAAGCTAGATATTAACTGGTGAAGTCTCGGGATTTTCTTCTAGGATTTATTTTGGTAACTGTTTCCCACATTGGTATGTTGTAAAACTTGGCAGAACGTGTATCTTTCAGTTTTCTGTAAAGGCTTATAAACCACAGTTGTCCTGAGTTAAAAAAATCAATGCATTCTCCCAAAACTTTAGTTTTCTGGTATTCTTAACACTGTTTATAATATACCCTCGTGGTGTTCTTTTCATTCTGACGAGAAAGATCTTAAATGTATTTAACAGAGACATACACACAAATGGAACCGGTGCTTTCAAAAGACTTTCAAATACGATTGTGTGACGTAGGGATCCCAAGTTACTGGTTGAAAAGTGATTACGAAGTGGATCATGTAAGACGTAGGGAAGTATGTAAAATCAACGTTTTAAGGGAAACTGAACAACCAATGAATGAAATAATCCTCTGGATTGTTTGGACAAATTGATAGTACGTTTTCCCCAATTTTATTTTTAAAGCACTAGAAATATTTATGTGTATAATATACGTATCGCTTAAACGACGTACAAAATAGAAATCCATATGGGCGCACTGAACATACTTAGACCACATTGTTATCCCGTTTTTTTATTTGCTTCCCCTTTTAATATCCTCTGGCAAAATGCTGCTACATTTGTCAGCAAACATGGAATACAACTCAACGGGAATTTGTTGAGAGGGAGATTTATCTTGATGTCGTGTTCTATGCTTTTGGCCACTGTGGACTCACTACCTACAATAGTCAAATAACTACATTAAATTCTATTTCTATTTTGATAAGCAATGTATTGAGATGAGCATTTAGCGAGACAGTAAAGAATAATAATCTTAATCGCACGCATGCGATTTACTATTGTTAACAAGCTAAAAATTCAGGAAAAGGAATCAATTGGAGATCCATGTTCCACCATAAGTTGATTTTATATTGATCCTTAAACATGGAAAACGCTGAAATTAATGATGATCCGCTAGGTAATGATTTCCAAACATTGATCGTAATAATTTGTAAACTGCTAACCTCAAGTGTGCTAAAGACTAATCGCATACGGCTAGCAACAACTGACGGTTTCTCAGCTTGACCCATCACAGCTGTCTGTTCTAATTGAAGAGTCTTCACGGGAAGCCTTCAATACAAAGATAGTAAGCAATACTGTGAATTTCCATTAGGCTTTTGTTACTTCCAAACTTTAACTATGCACTACACTCAAGTAAGAGAACAAACTTCACCACAGTTCTATTAGATGATATTCTTTAATGGGGAAAAATCATATACTACTAGTTACCAGAAGCATATATGAAAAGTAAGGAAAACTAAAAACTAGGTTCAAGATGGTATCTCACCATGCCATTCCTTTCATAAAATATGCATTTGCTATCAGAGCACAAAAGCCTTTCCACTGCAGTCTCACTTCATCTGACACCGGAGTTGTAGATGACCATCTAACAATGGTTGGTTGGGGTGTGCACAAGATGGTGATGAATATAATGCTTAACCAGAAAATGCATTCATCAACCTGCATGATACACGGCATTAAGAGCAAGACAACAGAGATCTTGCAGAATTCATGTCCAACAAAATCAAGTCACCGATATTAGCTAATGCAGGTGATGCCAATTAGGTTGTTGAATTAAGAGCCCATTTAGGACGGTACCATCTAGTTACTTAGTGAACTAATAAACTAACAAGCTTAACTAACAAGTTAACAACTATCAGTTCTGCAATTTCTGTTACCGTTGCTTCTTTCAAAGAGGCTTAGCCTGTTTGATTATATACAGACAAACCTGTCTCTATTAATCTGCTAGACATAACGTAGAAAATCATCTCCTTCTACACAGACACATCTCTACCAATTTACAGTCTTCAAAAGGCTAATCCTCAAAAGAAAAAAACTCAAAAGGCCAATCCTCAAAAGAAATTCTCGTGATAATAAAGATTGATGACTTAGAACTAACTGACCTCCTCTGAGACGATCTTAGATTTCAAGCTTGTGCTTCCACCACAACTTTGCATTACATCAATTTCAATCCCAGAGTTCTTCATATCCGTAAGTTCTTTCCTCAATCCTTCATCAGTGCATCCGAGCGCATATGCATTTACCCCGGCAGTGATGAACTCCTGAGAGTGAAAACACAACGCAAACTGGTAATTAGAATATAAAGAATTGAAAGAACCAATAAAGGGTGCAACGGAGTCATGTCTATGGAAATACTTTTAGATTGTCGGTTCCACCACGATCAATGAAGTTCCTGTATCGCCTGAACAAGCTGATGGCTATATTCCGTGAAGAACGAAATTCATCATCAGATGAAACGGAATCCTGTAACCCGCACTTCACATGATGCCAAAAAAAATATCAATCAGCAAGAGCAATGAGAATTGATAAATAAACTAAACTACACAAGTCAATGGTCCAACAAACATGCTTACAAGCCATTTATGCGTGGCAACATGATGGAATAGATTAAGGCTCTTCTGTAGCTTATCACATTTTCCAGAGAAGGAGGCACTATGAAATAATATATTACTAGAAGGACTGCCAAAAGGTTTAGGATTGCAATTCACCAAATTAACATTGTTATTGATCTTGCATGGGTATGTTTGTTGAGCAGAAGCTGAATCTTGGTATAAATGGCACTTTAGAATAGCTCTATGAGCATACACCGTTAGCATGTTTGAACCATTATATTGATCCCTTCAAAACAACCAATAAATGAAAAAAGGTTGGTTTAAGAAAAATAAAGACAAGAGGAAGAAAATAAGGAAAAGGGGGTTGGAGAGGGAGAGTAATACCTGGTGGAGGGTAAGCATAGACTTGGCTGATACACCAAATAGAAATAGAAAATAAGAAGAGGGAATTTAGAAAAGTATCTTGAAACGGGGCTTCAGCGGAACCACGAATATGATGAATGGTTTCTGGCTACCAACAATCGCTTTCAACTCTTAATATCATAAATCTCCTCGCAACAGACAATACCTACGTTCCTTCTACTGTTTGTTTCCCAACTATTCTTCTTCTGTTTTTCGTTTCAGCTCCCAATATCCACAAGGGTTTATTTAAATTAGTATCGATTACAAAAATGTTGTCTCATACTTTTCCCATCATCAAAGGTTGCTAATTTCAGTCATTTGCTTATATATAATTTTCCTGGGGTGCTAAAAAAAAATGTCAAATTAAGATTTTGTTTTAAAAATAATCAATACATGAAGTATGAAGTTTTTACATTCTAATCTAAGGAGACAAACTTTGCAAATAACTAGTTTTCACTCAAATAAGAATATGCATTACAACTCCACTTTTTAGTCTTTAAATTTTTTTATTACCGAGTTCAGAGCCACCAACCACCCAATTGCTTGCTTCAATGCACTTCCCTCAGGTTTTGTTTCACTTCTATTTCATGACCAGACCATCTCACCAACTTCATTGCTTTCCTTTTTAGTGCAAAGTTGCTAATACCACAATTACCCAAAGTTAGTGTGATCAGCAATAAAAATTAGGAGGATAACAAGATTTTGAATATAATTTTTTATTACAAATAATGTGCTAAACCGTAAGCTGATATTAAAATTATTTTGAACGTATTAAAGATATTTTGAACATAAAATATTTATATGAATATTGTTTTAAACTTAGAATAGTTGAACGTATTGGTGAAAAGAGATGGGAAAGGAGTGAGTGTGGTTTGGTAGTGCTTCGACCACTCACTAACGATGTGGTATTATCGACAGAGTATGTCGATTTGAGAAGAGGAACCTCTTACCTCTCTCTCACTCTCACAGCCACCAACTCCCGTTTATTTCTTATTCATTTTTCTTCATTTAGATATATATCCTATATTTGTGTCCAAGTCCAACAGATAAGCCTCCCTCTTCTTTCATACACACAGTGCACACCTTTTCTCTTCTCTGTTTTGGGCTCCAACCTTTGCTTAATTCTCCTCAACCATTCCATACGCATAACAAACCAATCTCTGTAATGTCAGTGCTCTACCCTTCACTTCTCTTTTTTCTCTGTTTCATTCTACCACTTCGCTTTATAATATCATATTGATCCGTATTTTTAGTGAAATTGATATTTAGATCTACAAAATGTAGCGATATGGTCTTTATATCATTCTGGGTGCATGGTATGTGATAAACAACCTCATTTTATTATTATTATTATTATCTGTTTTATTATATGGTATATGATTGATTCCGCACAGGGTTTTTCATTTGTCACCTTACACTGATATGTTGTTTCAATCTTTGAGTTCTGCAAAATGTCATGGCTATAGATTTTTCTATGACTACTTTCGTGGAATGCGTCGTTTAATTGTTCTATTGGAGTTTTATTTCCTTTTGTGATCACATCTAGCTTGTCACAATTTGCCTTGCTTTTGTCTCCGACTGCAACGCCACCAAATATCTTGTTCCAGTTTTGACATTGGGATTTTGGCCAATTTTGGTTAGGGAGAATGACGTACCGTCTTGTGTCAAGAGTCATATCATATTTCCCACATTAGGAATGGCATGAATCAATTACAATAATCTGAAACCTGTGACCCCTATCACAGGTGTGTCAATAACTTACCCTTTTAAGTGTTTCTTCAGATATTTAGCTTAGAAAATGAGGGGGGGATTGTGGCAACTTGGGCAATTGGTCACACGTCGTCTTGCTCATGGAGATAAGAAGGCTGTTGCTCGTCGATGTTTTGCTTCTGAAGCTGAGCTGAAAAAGACAGTGTTTCATGACTTCCATGTTGTTCATGGTGGGAAGATGGTTCCATTTGCTGGATGGAGCATGCCCATCCAATACAAGGACTCAATCATGGACTCAACCATAAACTGTAGGCAGAATGGTAGCCTTTTTGACGTTTCTCACATGTGTGGGCTGAGCCTCAAAGGGAAGGATGCTGCCCCATTCCTTGAAAAGCTAGTCATTGCCGATGTTGCTGGGCTTGCCCCTGGAACTGGGACACTGACTGTTTTCACAAATGAAAAGGGAGGGGCAATTGATGATTCAGTAATTACCAAGGTGACGGATGACCACATATATTTGGTTGTGAATGCTGGCTGCAGGGATAAAGATCTGGCTCATATTGAGGAGCATATGAAGGCATTCAAGGCCAAAGGAGGTGATGTGTCATGGCACATACATGATGAGAGATCTCTACTTGCTCTGCAGGTAATTTCACTTGCTCTTCTACGTTGACATCTGCTGAACACACTTTTAACTTGTTTTGTCTGTTATGTGTTACCTATTTGCCTATATCCTGCTGCTTGAGGTTTTCTCTGTAGAGACATTAAACATTAAACCAATGCTTTAGGAAACTATTTAGTACACTGTCATATCACCTGCCATTTGTATCTTCTGTTTTAGTGTCTCATATTCTTTTCCCAGTCACAAGATTAAAACTTCGTATAGCGTGGTCATTAAATGACCACGATTCACTTGTTCAGGTGATTTGTACTCGTGTTAAAATATTCAAATAAATTGTGGGGCTTTTGAATTAATAGACGGTTCCTCAGTGTAACATCAATAAAGGATTCTTATTGTCACTGGTGCAGGGTCCTCTTGCAGCCCCCGTTCTTCAACACCTCACAAAAGAGGATTTGAGCAAGCTATACTTTGGGGAGTTCCGTGTGTTGGACATAAATGGTTCACAGTGCTTCCTTACCCGAACCGGGTATGTTTTTCTTACCAACATTATCAATTCCTTTTTCAAAGTTCATCCGAGTACTAGTCAACTTACCTGAGACTCCATCTTGTATTACTTTGGCAATCTTTCCTTTCCTTTCCAAGATAAGCTAACTTTTATTGTGACTAAGTAATCTTGGTTTTATTTTGCAAGTTTCTGTTGTTAGTAGAGTTTATCAGGGACACCATGCTTAATCTAATTGATTAGACCAAGCATAATGAATAACACTTCCTTCATCGAGACCTTCAGGTATACTGGAGAAGATGGATTTGAGATCTCAGTTCCTTCAGAGCATGGTGTGGATCTTGCCAAGGCAATACTGGAAAAATCTGAAGGGAAGATAAGATTGACAGGATTGGGTGCAAGAGATAGTCTGCGACTTGAAGCTGGATTGTGCTTATATGGGAATGACATGGAACAGCACATTACACCAATTGAAGCAGGACTGACATGGGCTATTGGGAAGAGGAGGAGAGCAGAAGGTGGTTTTCTAGGAGCTGATGTTATCCTGAAACAGCTTGAAGAAGGTCCTTCCATCAGGCGTGTTGGTTTCATTTCTTCTGGTCCACCTCCCAGAAGCCACAGTGAGATTCAAGATGAAGGAGGGAAGAACATTGGGGAAATAACCAGTGGTGGATTTAGTCCTTGCCTTAAGAAGAACATAGCTATGGGATATGTGAAATCTGGACTGCACAAGGCAGGCACCAAAGTAAAGATTATCATTCGAGGAAAAGCCAATGAAGGAGTCGTTACCAAAATGCCATTTGTACCAACAAAATACTATAAGCCATCCTAATTTACTTCTGTATTTTTACCCCAAACATTTCCGAATCACTCCTTCTTGTTGACAAATTTTCCCATAATCCGAGTGTTAAAAGTCAATGTTAAATTGCATTCAAATTCGATATCAATTTTCAGATATGTATGAGTTGAATTTGGTTCGTTATCTTGCAGTTACCCGATAATTTCCCACCGAGTACTAAGTTATAGAACAATGCATGATACTCAAGCTATATCATGTCTAGAATGCGTCCCTTATGGTAGTTCCTTTTTGGTTTTCTCGAGACATTTTATTAACTGCATCATATTATCTAAGAAACTGTAGCGTTTATGTTCAAATTTTCAAGTCTGCTTCCATTGTCTGTACAACATTGCTAGAGATTTCATTAATCAAATCTGCATTTTTTATAAAAAGATACAATTATCAAAAGTTGATTTTTTTATGAAAGTGTGTTTATGTCTTTTGTAGGAATGAAAGATTTTGTTATTGCATGTAAAAGCGTATTACTTTTCTTTTCGATGAATATTTGTAATTAAAAGCAAAATATTCTAACTCAAAACAAATAAATTTAATGGTTTATTTTTTTATATTTAAGTTAGCAATCACACTTGATTTTCCATGTGTTAAATTATTTTTTGTATATCAAAGAAATAAATTTACAACACAAACTAATTCAATCAAAAACATTTTGAAGATGATTTTTATAAAACATATTTAATCTATAATAGCGTAAAGTTTACTCATTAGGTTAAAAAAAATACAAGAATAAAATAATAATTAAAAAAGCTAAACTTACAAACTATAATTATGAATATGATGAAAGGAAAAAAAAGTTTAATTTGAAGTAGAATGGAAGAAATAAGCATAGTTGCGAGAAAGTTGAATAAAATTTCTATAAGTAAATGAGGAGAAAGATAAATTATTATAAATAGAAAATAAATTTATATATATAAATTAAAAAGGACTGGTATTGAAACACATGTTGTAGCTTAATCCCAAGTCTCACATCGGTGGGTTCATTGTTTGGAAAGGAGGTCTGAAGGTTATAAATTAACCTCTCATCGAATATCCCAATTTGTAATAATTTCTCCCATATTAATAAAGCGGGCTATTTCAGCTGTGCTGTGCCAGGAGATTAGGCTAAACTAGCCGAACTCCAATAAAAATTTTTGTCTGGTTCATTTGTTTTGTACTAGTTCATTTCACTAATTGTGTTGTTTTAGTGGGGAAATTACCCGATTTTCCCAACAAGTTGTATCAGAGTCGAAGGTATTGAATACTATATTTTGAGTCTGTAATGACAAATCCAGAAACGAAGGATGTATCCAGGGTGTTGGGCTTCTCGTCATCATGGTCGAGGTTCCCGGCGTCCACTTTGAAATTGACGGTAGAAATATTTGATGGCACTGGAGATTTCGACATGTGGCAAAGAGAGGTCTTGGACTCTCTTTTGGAACAGGGTTTTGATGTTGTTATCATCTCTTCCTGATGAATTTGAACATTTGGAGACTACGCTCCTTCACGGGAAGGAGAATGTGTCGTTAGATGTTGTTTATTCTGCTTTGTATAGTCATGAATTGAGAAAGCAGGATAAGATGAAAACCAAATCAACGACATCAGAAGAAGCATTGGTGGCAAGAGGTCGTCAGCAAAGCTAGACAAAGGGGAGAAGAGGGAGGTCTAAGTCTAAAGGTCGAGCCATTGCCAAAGACGAATGTGCTTTCTATCATGAGAAATGACACTAGAAGAAAGACTGTCCAAAACTGCAGAAGAAAGGGAAAGCTCCGCAACATGCAAATGTTGCAGAATGAAAAAGTGATGTGGAATCAGATATCTCTTTGTTTGTTTCACCTTCAGCATCATCGCATCCAGATGAGTGAATATTAGATTCAAGTTGTACCTATCATATGTGTCCCATTCGAGAATGGTTATTTGAATTTCAAGAACTCGATGGCGGGGTTGTTTACATGAGTAATGATAATCCATGTAAGAGAGCCAGAATAGGTTCAATCAAGCTGCAGAATCATGATGGATCCACCATAATTTTGCGGGATGTGCGGGTTGTGCCAAAGTTGAAAAAGAATCTCATTTCATTGGGGGCTTTAGAATCTAAAGACCTAGTTGTGATCATGCGAGATGAAATTATTAAAGCAACTTCAGGAAGCATTGATTATGATGAAAGGCGTGAGGAAGAACAATTTGTATTACTACCAAGGTAGTACAGTGGTGGGGACAGTGACGACGACAACTTTTAGCACTAAGAAGGATGCCGAGGCAACGAAGCTGTGGCATATGAGGTTGGGACATGCTGGAGAGAAATCCTTGTAAATTCTTGCCAACTAGGGATTGTTGAAAGGTACGAAGGCTTGCAAACTTGAATTTTGTGAGCATTGTGTTATGGGAAAACAATGAAGAGTGAAGTTTGGCACTGCAATTCACTATACCAAGGGTATTCTAGATTATGTGCATTTAGATGTGTGGGGACCTGCCAAGACTCCATGAATCGAAGGTACGCATTATTTTGTCACTTTTGTTGATGATTTTTCCAGGAGAGTTTGGGTGTTTACCATGAAGAACAAAGATGATGTGCTTGGAATTTTCCTTAAGTGGAAAGCTCAACTTGAAAACCAGACAGAAAGGAAGATCAAAGTTCTCCGAACAGACAATAGGAGAATACAAGAGTGACCCGTTCCTGAAGGTATGCCAAGATTATGGCATAATTCGACACTTCACTGTCAGAAAAACACCACAACAGAATGGGGTGTCAGAGCGTATGAACAAGACACTTGTGGAGAAAGTTCGTTGTATGTTGTTAAATGCTGAGTTATGCAAAAAGTTTTGGGCTGAGGCTGCGACATACGCTCAACATCTCGTCAATCGTTTGCCATCATCTGCAATAGATGGCAAAACCTCGTTAGAGGTATGGTCTGGAAAACCTGCAACTGATTATGATTCTTTGCATGTTTTTGGTTCTATTGCATATTATCATGTGATTGAATCAAAATTGGATCCACGGGCAAAGAAAACTCTTTTCATGGGCTTTAGTCCTGAAGTGAAGGGATATCGTTTGTGGTGTCTAGAGGCAAAGAAGACGATTATCAGTAGGGATGTTACCTTTGATGAATCTGCCATGTTGAAGAAGGTAAATCCAGAAGGAGCTGATAGTACTCCGCAGCAGGTGGAGTGTGCCCCGAAGTAGGTTGAGTTTGAGCAGATAGTGATGATCCCAGCACGGAACACCACCAGTGACTCGCATATGGCAGAAGGAGAGTCAGATAAGGAAGAGGTTTCAACCCAAAAACCTCAACAACAATCAACGCCAATTGCAGTTAGAAGACAAAGACGAGAGATTCAGAAGCTTGCTCGTTTCATGGATATGGTTGCCTATGCACTTCCAATTGTTGTTGACATTCCATCCACTTACCCAAAAGCCATTCTGAGTTCAGAGAGTGGTAATTGGGCAGGTGCGATGGAAGAGGAGATGCAGTCTTTGAAGAAGAACAAGACATGGAAGCTGGCACAATTACCAAAAGGTCAGAAAGCAATTGGGTGAAAATGGGTATTTGCAAAGAAAGAAGGATTTCCTAATAAAGAAGATGTTCGCTACAAGGCAAGGTTGGTTGCTAAAGGCTTAACTCAGAGGGAGGGAATTGATTATAATGAGGTATTTTCTCCAGTTGTTAAACATTCCTCCATTCGAATTTTGTTGGCCTTGGTAGCACAGTTGAATTTGGAGCTAGCTCAACTTGATGTAAAGA
>Ga0123341_1001768_pt1 | contig 16884 bp, 12 predicted proteins | sample Turbeapinknodule_FD_89959 | JGI IMG/M metagenome (GOLD analysis project Ga0123341, IMG submission 89959) | Root nodule microbial communities of legume samples collected from Mexico - Turtle bean Mexico pink nodule | ecosystem: Host-associated > Plants > Roots > Nodule | place: Mexico: Nepantla...
CAGTGGTTTCTGGGAAACTGGATGTAGCTCTTGGTTTAAGAGTGAACCAGTATAAACTGTTTGTGCATCTCTCTCTTCCTTAAACTCTTTAAATTCAGTTGTTGTTATTTTTACTGGTATAAAAAACTGATTGTTTTTTAGCTTTGTTTCTTGGCTAACTGAATTTCTAATTTGGTTTCTTGCAAAGAATTTCATTCTAGCTTAAAAAGTCTGGGAAAACCCCCTTTAAACAATTCACCCCGCTCTAGTTTAAAGCCATACATTCTAACAATTGGCATCAAGAGCTTGGTACTTGAAAATTACTCAAGTTTGATTCTAATATCTTTTTTCAATGGCTGAAAAACTACCTTTTGGAGAGGGTGCTTCAATCAATAGACCACCTCTATTCTGTGGTTTGAATTATCAATTCTGGAAAGTTAGAATGAAAATTTTTGTTGAATCTCTTGACAAGGGAATTTGTGATGCAATTGAAAATGGTCCTTTTATTCCAAAATTTGAAAAAGATGGATCCTCCATTGAAAAACCTTGGTCTCAATGGACTGATTCTGAAAACAAGAAGGCCCAATTTGATTGTATTGCTAAGAACGTCATAACATCTGCTTTGATTTCAGATGAATTTTTCAGGATTTCTCAATGCTCATCGACCAAGGAGATCTGGGGCACTTTGGAGATGACTCATGAAGGAACCAATGATATGAAGAGAGCTAGAAAGCATACTCTAAATCAGGAATATGAAATGTTTAGAATGCTTAAAGGTGAGTCAATCTTTGAAGTACAAAAGAGGTTCACCCATATCATCAACCACCTTATGAGCCTTGGGAAAACCTTTGATAAAGAAGAGCTAAACATCAAGATCCTCAAGTGTCTTGATAGATCATGGCAACCTAAGGTGACAGCAATTTCTGAGTCAAAAGATCTGACATCCTTGACAACGACTTCATTGTTTGGTAAGCTTAGAGAACATGAGTTAGAAATGAATAGACTCAATGTTGAAGAGAGTGACGACAAGCATGTGAGAAGCATTGCATTGAAAGCTGTCAAGCACAAAAGCAAGCAAGAATCAAGTGATGAAAGTGAAGAAGAAAACCTTAGTTTGCTGTCCAAGAAGTTTAGTAGATTCTTAAAGAGAAATTGCAACAAAGAAGCCAACAAAGAAAGGTATGGCAACAAGAAAACTAGTGATTTCAATTCTAACAACTATACTTGCTTTGGTTGTGGTGAACAAGGGCACATTAAAGATGATTGCCCAAACAAAGAAAGCAATGAAAAGAAATCAAGCCACAAGGAGAAAAAGGGAAAGTCAAGAAGAGCATATATTGCTTGGGATGAGAATGAAGTCTCCTCATCAAGCTCCTCATCAAGTGAAGATGAAAAGGCAAACATATGCTTGATTGCAGAACGAGATGATGAGTCATGTAGCTCAAGCAATGGAATCTAGAAGAACATGATGCTCTGAGTCATCTGATCAGGTTCTTGGAAGGAAAAGATTAAAACTGGAACTGAATTAATGGTGTGTATCAGTCCAAGTCTTTTCAAAAGTCAAAAGAAGCTTCTTGATCACAAACAAATGACTCATTAAAGGGACTTCATAAAAGGATAAGACCTTCCTTATCTTTGACTTTGATTTTAATTACTATTTCATGTTTAACTCTCTTTTTTAAATGAGCACTTACATTTGTTTTGAACCTTTCTCAGTCTATGTTTGAAAATCTCAATCTGTCAACATGCTCAGAAAAACAACCGATTGTTTCCTCGAAATAACCGATTGTTTTTAAAAGAGTTTGAAAACTGTTTTGGATGGTTGACTTGTTGTCAAACCAAAACAACCGTTTGATTCGCTCTTTCAATCGATTGTTTGTTTGAAAACTCTAACAGAATCAATTTTGGTAGTTAAATGAGCTTTAAATGTTTTTATAACCGAATACGCTCCTTCTTTAAATGTTTTGACCAAGATTTGAATGCTATAAATAGTTTGTTAATGTTTTATAACAAACAACAAGAAAGAAAAACATATTTGAGTTTTTCAAAGAGCTTTCAAACATTTGAGTTTTCACTTTGAGCTTTGGTTATTCAAGAGAGAAGTGGAATAGGATTACATTTGTATTGATTTCAGTTGATTCTGTAACAAGTGTAATTCGTTCTAAAAACTGTGTACATTTTGGTGTTGTAAAGCCAAGAAGGGTTGTGTGCTCTTGAGGTTTTCAAGATCAACATTCTTGGTGTGTGTGCTGAGCCAAAGGAAGTGTGTTTCTTAAGGGGATCAAGGTCACTTCATTGGTGGTGTGTGTATGTAATCTGGTTTTGATTACCCAATGGTTTCTGGGAAACTGGATGTAGCTCTTGGTTTAAGAGTGAACCAGTATAAACTGTTTGTGCATCTTTCTCTTCCTTAAACTCTTTAAATTCAGTTGTTGTAATTTTTACTGGTATAAACAACCGATTGTTTCTACGAAAGAACCGATTATTTTTACTCTTCTTGGCTAACTGAATTCCTAATCTGGTTTCTTGCAAAGAATTTCATTCTACCTTAAAAAGTATGCAAAAATCCCCTTTAAACAATTCAGCCCCCTCTAGTTTAAAGCCATACATTCTAACATAAGGAACAAATTACACCTGGTATTTCAGGAATCACAGAGCTCCTAAGGTCAAATCTTAAACTAATGCACAACTACTTAGCAATCTTGCAAAACTTTGAATCAAATCTTTTGTCAAAAACATTTTCAATCTCACTTTCTGTGTGTTTTTTAATACAAAGAGAAATCATATTTATAGCTCTTAAAACTAGCAGTTTAGGCAGTTAATCATCAGCCAAATCAATTTTAATTCAATTGAAAACAGATTTAAGAGGTTTTTGAAAAGTTGTTAAGAAATGTGACAATCAACCGGTTGAAATGTCGTTTTAACCGATTGAATTGGTTTTGATAGTTAGTCAACCAAGTCAAAAACAGTTTTAAAAACCTTCAAATAAGCGTAAAAGAACCGATTATATCGTGAATTCAACCAGCTATTTTTCTCTTTGCTTAGAAAAGCATTTTTCTATTTTAAAATAGATAGATTCAGCTTGTGCATAGGACTAAGAATGATCTTTACAAGAATTCTAAACACCCTAGAACTAATATCCAGCAAAAGTAGCAAAGCATCAACTTTTCAACAAAGATTTGGTTCATCAAAGCTTCCATGTTCTACATAAGCTTTAGACATGAAGTGTCCTGGAGCCACATAGAAAAGAAACGAAAATTGCTAACCTTCCTTAAAGAATTACTAGCAAGAGTAGCAAGAGTAGGGGAATGATCAAAACAATTTTAAACAAGAACTTGATAAGTACAAGAATCTCATTCATCTAGACACACTCCATTACACGAAGCCCTATCCAGTCTTCTATGAATTCTATGCAACCCTCTCCTTCAATTATTGACATATACTTTCTAAATTGGTATCTAATTAGCTACCTAGGTTTTAGACACCAATTATTTAGATTATAAACTTGGTAGCTAATTAGATACCAATTTAGAAAATATTTATGAATAATATAAACTAATTAAGATACTAATACTTTTTTTAGTCTCTAAAATAGTATCTAATTTAGTCAATATATCAACTAATTATTTTTTATCTCTAAAATTAGTTTCTCTTTAATGATTTCCATGTAGTGAGTTAAAATCAAAGTTCTTTTAACAAGGAAGATCTCTCATTCAATAATATAACTGTTCATACTTTTTGAAATAGTTAGTTTTGTTATGTTCTAAGGAGATATTCTAAGAGTACTTTTAGAAATTACAACTTAGTTGAAGAAAGATTGCTCAAGATTCATCAAGAAGGGTTGATCATGTTGTAGGTTGTTCAATTGTAAATTTGTCACATTCTAAACGATGTCCTTTTCTCTTAAAATTTGATTTGTTAATCTTTGTACTTGTATTTGGTGTGTAAATTGTAGGTAACTGAGAGTTTTTATTACATTCTCAAAAGCTTCTTAAAGGTTATTTCAATTAGTGTTTTAGATTTCTTGTGTTAGTTACATAGAAGTACTTTTGATTAGATAAACCTTCCCGATTGTATTTTTAGTCATTATTTATTTTAATTATTATGTTTTGTTTTCATTTAAGTTGTGTGTTTTGTGGTGAAACCAGGTTTGATGAGCATAGAACAATTTTAATCGTATGTTGTATGGCCTGGGGACAAATATTAGTTTTCTATAGGGGTAGGTCCAACAGATGAAGCAAGACCATCTGCAGCTATAGATGAGGATGTTAACATAGAGTTGGATGAGTTGCTAAGAAGAGATGATCGAGCATAAAACATGGTTTTATCTTTCTAGTTATTTCCTTTCAATTTGTTTAATTTGCTCAATTGTTTAAATTGCTTACATTTTTAGTTTTATTTAATTTGTTGAGTTGTTTTTCTACTTTTATTTTGTTCTTAAATATTATTGCGATATCTGGAATGTTAATTTGAATTGTAGGGAAATTATTAATCAGACTTTGTTTTTAAGATTAGAACAGTGAAATGATATAGACACGAGTTGAAAGAGAAATTTTTTTGAATCCCTATTCAAATTTAGTTGAGATCGTGGTACATGAAAATTTAACAAGATTATTAACTGGAACAAAGAATGACAAACACTAAGGAATTACACTAAGCAAGTCAAGTAAGCGTGTGTGAATCTTAAACAGTTTGAGAGTTTCACCAATGAATTTGCAGTTGTGGATGCTTCATTTTTTATTTTATGTTACATCATAAATAAACATGAAAATGATTAAGGCATTTGTATTAATTAGAAACTCATGGCCAAATAGCAAACCTTTGTTTAAATTGATTATATCTTTATGATAACACTTTTTGGCCCAATAATATTTTTTTTTGTCTATTATTATTGCACCCTGAATCCTTAATGGATATATTTTCCCACCTATTGGTATGTTTAAGGAAGGAGAACATAGATGCAATTTATATATAGAAAAAGGGAATGATTGGTTTTATTTGTTTGAATAATTTAAGTTTAAATAATTTATTTGGTTGGAAATAGAAATAATCTATTTCTATTATCATTTATTGAAAAAAATATAAAAAAAGAAAAAAAAAGAGAAGGAAAAAAAAATCATGTTGAAATCATGAATAAATATAAGAAAATGGAGAAAAGAATTAAAGTCAAAGAAATCAGTGATTAGATAGCATATATGTCCTGTATTTAGATTGTAGGTATTATCTTCTTTTAAGTGTGCATTTTGTTATCTGGAAAACCAATATCTTTGTGTATTTTAAAATATCACTTTTGTATATATGTTTGATTTCTTCATTTATATAACCTATATTAATGGGTAACTAAGTTCTTATAGGTGGATAGGCTTGCACTTGTGGTTGCTAGAATCATTTCTCCTAATCAATATGGGTTTGTGCAGGGTAGACAAATTCATGATTGCATTGGTATTGCTTATGAACCTATTAACACACTTTCTAAAAAGGTTTGAGGAGGTAATGTGGCTTACAAAGTTGATATTCATAAAGCCTTTGACACTTTGAGTTGGAAGTTCTTATTATTAGTTTTGACACACTTTGGTTTTTACCTCTCATTTGTTGGTTGGATTAATACAATTCTCTGCTCAACTATGCTTTCTATCAAAACAAATGGCAATTTGGTGGGTTTTTTTTCCTTGCAATAGAGGCGTCGGACAAGGTGATCCTTTGTCTCCTTTACTTTTCTGTCTTGCAGAGGAAGTTTAGTAAAGGTATCTCTAAGCTTCTGAATGATAAGAAAATTCTACATATGGCTAGGCCGCAAGGTTATCTCACTTCCTCTCATATTTTATATGTTGATAACATTTTTATTTTATTTTTGCAGGGGGATAATAAGTCTCTTAGAAATTTGAGTGTTTTTCTTAAAACATATGGTGATTTTTTTGGTCAATATGTTAATAATTCTAAGAGTAGTTTTCACCATGGATAATTCTACAAGATTTCTCAACAAAATTCAACGTATTCTTTCTTGTAGTCATGGTTTTTTACCTTTCAATTATTTAGGAATGTCGATCTTTGTTGGTGTTCCAAAGTGTCGATTTGTTCAATCTTTAGCTGATAAAGTCAAATTGAAGCTAGTATCTTGGAAAGGTAAATCTCTTAGCATGATGAGTCCAATTTAATAGGTCAATACGGTGATTACTGAATTTATAGCTTATAACTTTAATATGTATAAATGGTCTGTTTCACTTTTTAAGCATGTTGAGCAGTGGTGTCGAAATTTTATTTGGACTGGTGATATTCTGAAAAAAGACATGGTTACTATGAATTGGGATACAATTTGTTCTCCTCTTGAGAATGGAGGTTTGAAGATTATTAATTTTCGTCGTGAAAATGATGCATATCTTTTTAAGCTTGCTTGCAACTTTGCTTATAGCATCAGGCCTTGGTCTTTTCTCCTGAAAGTTAGGGTTCTTAATGTTAGGATCGATGGCTAGAACAAGAGGGGGGTGAATTGTTTACAAAAGATTTTCACAAATACTTTGCTTACAATGAAACTCTAACAATCAACTCAGAAAAGCAATTCAGAAAGCCAATCAAATTGCCAAACAGAAACAAATATCAGAATTATAATCAGTTAAAATGACGATTTAACCGGTTGTTTATGACAGCAGAAAATATCAAACAATTATGGAGAGAAGAGATAGAGAGAATTACACACAAGGTTTATATTGGTTCACTTTATCCCAGAGCTACATCCAGTCCTCAGTCAAACCACTGAGTATTTCACTATGTAACCAATCATAGATTACAAACACACAACACAAAGAGGTGACTTTGAATCCCACAAAGCTTACTCTCCCTCTTTGCACACAGCTAACACCTCAAGCCAGAATCACACTGAATTTACAGGATTTTACGACAGTTTTACAGAGAGTAATATGAACAATTACAAGAAACTAAACAAGGGTAGAAAACACCTGGAATCACAATACACCAAAAACCCTATTGATCAGTTCTTGAATCACAACAAAGCTCAAAAGTAATCTTGCTAAAACTTGGTAAAACACCTTTTCACAAACAGTTGGTAATCTCTCAAATCAATATCAAATCAGAGTATCAAACTTTTCTATTTCATCAATCTTTTCACGTTTGAAAGGAGACTAGTTTTATATTCTTTAAGAAGCTACTGTTGAAGGCAGATTTGAACAACCAAATCAGTTAAAACAGGTTTTCCAAAAATTGTTATGAAAACTTGCATTTAATCGGTTAAAATTGCGATTTAACCGGTTGAATGGTTTTGACAGTTATACAATTGATTCAAAAACAGTTTCAAAACACCTTTTCCAGCTAAGTGACAAACAACCAATTATCTCGAAACGTTAATCGGTTGTTTTTCCCTTTGCATGGGAAAACACTTTAATCTTTAAAACAGATTGAAATCAGCTTTGTTTGAGAATCAAGATTGATCTTACAAAGATTTTAAACCCCATAACAAAACCTAAACCTAAAACACAACACAGCTTCAAGCTTCATGAGGATTTGATACATCAAAGCTTCTCATCTTCAACACTTAAATCAAAATACGAGTTTAGAATGGTTTATAGATCCTCATCTCTTTTGCCTCGAATTAAGTAGTTTTATTCTACTATACTTGATTATACTTCTTGGATTGTTGGTACAGGTACTTTTATTAATTTTTGAAATGATAAATGGTTTTCTACTACTTCTTTAGGAAATATTGCAAGGTTATCTTATGGTGCCAACATTCTGGACACAGTCTCTCAGTTTTGGACAGGTTGTGATTGGAATATTCCCATTTCTTTACAGCAGATGCCTCATTTTTTTAATCATATCATGGTTAGGGAGGAATAGGATATTCCTAATTGGATTCTAGATGAGTTTGTTCATTTCACTCTTAAATCGGCTAGGACTTTTTTCTTGGAACCAAGAGTTCCCTGTGGTTGGGGTAAATTTCTTTGGTTTTCATCTATTCCGCCTTCCAAAACTCTAGTACTTTGGAAAGCTTTTCATGGGCGGCTTCCTACAAATCAACATATTCAAAATAAAGGTTTGCATATATGTTTTATGTGTATGCTTTGTGAAAAGCACGGGAAATATATTCAACATTTATTTTTTGAATGTTTTAATGCTTTGCAGATTTTTCTTACTTCTCATTTCTCTAATATGGATGATATTTTTTTTATTTTATTAAGAGTGATGGTAGTCCTTTAGTTAAATTGATGAAGCTTGATGTGATAACTTTTTCTATTTGGATAATATGGTGTGTGAGGAATTATGCTAGATTTCAGGATAAGATTGATGTTTCTAGGTCTATTTCGATAATTAAATATTTAACTTGTCTAGTGGGAAATTCGTCTAAAGCTTCAATGAAGAATGATATGTTGGATTTCAACGTGATTAAGGTTTTTTGTATTAATACTCGTACTGGTAAAGTTCTTCGTCCTCTTCCTGTTAGATGGGAGTTCCCTTCACCAGGTTGGGTTAAAATTAACACTGATGGGGTTGCTAGGGGATATCCTGGTTTTGCTACTTGTGGATGTATTTTCCGCGAGAGTATGAGAGAGTTTATTGGTGCTTTCTCTACGTTTCTTGAAGTTCAGACTGCTATGGTTGCTGAGTTTTATGGAGTTATACATGCTATGGAGGAAGCTCAAAAGATGAGGCTTACTAATGTATGGTTTGAATGTGATTTTGTCTTGGTTTGTGCTGTGTTTACTGCTAGGAGTAATGCTCCATGGATACTTCGTAATCGATGAAATACCTTTCTTAATTACTGTAAGAAAATTGGGTTTAGGGTTACTCATATTTTTTGTGAAGGAAATGTGTATGCTAATAAGTTGGCTAATTTAGGATTTATTCATAGAGAATTATTTCATTGGTATGATAAGCTTCCATCTAGTCTGTTCTTAGAATTCTTTATGAATAAGTATAGTCTACCTTTGTATCGTTTTTGTTAACATATGAGTTTTGGTCTAGTCTTCCCATATTTTTTGTATTTTCTTTCTTTTTTAATTTTTTAATAATACTTTTTGCATGTGATGACAAATGATCAGTATAACTGAGATTTCAAGTTGCAAAGTGATGCCGAACATAAAAGTTTTTATATAAAAAAAAAAAACTAAGTCCTTATATGTATGTATATTATTTTAGGAATATGTTGTGTGATTTTATCTAGTAATAGACTAAAGTCGTTATATATATACTGACCACTAAATTAGTTCTCAATAACCTTTTATACTATTTTGTGGAAGATAATATTTGTATAAAGCTTTTAAGTCAACTAAGTTAAATATTATTTTGATGGAGTAAAATAATTTTTTTTCTTAATTTTTATATATTACACTTCTATTTAGTTTATTCTCATAAATATTTATTTTCTACTTTTTTATATTAAGGTATTTATAATTAAGTTTAGGTCTAATTATTCAATTCAAATTGCAATTCAAATTACAGTTATTTCTTATTTATACAAATTACTTTTTCGATATCATTAATATATCTTCATGATTAAAGGGGTTTATAACCATATCTTATCAAACCCAAAATATTGATGAATATTACTTTTTAATCGGAGTTCAACCTATTTATAACATAAAGTATGTTAGTCAAATGATAAAAATAATAAATCTAAATAAAGAAAAATCTTAATTAATTTTTGTGACTTTAGTTAAAATGCTATTGTGACATTATTAAGAATATTTTTTACAAAAGATAATAATATGCGTTATTATTATTTAAAGTTAAAAATGCAAGAAATATATAATTAAAGTATTAATATATTAATTGTCAAGTGATTATTTTTTATTGGTAGATATTAAAATGTCAGCATCCACAAAAATGTTATATAAATTAAAAGTATAATAGTTTGACAATTTCTTCACATATAATATTAACATTTAAATTAACTAATTATATTTAAATAAGTGATTGTCAAGTAATTATATATATCATATTCATCGCTAATATACTACTACAAATAAAGAAAATCATAGTTAGCTTCTAGAATTGACCATGTTGCACAAACTCATTCTACAAATTGTTACCAACTTCATTGCATTGATAAGGGAGAACAGATACTTCTAACCACAAAAAATAGTTAAACAACTATACACTGATAGTGAAGTTACTTGTAGTACTTGTTCACAATTGCATCATATGCCAATACTTTCTGTTTTTAGTGGAAGAAATGCACACTCACCATTTGTTTTGGTAGCAGACATATCAGCTAACTGTGTTTTGCAGTTATATTCTGCACATGCTTATTCTCCTCAATAACAAAATTCAAGTCAAATCAAGAAACTGTTGGATAAGAAATTTCTTGAATGAGTTATTCTGTCCTCGTCACTAAATGCATATTGGATAAGCAAGGCTGCATATGGTGGTGGCCTTCACTTCACAACACAACTTGTCTCTATGTATGCCCAATAAATGTGCAAAAGCATGTCCAAATATCACAACTCATACCTAAAAGCATTTTTGTCCATAATTTTTTGTTTTATCTATATTTGTGGCAACTAAGAATTTTATAGTCCCTTCCTATGCAATTAAGTGTGTTTTTCTTTCTAAGAAAAATGTGTTTTTCTTGAAGGCTCCTCTCACCTCGATCGACGCTCATGTTGACAATCGTCCTCTCTTATCTTTTAAGAGGTATAATCCCTCCATCCAATTGTCTCTTTCCTTCTTGGGACCGCTTCAAACCCCGACTCCTTGCACGGATGTCCGGCTTGGATAAGCTCCTCGATCTTATCTTTCATCGTCTGACACTCAGTGGTATGCCCGTTGTTGTTATGATACCGACACCTACGAGTCCAGTCGGTATTCTCAAGGCTCGTAGCCCTTCTCAGTGGTGGGATCAAATCAACGCTCAAGGTCTCGTCCAAAATGTTTTCCCTATCAACACTTAAGGGGGTATACCTCAAAAACCAAGGTTCTCGGTTCTCCTTGTGCCTATCTCCTCAACCAGCAACATGTCAATTCAAGTGCTTTTTCTCCTTATCTTTGCCCTTATCTCCTCCGGCTTCAGACCTGGCTTAATTTCTGAACTCCCTTAACTCCTTCAGTTGCATGTACTTAGCAGCCCTCTGCTTAAGCTCATTTAGGTTTGTAGCTAGTTTCTTACACAAGCTATCAGAAAATGGCCCTGGCCGCAGGGCCGTGACCATGTGATGCATGGTCACGTTTGGACTTAGATTTCGAATGTTCAGGGCCACCTTACCAAACTTTTCCATGAACAGCCAAAGAGATTCTCCCTTCTCCTGGCAAATGCCGACCAGGGCGATAGAAGTTAGGGGATGCAGTCGGCTAGTGGTGAACCGTGTACCAAACTTGGATACTAGAGTCTCAAAACAGTCGATGAACTTTGGAGGAAGCCTCGTGAACCAGCTCAAGGCTCATCCCTTCAGCGAAGTGGGGAACACTCGGCACAGGACTGTATTGGTCGAGGTGTATAAGCTCATGTGCATGGTGTACACGTCCATGTGCTCGTTGGGGTCGGTCGTACCGTCATAACAGTCCATGTTCAAGCCTTTTCACATAGTTGGCAATTGTGACCCCATCACATAGTCAGTGAATGGGTGTCGGCGCGACAAGTCCAAAGTACTAATCGTGGGGAACGACCTATTCAAATAGGACTCCCCCTCGGCCTCCTGGGTGTGGATTGCTTTCGGCTCCTTAACAGTTATGGGGTCCGTGGGGTTGATGAAGAACTTCCCAGCTAGGTTGTTCGGTCCGCCAGATGGACCCCCTTTACCAACTTCTTCTTCATCTCTTCATTCTCCTTTCGGAGAGCAAAAATCTCTTTTTCATTCTTTCGCTGCATCTCCTCATTCTTTCTCTTCATCTCGACCATTTCTCTCTGCAGAGACATCAAAAGCACCATCTGCTAAGCATCAGACATCCTCTCATTTACCATGCTTCTATTTGGAACAATCTACTTCCATTTTCGCATTGATTCTCTCGGCCCTACGGTGGGTGCTAATTGTTCTCGAACGGGGTTGGAACCAAGAGAACGATTGAACCACTTCTTGGTCGGTCGATCAAATTGCGCCTCACTCCTTCCTCTCGGACGAACTCCTGCTACCCTCACTCTTCCACTCCTCCTCTCTTTGAACTCCGAACTCGACACTCCGACACTCAAGTCAAACTTCGACACTCGACACTCAGTACTTAGTATTAGATGATTGCGTACCTGATCCTTTGGGATTTGTGCTTATTTATAATGGGCCCTTTGTCACTATTGGGTCTAATAAAATCATATTAACTTATGTTAGGTCATTACTTAATTTCGTTATTGATCAGGTCGGTCGACTTGGATCATGTCCCCTTACCTCTTGGTCGGTCGTGCGAACCCTACCGGTACACTTATTGATGTGAGTTGATTTTAGAGTGGCACATTTTAGAGGTTACTCTTTTGTTTGTGAGTTTTGAGATTAACAATTATGGTGAGAAACCCAAAGAAGATTCCCACGGAACACGAACTTAACCAAGTGGTTAAGTGTGAAGGTTCACTTCTAGAGGGCAAATTGAAAACAAAACTGTGGTGATTATGATGATGAAGGTGCAAAATTAAAGGACGTGAAAAGAAGCATAAAATGATGAAGAAAGCCAAACATAAATGAATAAAAGTATGGAAGAAGGGCATAAGGAAAAAGGAAAGAAAAACAAAAAGGTGAAGAGATTAAGAGATGCTTATGGAATAAGAAATCACGCCACTTGTAAGGGAAGGAGACTCCAAGATGAGTGGTGAAGAGCTGCCACTTGAAGTGCACAAACACCCAAGATGAGACCCAATTTCTGGGAGACAAAGCTCACTAAACACTCTTGCAGTGTTTCCTTTCTATTTCCAAAATCAATGTGTGAAATACATGAGGCAAGACACTCTATTAATAGGAGAAAGTGTCTTAGAGAACAAGATAGAGGGGTAGGGGTGTCATTTGTGAGAAGCCTTCTAGAAGGTAGGTCAAATAAACCCTAAACCTAGAAGCACTTGTCATGAAAGGTGGGTTTGACACAAGCCCAAATTACTAAACACACCCAACTCAAATTACTAAGCACGTCCTACTCAAATTACTAAGCACACCCCACTCTAGTTTATTATTCTATTTGGAATCCCCAAAGTGATCCCAATTTATTTACAAACATTTTTTCCTTGTAAGAAGACAAGAAGAAAGAACATTTGATGCTATGGTCTATGCTAAGTTCTTCTTCTACTGAGGTCCTTCCAATATTTGGTGGGGCCTTGTTTTGTAAGTTGAGATGACGGATCAAAGTGTGAAATGTCTCTTGTGTCCTTGGTCATCTGCTTGGCTAATTGGGTTATATCACTTATCAATGTCATAAATAGGATTCTTTTGATTCAAATCAAATTAGGAATGCAAAATAGCTTTCTATTTTATAGAATCTCTATTAATAGTTTGAATTTTAAAAACTTTCCAAAATGAGTTAATCAAGACGTTGAAGAGAAACTTTGATAAAGTGATTTAAAAAGGTCAATACGAGTTTTGCAAACATTTAAATATTATTAGAAATCATTTTTAGACTTTAAAATTTAGTTTAAAAGAGTTTTGAATGACGAAATAATTTATCACAAAAATAGACACTAGACCGTCTAACATTAAGACAAAGATGAGACCATCTACGACCTTTGGCATTTGAGATCATTTAGTGAGCTAAGCTCTAGTGAGACCGTCTTACGAGTTTAACATAATGGTTTGCATGTGCTTGACATGAAAAGACATTTGTGCAAAGAGTAGTTGTCGCACGAACATTGAAGCGTTTCCCGATAGGACGTGTTCAATCAAGTGTTGGCGTGTATACATGTGTCCCCATCAACGATTAAGAAAAACTGTTGTTTCAAACTCCCTTTTTCAAAAAGGAAAAACCTTTTCTTCTTCCCCACTCTTCATTTTCCCGCCTCCTTGCTTTCGGAAAACTCATATAAGATGTCTTTCGCCACCATCTCGCCACCCTTCACCGTTGCGCATCAAGTATGCCTTAACCTTTTAGTTTACTCATTTCGCACTCCACTAATGGTGGCTATACTATTTTATCGATTTATTTGGGTTATGTTTCATTATTTCCGGATTTTCTAGCTACTTATGTGGCGTTTTTCTGAAACATTTGCGTTTCTTTGGATGTTTTAGTTTTTTAAAGATGGATTACGCTTTTGCTTACCCTTGGGCCAAAAAAGATTTAATTAAGGAAACCTCTATTTACACAACCCGTTTAAAAATTACGGAATTGGGGGAATATGGGGCATTGAGTAAGATTGATGAGAATTGGGTAAAAGTAGTAGTGTATGGAGAGGGTGAACCTATGTGTTGTGACAAGTTGTCCAATCCAAATGGTCCTTTCTTTTTCTTTTATGACACCTTTTTTACCAAGTTAAGGTTACGTCTACCATTAAAAATCAAAGATAAAAATCATGTACAAAAGACTTCTGTTTATAGAAGAAAGTCTCTCAAAACCTATCAAATGAGAGTGTGACAAGTGTCACCACCTTATTGGTGAAAATCTTCTCCATTGAGGAGAAGACATGTGGAGTCTCATGCCTTCCTTGCCTACATTTCTATTTGCATCCTTACTTTAGTATTTTACACTCTACTTTCTTTTCTATTTACATCCTTCTCTACTTTGGCCCAAAATACAAATGCCCAAAACTTCCAAACTACACTATACAGTTTTTACAAGGCTAAGAAGACTTTACAATCTCTTTAGTAATTCTCAATCTTCGTCTATCTTCTTAGCCGAAAGTTTTGATGTCAGATGATTTTCACCATTCCCTCCCTCTTGAAAAGGATTTGTCCTCAAATCTGAATGACACTCAATGACAATAGCCTCTGTTTATTCGTTATTTTCCTGCTGGATCAAATGTCAATTTACAATAGACATCAAATAAATATGAGATAATTTTCTTTATTAATAGCTTCTTCAAAAATATTTTTGTCCACTTTGTGTTGTTTATTGACTAAGCTAGGCAACAACATCATAAAGTGTTATTTTTGAGAATTTTGTGAAGAAGAATGAGCATTATATAATTGAAAAGAAGAGTTCAAAGTATTGCAATCCCCCTTTAAGGATTCTTTCTCTGATATGCTTGCAAGGGGTGTCATAAAAGACTCTTCTTCTTTATGGGTTTTCTTTTCTTCTTGCTTTTCAATCAAACAATCATTTGTATTTTCTGTGGAGGAACAATTTATATCCATATTTGGTTCAATTCCTAACACAAATTTTTCATCAAGCACATCCTCACAAGGTTTTGTAATTGAAGGAAAAAAATGTTATCAGTATCTGGCTCACCTCTAGAAAAAGACTTTTCTAGTTTTCTTTCCCTTTCATCCTCTTGTGACCCTTCATACCTGGATTTGGATGGGTAACCCTGCCTTTAAACTCTCTCTTGAAATATGATGTATTAACATAGTCTTCTCTAGAGGTAGTCCTTCTTGTAATTCGTTGTTCTATCCTAACACATTGTTGAACTATTTCATTCAAATCTTTAAAGTAATTAAAGGGAAAAAGTTCAACCCTATCCCGGATTTCAAGGTTTAGACCACTTTTGAATCTATCAATGGTTTTTCTAGGCTCTTCTCTTATTCCTGCCTTGAACATAAGTAACTTCATTTTCTGTTTGTATTCTTCTACAAATCTATCTTTTTGTTGAAGTTTGTGGAGCTGATAGAAAAATCTCTCTCAAATTGCTCATCAAAGTCAGGAATTCTTCTACGCCTATGCCTTTCTTCCTCATGCTCTTTTCCCATGTTTTGATTGAGAATTAATTGTCCAAACATTTCTCTCATCTCATCCATTTTTTTAATTGTATTTTCTCCATGTTTTTCTACTTTTGTTCTAATATCATCTTCTATGTTCTTATTACTACCTTGAACATTAAGTGCATGACTATGATCACTCATTTTGAAATTAAAAAAAAAATGATTTTCACACACAAAATTTATTTCAAATGAGTGATAAAATATTTTCACAAATAGGTTTTAGAGTTAGTTAAGTTTCAATCAAATTTAACAAGTCAAACTATCTCCAAGTTCACTCCTAGAAAAGAGAGGTGAGTCACTAGGACTGCTTAAATACCAAATCTTCCTTTAGCCAGAGCTTACCTCGGATAGTCTTAACAAAGTTTTTTCTCAAAAGAAACTTCAAAACAAATTTTCCCTAGATGTGATGTATGCAAGGCATCCTAGTGATCAGAGGAAGATCAACTACAAAAAGAGAGCAATCACCTAGGTATCACGAAGACTTAGAAAAATAAAGGAAAGCAAAAAATTAAAAAAGAAGGAATTAAAGGCAAAGAAAATAAAAAAGTAAAGACGGAAAAGTAAACTAGACGTGTCCTATGTTAAAGTGCAAGTGACACCCGGAACCCCTTGACACACTTTCACTACTAATGAACGAATTTAGCTATTACAATGTTTTTAATAGGATTCCATCGGGAAGTAATTGTATACGTACCCCTTCTGCTTCTCAAACTGTTTTCGTAACATTTGCGTGCTACCTTTTTATCTACTCTCATGGTGATTACTTTGCCTTCAGGCGAAGGCAGTTTCAACTTCAGATGTGAAGTGGAAACCGCAATGCCCAACCTATTTAGTGACAGTCGTCCCAAAAGCAAATTGTAAGAAGAAAGAACATTTACCACAGTGTACTTTATCGTTATGGTTTTCATTGCATTTTCATCCGAGAAGGTTGTCTTTGTTGAACCAAGTGTGTTCAAGCTTTGAAGAATCCAAACACTTTGAAGGATGATGAAAGGCTGGTTGTGCTTGTTGTTGCTGAGCTGTCTTTTAGATAGGATCTGGGGTAGATTTAATATGTAATCCACTCTTGATTGAATCCAAAGCATAGGCATTCTCAATCCTTTTAAAAGAAAAGTGTTTTTCAAACTAAGTGAAAAACAAC
>Ga0123341_1001772_pt1 | contig 16864 bp, 12 predicted proteins | sample Turbeapinknodule_FD_89959 | JGI IMG/M metagenome (GOLD analysis project Ga0123341, IMG submission 89959) | Root nodule microbial communities of legume samples collected from Mexico - Turtle bean Mexico pink nodule | ecosystem: Host-associated > Plants > Roots > Nodule | place: Mexico: Nepantla...
CATTATTATCACATTTTCATAAATTTATTTTTCTTTATTTCACGTTTTTCTTTTAATTCAAACAATCTTGACTTGAATTCCCTCCTTTAAATCAATCTTTAAATAAAATCCAAAGAAATGTTTGACATCATTACGTTCAAAGTTAAGTTAGATCAAACTCTTTCAAATTGTTCAAGGACACCTCTTTTAAATTGTATAAATACAAAATAACTATATTATTAAACACTTGTAAGAGTCAAGTGATAGTACTTTTATTCTAATATTAAAAAGACTGTGAAATTTAACAATAATGCTTATAGCTTCTTATAATTAGCCTCATTACTATATTGTATTTGAATAGATTAATTATTAGGATTTTATTTTAAGAAAGTAACATCTTTCCCTCCTAATAAATTATATATTTTATTTAAAAATTAATTACATTCTTTGTTCTTTTTATAAAATTTATGTTAGATATTATTATGAATTTTGATATCTCATTGAGTTAGACACCCCGCCTCAAAATCTACCAATCATCTATCATCACATGAAACATAAGAAAAGAAAAGAATATAAAATATGGAAGGCCAAACCAAAACTCATATAAGGAAAATGAATACAACATAAATACATAATAAAGGAAATTGGTATATGTTATGGAAAAAATGCAAACTAAGATAAGGAGGCATAACAAAGTACCCAAAAAAAAGTCTAACTTATTATCAACATCCAAATTGACCAATTTATCAACACATTTATTTCTTTCACTAAACATATGAGAAACTTTGAAATTCATTAAAAAAAAGTGTATACACCTTCTCCACCTCCCTCTAAGAGTCCAAGCAACCATTTCAGCATAAGACAAAGCTTGATGGAGCAAAGTAGACTCACTCTCCAATCAAAGTTTTTCAAACTCAACCCTTTGAGCATTTTCAATGGCAAGAATGCCCCTGTGACCTCAGCATACAAGACATTTTGATTTCCCAAAAAAGCATAAAAATCACCAATATATTTCCTACAACTTCCTTTGAAGATACTTGCATGAGCAATAGGGCTTGGAGACCTCCAAATAACACTGTTAATGTTCACTTTAGTCCAACCCACAACAAAGAAGTTCCAACACACTTGCACATGAACAAAGACCTTACCAAGTCTAGTGTTAATGCCAAAAAACTTCAAAACAAAGAATTCATCCATATCATTAGAGATATTACTTGAAATCCAAATGCAGCTTAACCATGTAAATGACAAAGACCATTGGAGAGAGCACATAATTTAACGTGCTTAATAATAAAGCTATCAAGAGACTTAAAAAATGTAATAAAACCAGAATATGAAAAATTATTAAGATAAGGAAAAATATTCTAAAGTCATGACTAAATAAAACAAGTACAAGGACAACTGAAAAACAGATGGTTAATACTTATTACTCCTTACACAGAGAGCGCATAGAACATAAAACAACACCTCTTTTCTGAACCTCATTATTAGTATGAAGCTTTATGAAATGACTTTTTAAAGCACTATAGATTTAGCACGAGGAATTGAGCTAAACCAAATTAACTTTCCTCAGTCACAAGGAGAAGAAAAAAAAAATCTCTGACAAATCTTTGATTAAGAACCCCATTGTGGTTCATCCTCCAAATAAGAACATCAGACAGACCATAGAACTTTAAATAATTAATAGAATGAATATAAAGATGTTTATAAATATCCAAAAAAAGATATCAATCAAAGTTGTAGAAATAAGACTAATTCTTTCAAGACAAGACACCTTAGTAATAATAAAATGTATTTATGAGAACATCATAAATCATTTCAGAAATTAATTTAATCATCCTTCTTAACCGTATTATTATCATAATATTCAGTAATGTGAGACTAAATAGACCAAAAGATATTACTGTAAACAAAACCACAAGCTAACCAAAAGAGATAGGTTTTTTTTTTTACCGAAATAGGCTTTGTTTTGCACCAGTATACCCTTGCAAACTCTCATCCTGTTTAGAATTGTAAACATAATTCCATTCAAGAGTAACCTTCATTTCAAATGAAACATGTTCTTAATGTTTACTCAATATTTAAAAAAGATCGAAGTTTTCATCTCACTGAGAGATCAACCAAATCGTTGAAAAGGGCACTAATAACTTTTTCAACATTCGATTAAATACCAAATTAAAAAAAGGTTTAATAAATTTTAGGTGCTTTATTGGTTTTAGTTTTTCTTAAAAGTTATAATTTCATTAGATTTTTATGACAGGTTGCAATATTTGAAAACGGTATCAAATTAAGATTATTTAGAGTAATATCATAAGAGCATTGTAGAAATGCAAACACATAGGGAGCTGCTACTCCCCTGTTTATGCTAGTTATTATAATGAAAAGACATTTGATTCTCTTCTTATTTTTTTTATTAACATTTTTAATTTAGAAATATCCTTGTGTGGTAGGCACTTGCTCGCTATATAATATGAATATCCTACATCAAATTCAGATATTTATAAGGGAATTTATTTTGATCGTGGCTATTTTATTTATTCACTAAAGGCCAAGGCGTTTGTCGGTCCCCATTAGAGAAAGGACACCACAACTTTGTTTCTCCTTTGTTCATCTTTCAAGCAAGATTTGTCCAAAAAAGTCATGTCAAGTGTGATAGGGAGTGAAGATAATTCATTCGATGTAAATCTTAAAGATGCAGATAAAATAAAAAAACTCAAATATCTGTCGTGTGTGATAGTAACAAGCTAACTAATAGCCTACCATCATCATCCAACTGGTCAGGTGTCGGTGTACCCATTCATAAGTTTGAGGTGTTGCAGTGTACTATTTCTTGTCGTTTAACCAGAAGAAGACGTGAAGTTTTTTGCTGTCAATACGGAGAACCAAGAGAAATTTAAGAAGGTATGGACACCCATAGCCATTAAGATAAGGTTTGTAGGAATTAACTCGGAGTAAACGACAAAAACACTAGGTGTTAGATTTAATTGATGGAAGTCAGTCGCATCGATTTCCACCAAATAAACAATTCCTGAATACTTAATGTGTGGGGAGTATTAAGAGTGTGAAGCAAAGACATTGTTTGTGGGACAGAGTTTGCAATATGATTACTAGAGTATGTCATATACGTCGAGTGTATTCTTATTGATACGTCTTTCTTGACGCAGAGAGAGTAGCAGTGAATTCCAAATAAAAAGGTTGGGAAGGATGCCCTTGTCTACCATTTCTCTGAAGACTTGCATGGCTTTTTGAAGGTCCCCTTTCCTACATAAGACATCTATCAGAGGACAGTATGTTTCTGTATTGGGTGCACAACCTCTTGCGATCATGTCTTCCACCAACTTCAAGGCATTCTCAACTCTTCCCTGTCTGCAAAACCCCGTGATGACAGCATTGAGTGTAGATGGAATGGGAAAACAGTTATTAGCAATCATTTCATTCATCAGCTCAACTGCCTCTCGGACACTACCTTGTTGGGAAAATCCATGAACAAGGCAGTCATAAACTAAAATACTTGGAATTCCACCTTCATCAGTCATCTGATTATATACCCTCTTTGCATCCTCAATAGATCCCTTCTTGCAGTGTTCTAAAATCTTCAGGCTTCTGTCAACAGCTCTAGGGAACAAGTTCCCCATCTTTGTAAGAAACTCAGCTGCCTCATCAAATCGGTTTTGCTTAAACAGGCCATATATTATGCTATTATAAGGACTGATGTGCCCTCTAGAGCCTTCTTTGCTTTCCTCCATTAGCTCCAAAATAGAAAAACCATCTTCAATTCTTCCTTCTAAACACAGACCCCTAATTAATGAGTCGAATGTAACAAAGTTCCATTGGATCCCATCTATTTTCATATCATTAAATAGATCAAGAGCCAAATCCAACATCCCAGATTCACAAAAGCCAGATATCAGTGCATTAAAGGTATCCACATTTGGAAGACAGCCTTTACTCTCCATCTGCTTCAAAAAATGAAGCCCAACCTTCACCTTCCCCACTCCACAAAACCCCTTTATCAAGGTGTTGTAAGCCACAACATCTAGCGAACCTCCCATGCTCTCAACTCTCTCTAAAACCTCAGCGGCCTCTGTGGCGCGTCCAGCATTGCATAGAATTTCCAGCACTTTAGTAACAGAGACAGTATCAGGCACAAATCCCAGGCTAAAACTCTTCTCCAGCAGGACAAGAGGCTGAACTGAATTCCCTTCCTTACAGTACCCAGATATCAAAATATTAAAGGTAACATCATTAGGCTCCTCCATCTCACTCATCAAGCTCCTAGCCCTCCCTACCTTCCCATTCCTACAAAGCGCATGAAGCAAAGTGTTGTAAACCACAGTGTTTGGAGTAACCCCTCTGGACTTAATAAGCTGCAAGAGCTTAAAACCTTCACCTATCCTATTAGTGAGGCACATCCCTTTCATCAAAATCCCAAAAGTGTAATCGTCCCCCTCAACCCCACTCGCCATCATGCTCTTTCTATAAAATTCCCGGGCCATGTCAATGTCCTCCTTCACAAGGACATCCAAAATTGAGTTGAAAATCTTGAGGGAGGGACTGCCATGGAACTTGTACGCCAAGTCAAGTACTTTGATTACAGTTCTAATCATCCGCGCTCGGCCGAGGCCGCGGATGATGGTGACGAAGATGGCATCATTGGGTGGTGCACCGAGTGATTGGGGCATTTCGTCGAGCAGTTGCTTGACAGTGTCGAAACGGCGGAAGGTGCAGAGCTTGTGAATCAAGGCGCGGTATGTGGATTGAGAATGGGCGAAGTTGGGAACAGTGGACGCCCATCTGAAGCATTCCAACGCTTGGGTAGCAGATTTCTGGTCCAGTATCAGCTGCGAAACATGCTCCTCGCTTGGTGCAGAAGAAGAATACGAAGATGAAGATGAAGATGTAGATGAATGCGTTTGGAATTGGAAACGCCTTAGATAAGGGATTGAGGAGGATCTACGATATGCCAATGCTTTCCAAAGTTTATGCATCTCATCAATCGAGGCTAAGTGCAAAGATTATTCAGAGTAGAAAATCTTGCTATAAACAATGACTTTCCCAATGAACAAATCGCCCCACTCAATCCAAATGTTTTCCCGTTAAAGAAAAAATGAGTCATTTTTGTCTATTCTTATTGAGTATCTATATCTATATACGTATATAAATTAAACTCTTCAGCATTTAAACACCATCCTTTCCCAAAGATTAATGGGTCTAACATTCGTAACTCTTGATAATCATCCCTAAGTTTTTACTGGTTCTCTGCTCCGCTATGGGATTTACTTCTGAAAGGTTATGTTTTCTTGATTATTGTATTTATTTAACACCCTTTTTTCTTATAAAGGAAGGGGCCTAAAGTCCAAACAAAGGGACACTAACCACAGAAAAGGACAGCTGAATCATTTGCTGACAAAGGAATGCAAAGAAAAATAGGAAGACTTTTATTCATGCTCTTCAACTATATCAACCTACACCCTCTTCTTTCATTATACAAGTTTACTTACAATTGTAATTCTGAATTAAGAAAGTGTTTCCTTTCATTCCAAAAATATTATTGTACATTCCGGGTTAACCTTTTCTAAAATGAACAAAAGAATGTGTTGATATTATTGGAGCTTAGGAATGGCATAAAAAATTCTATGGCCTGAGATCATGCTCATGCCTTATCTTGCGCGCTGGACCATTAGCTTCTATGAAAATGTGATTGCACAACAAGGATTCCAGGGAATTAGTACTAGAGAGAATATCCCTGACAAGATTGTAGCAATGAGGCTGAACATGAACACTATCAATCGTTCCTAAGTATTATGTCCATTTATCTTTTTAACAGAATCATTTTCAACTTTGATAAGTGATTATCTGTTTTTCCTTTAATTTGCCAAATGTGTGAAGGCAAAGACAGGTCAACAACAATAAGAAAACATGGTGAATGTTCCTAACAAATTTACAATGACTTGAAAATGTTGTAAAAGATAAACTATGGGGGGGGGAATACAAATCATTTACTTCATAGCTCTTTTCAGTGGACAATGGAAGTTTGCTACTATTGTGTTGTGTATTTGTATCACTTCCCGCCATTGAAAATGGGAAGACTGACACTGAAGGATACTCAAAAATTGGACTTCAAGAAGCTTGTTGTAGACAACAAGACCAGAAGTATGTGCGAACCTTGCCGGGTGATAGTCCTTGTAATAATCATATAGTACAAGTAATGAAGGCTCAGAATCTGATTGGTAGGTACTCCCCAATTCGAGTTGTTACAAGTCGTGTAACATTATTATTGACATTTAAGCAAACAACAATATTCAAGGGCAGTAGGGGTAGCAGTTAGTCAGAAAAATCCCCACTGAAGAACACCCTACTCAATAATCTGTACAAATCAGCAACAACATTTATTCATCTACCATTCAAGACACCCTTGAGAAGATCAAGGCCCTCAGCAGAAATACTCCTCCTCCTATATGATCTAGGAATTTCAATTTTAGAAGGTGGATCTTTGGAGAAACACACAATCACTACTGTGAGGTTGTCACATGTGTTGCGTTGGAGGGCCTCCAAAACAAGTACTTTTGCGCATTTGTTGGGATCATTATGCTGCATGAGCTCCTTCCTCACCATTGTCACGGCACACTGGCTGCTCATCACATCCCACAATCCATCACAGCCCATTATCAAAAACTCATCCTCTTCGGTCAGCACAATCTCCTCCAGCTCCGGCTCGCAGCTTAAAGGACTCTTAGAACCTTTAGTGCCTTTTATGTGCCAATCTCCAAGAGCACGAGCAACTGATAGTTGGCCATTGAGGTATCCATCATAGATAACCCCACCCAGTTTTTCAATTCTTAATCTTTCAGAAGTGCAATTTGGTTTATGGTCTTTGGAAAGTTCAACGGCTCTGCCCCGTTTTCCCAATACAGCACGAGAATCTCCTGCATTGGCAATCAGCATGGAACTGCAAAATAGATTACTAGTACAATTAACACCATTTGCTTGTGCTAGAAGCATGCATTAAAATTCATATATGCAACCACCAACAGCGTCTAAAAATCATTATTCTAATCATATAGTTCTCAGTCCTTACCTTCCCATCATAAAGGCTATCAGAGCGGTGGTGCCTGAAGAGCTATCAAGAGCACTGGCATCTCTAAAAGCAAGATCAGCCTTCACAAATGCGCTCTTAATTGCTTTCTTAATGCCAAAGGGGAAATGGGCATCTTCAACTATAAACTTGAGGATGTTCTTTCTCGTAAATGATGCTGCGTCAACACCACCATGTCCATCAAATACCTGTATATCATCAATCCCCATGAATACCTAATCTAAGGGACATGCAAAAGGCAACGGGATTGGAATACTAATCAAAGCATGGTAGTCAAAGAATAATTTCTATGATGTATTAATCTTTGTAAATCTTTTAGGTCAATGTGGTAAATCAGTGATTGGGAATTCATTCATATCTTATGGAATATTGCTCCACTTATGAAGAGAATTTGCCCACTTCATTAGGTTAATAATAGGATCGATCTAACTCAACACAAGAAACATACCCCATAAAATGCTGCAGGAGAAGCAATGTTTGCTCCAAGACCGTCACATTCACTAAGAATATCAATGCATATGAATTCATCCTCCATGTACTGCTTTGGTCCTTTATCAGAATAGCTTCCAGATCGAATATCAAGTGGAAAGTGTGATTTTTTTTCTGTTCTTGATTTAAGTCCAATAATATTAATATTTGATTCCTAGACAGAAGAAGATAGGGCATAATTACTGGCTAGGACTACGTCAAAATATATGGATAATAGCAGCTTGAACAAATAAACAATCCATTTTCTTTACATGGAATTAATTGTCTTTCTATGCTTTCATAGACATGAACACTATACTTGAAACAAACCGGTCAAAACAAGGACATAAACCAACAAATTGCTCAAAAGTTTAATAGTAAAATGCCATTTCAACTTTCAAGAAAAGTTATCCTATGGATTGCAGCTTTTATAAATCACCAGAAATTATATCGACCCTTTTGCAATTAGCTGCAGATTCAATCGGATCCAGATGCACGTTTGAAAACTGTTTGAGAAATAGGAAATCATGTCTGGGATATGGAAGTTATAACTATTAGCTTCTCAATAAACGCATAAAACTACATATCAAAGGTGGAACGAAACACGCCAAAAGCCTCTTTTGTAACAATACAACTACTATATTAACAAGTCCTAGGATAATATCAAAACAATAAATGAGAGGAAACAATATGTTCCAAGCTTTCCTAAATCCTATGTTTCTTTCAACCAAATTGTGTCGAGCCATCAAAATGCTGCACAGGTGTTGTTGAATTGAATCTAGCTGATATCCAACCCACAAGAACAGAAACATGGAATTTCAATTTGATTATACTAACCGGTTCAGCAGACCAAGAAGAGCTGCTGAAATGTCGCATAGACGAATAGTCCCTGGGAGGCTTCCCTGAATTCTGATTCAAATTCCCCACCGTATCCCCATTCAGGTCCTCCATGGAACCCTCACTACTACGCCTGGGGCAGGGGCATGCACCACTAACACCACCACTCATTGTATCTGCCTCACACGTGCAACATTTCCTTGTCCCATATCACCAATCCACCAATCAATCACAACCACAACCAAACAAGAGCTTAAAAATTTATTTTTTCATAATATTTATTTATTTTTATTTACCCTTATACCAGAAGCTTCTCCAAAACTATTCAAACAACCACCACACCCGAGAAAGAAGCCATTTTTAAAGCACCCCAGAAGAACACACAGGCAGATACAGCTATAGGAAACGTGGTTGGCACTTGATCCAAGCAAAAAAGAAAAACTGTAGCGAAGGCAACCGTGAGAAACACGAGAAAAATGTGGTAGCGTGCAGAGAAAGGAAGAAATGGTGGTGGCAAAGTGAGAAGATTAAGAGCAGAAAAACGAAGACCAATATAGATATAAATGGATATGAGAGAGAAGGGGGAACCGTTGAGAAGAGTATATATAAAGTGATTGGCAAATGCAAGTTTTGCGGTCGCCATTGTAGCGCTTGAAAGGAACTGACATGTGGCTTCTTCTGCTGCCATTTGTGTTACTAGTTGACCGGATACAAGGCCTTCTGCTCCTCCAACCTCTTGCATTCCATCATCATTTTTCTTTCATCATATCAACATACTAATCATACTAATCATTCTTTTCACATTTTTCTATATAAATTCTCACCAAAATAACAAGGTCAACACATTCTCTTACCTTAATATATTTTTCCAATATTAACCTTTTTATTTCTTAATCATTGTACTGAAGTATGTTACTCACTTCAACTTGGAGGAATCAAATTTATAAGAGAATCCCAATTATCTGAACTCAGCAACTATACAATTTTTATCACCTGTTATTATCAAATTATGTACAACCAATTCATTTCACGCATATAAACAAATAAATTCACAAAAAACTTCTAATCCTTACAATTTATTTTGCCCCTAATTTTTGTAACTATTTTTTCCAACGGTATTAGTTCAATGTTAAAATAATTAAGATGAATACTTGTATTTGAGAGTTTAACTGTAAAGGCATTAATATTTATTTATTCTTTATTTATAATTTTTTCTACTTAAAAATAAATAATTTTAAAAAAAAAATAGTTTACTTCCTTAGTGTATTATCGTGTCAAACTAAATAATATATTAAGTTATTTTTCTAAATAAAACAGTTCTTTTAAATATTTTAGGGGTGCAGTAGTTCTCAAGTTAATGCATGCATAATTAATGGCATGTGCTCTGGTCACGTATTCAGAGAGTTTATCAAGTTGCTAATTTTTTTTGACAAAGTTTGAGTTGGATTTAGATACTTCTAACATTTCTAATGTTTTCTATTCTTTTATTGACTTTTGCACTATTGACGTATAGAACATTTTCATTTATTATCAAGAGCAATGATTAATACTACCCAATATTTTTAATATATATAGAATTTTTTTATTTTATTTTAATGGGAGACTACAACCAATAAATTTTGATAATTGATGTATTGAATGATGAACATTATAACATTTTGAAATTTTACATCTTTTTAAGACAATGAAATTCAATCTAAAAAATTGGAAATAATTTTTTCCATTAACTATCCACTATTTTATAAAGAAGTTTTTATCTCATTCTCTATGTAAAAGGAACTTGTGAGAAAGAGAAGTCTAAGTAAGTGAAAATACAGAGAATAAATGAAATGAGAATTGATATTCATCATAATTTGAGATTAAAAATTCTAGTAAAAAGCTATAGAATTGTATTACATCCTCCTATAGTGAGATTAAGTATTATCATCGTAGGATGAGATAAACAAATATTGTAATCATACTTTATTATAGTAAAAACATTTTTGACATTTTTTAGACTAAATTACATGAGTTTTTACTTCTCAAGTTAATGATGTTTTTCCATATTAATTTTTTCTTTATATCATTATCTTATTTTGTTCTATTTTTTTATCTATTTATTATTTCTGTCCCTAATTATCTCAAGACTATTTTTTAATTCAACAAAATCATAACATATAACAAAATTTATAACATTTTAAAAGGCTAAATACAAAATGGACGACAAAAAGAATAGGACGACGTATCCAAGAAAGTTATAAATTAAAATAAAAAGTGATTAATTTTTACATTTATCTAAAACATTAATATGAAAAAGATTTTAAAGTAGATTAGAAAAGTCTATAACAAATAAAGTATGAGTCTTAATTTTTTAATTTATCTGTACATTTTCTTATTATTCTACTATCATTTTTTTTAACAAATTTCCTCACTTTTCTTTTTTTATATTTTAGCATCATATTTTTTAATTTCCATACACTTTACCAATTTCTTAAATAAATAATAACTCAGTAAATAAAAAAGGTAAAAGCAACTTTGAATTTATTTTCATATTTTATTTTTTTGTTTCAAGGCACGTTAATACGTAATTGGATATTTAATAAATGAATAAATATGAAACTAAAATACATGCCAATAAACTATAAGAAAAAAACCTGAACAGTAAAAATTTACAGAATAATAGTTAAATAATAAAATGAACAATAAAGAAGAATCATTAAATTATTAGTTATAATAGTAACATAAAAGAAAATAAACTATGTCTACATCACTTTTGTTTTGTTCTCTTATTCTGTTTTTTTTATGACTTTATTTTGTGGATTGAGAAGGACGTTCTACCGTAAATGAAACATGGCTTTCGACACACTTTACTGTCAACACAGTTACACAGTATTACGCTTATTTTTTATTTCACTTTAAATTGTGCTAAAAAATCAAATTTCAATTAATATTGAAATTGATCTAAAATAATAATAAAATTGTGTTACGCAGATAAATATTAAAATCGTATTAAAATTTATTTATTTTAATAATTTTTAAAATTTTATCTATTTTAATAATTAATTTACAAAATTATTCTACTTTCGTAAAAAAAAAACTCATAACCAATAACTTTACTTTGAGGCGGAGATCCCGTCATGTGTTTCACATGAAAAATCAAACATATTACTACTATTATTAGTATTTTATAGTAAATATACCAATTGTCACTACATGACAGTCCTTAAAGTTGGAAGGGGTTCAAATCTGTGCTGTTGTGGACACGACAATTATCTCCAACTGTTTCGAGGCAATTTCACACTTTGAGGTGCAATTTCAGTACCCAATTTATTGGTGCCAAGGGTCATTATTGCACATCATCACTCAAATAAAACAGAAGGAGGAGCAATATCTTCCCAGTGGCATTAATTTTGATGGACCATATCTCCCCTCACCAACCTTAGCATTAGCAATAGCCTTAATTCCAATTTCTCCCCCCATTTACTTTACTTTTCATCAGTGTTCAAATTCTTCATATTCCACTATGTTTTTCAAGGTCTCTTGCTTTTACTTTTGGTTCCCTCTTCCTGTGCAAGTATTGGCCACTGGTTAAAGTTTGTCCTTTTGTGAATCTACCAGGCATGTATAATCCTTTTTGAGAAAAGTTGTATTTTTACATGTTGGTGTATTGCAAATCTGTACTTGTTTGCCTTAGTTGTAGGCACTTAAGTGTTTTTTTGTTTCCCCATCGAATGTTTGTCTAAGATTTATTTATATTTGGTATGTTTAAGATTTGGTTTTTGAATTTGTGAGCTATCTTGTTTTGGGGGGAGGGGGGGTTCTATTACTACCTCTTTTCAAGAACTATCTCTTTTCAAGATGTTAGTTTAGTTACTAGTAGTTGTTGTACTTTCTTTTAGAAAATAAAACAGAATTGGAGATATTGCTTCACTTGTTTGTAGAGGAGGTTGTTCATTTGTGGTTATTGTTTAACAGGCCCCTTATCCAACCATGATTAAAGTTTGGCCCTTGGTTTTCATGGTTCTCTCCATTGGATGCTTTTCAAATGGGCGTGGCGGGCAAAATTCCACAGTACCAGATTTTGTAAATATTGGGGCTCTCTTCTCCTTCAATACCAGTGTTGGTAGAACTATAAAAGTTGCATTAGAAGCTGCCTTTGAAGATATAAATTCTGATCCAACTATTCTTGGTAGAACCAAGCTAAACCTCTCACTGCAAGAAGATTCTAAGTACAGAGGTTTCCTGAGCATTGCCGAGGGTATGTCTTTCATAGTATCACCCTTGTTATGTGTTAAAACCATAAAAATAATCTTTCTCAGCCACAGATCAAGTTACTTCAACTCTGTGAAATTATAGCTCTACGTGATAACAGTTTTGCAGGTCATGGCAAGACAGACGGTGGCGATAATAGGCCCCCATAGTTCTGTAACAGCTCATGTCATAACTAATATTGCAAATGAGCTCCAAGTTCCTCTTTTGTCATTTTCAGCTTTAGACCCTACTCTTTCTTCACTTCAATTCCCATTCTTCATTAGAACTTGCCATAGTGATCTTTTTCAAATGACTGCAATAGCAGACCTTATTGACTACTATGGCTGGAAAGATGTTATCGCTGTCTACCCTGACGATGATAATGGGAGAAATGGAATTGGCGCATTAGGTGATAAGCTTGCGGAGAGGCGTTGCAAGATATCATATAAAGCAGCTTTGAGTCCCCAAGCATCTATGGAAGAGATTACTAATGTGCTTGTGCAGGTGGCTCTGGCAGAATCACGGGTAATAGTTGTTCATGGCAATACTCTACTTGGCCCCCAGGTGTTTACAGTTGCAAAGAATCTAGGAATGATGGGAACTGGTTATGTCTGGATAGCCACTGCCTTCCTCTCTGCTCTGCTTGATATCAACTATCCCCCTTCTCCTGATTCAATGGATGAAATTCAAGGAGTTCTTACACCACGTATCTACACGCCAGATTCACAGCGCAGAAGAAGTTTTGTTTCTAGGTGGAAAAACTTGACTAGTGGAAATACTGCGAATGTCAAACTTGGATTGAGTTTTTTACCTCTCTTTGCATATGACACTGTTTATGTACTTGCTCGTGCTCTTGATGCATTTTTCAAAGAAGGTAACCAAATTACATTCTCAACTGATTCAAAGCTATCTAGCATACATGGAAACAACTTGAATCTTGAGGCCTTGAAAATCTTTAATGAAGGAAATATGTTACGTAGTAACATCTATGAGGTAAACATGGTTGGTGTATCAGGTCCATTCAAGTTTACATCTGATAGAAACCTTGCTAATCCTGCATATGAAATCATTAATGTGATTGGAACAGGAACTCGGAGGATTGGTTATTGGTCTAATTACTCTGGTTTATCAGTTGTTCCTCCAGAAACTCTTTATTCCAAACCAGTCAATCTTGCCAGGAAAAATCAAAAGCTGTTTCCTGTGATTTGGCCTGGAAACACAGATGAGAGACCTCGTGGTTGGGTTTTTCCAAACAATGGAAGGCTCTTAAAGATTGGAGTACCAAGAGGTGTTAGTTACCAAGAATTTGTCTCACAGATAAAAGGCACTGATATGTTTGAGGGTTTCTGCATTGATGTATTTCTTGCTGCGGTGAATCTGTTGCCTTATGCTGTCCCCTACAGGTTCATCTCATACGGGGATGGTAAGAACAATCCTAGCATGACTGAGCTTGTCCGTCTGATCACAACGGGTGTGAGTATCATGCCGATAACCTTTTGTGCAGTTTGGATGTTTTATGGCAATCTTCCAAGACCAATTTTCTTCTTCTCATGCAGGAATTTGATGGTGCGGTAGGTGACATTGCAATTACTACAGAAAGAACAAGGATGGTGGATTTTACTCAGCCATATATTGAGTCTGGTCTAGTGGTAGTAGCTCCCGTTGGGAAGGCAGAATCTCATGCTTTGGCCTTTTTGGCCCCTTTTACACCAAAGATGTGGTGTGTCACAGCTGTCTTTTTCATATTAGTGGGAGCTGTTGTTTGGATTTTGGAGCATAGGGTAAATGATGAATTTAGGGGACCACCCAAAAAACAAGTAGTTACCATTTTATGGTAAGGAAATCTTTGTATCTCTCCTCTTTGGACCTTTTTTAGAACTCATCTTTGTTAATGGTACATACTACAATTATAAAGAGGCTTCAATTTTCCTATTATATTTATGTGTATACAGCTTTGTTTGTAACAAACTTGAGGTAGGAACAATTATGTTTGTAACTTGTTTGGTTTGCATCTTGCAGGTTTAGCTTTTCAACAATGTTCTTTTCGCACAGTAAGTGCCAAACTTTTGTCTTTTGTGACATCTATTGTCAAAGTGATAGCTCCCCTTCGATTAATCAAGCTGCTTTTCTCTAAACCATGTAGGGGAAAATACAGTGAGCACACTTGGTCGTGCTGTGTTGATTATATGGTTATTTGTAGTTCTTATAATTAACTCAAGTTATACGGCAAGTCTAACCTCAATCCTCACAGTGCAACAGCTTTATTATTCCATTAAAGGCATTGAAAGTCTAGTAAATAGCAAAGAACCTATCGGCTACACGCAGGGTTCTTTTGCAAAAAACTATTTAGTTCAGGAAATTCATATTGAGGAGTCCAGGCTAGTTCCTCTGACAACACCAGAAGACATTGCTAGAGCACTGAGAAATGGCCCCAAAAATGGGGGTGTTGCTGCTTACATTGATGAGCGTGCCTACACTGACATCTTCCTCTCTAGCCGTTGTGATTTTACTGTCGTAGGTCAGGAGTTCACGAGAAATGGTTGGGGATTTGTAAGTATCACATGCCCTTTACCTTGGTTTTTTTCTTTTCCTCTTGGAAGAAGCAAGTGTGACAATATGATCTGCAGCTCATGTTGCATACTTAACTGCTACTGTCAATGGACTTTATGCTTGGGTAAACAAGGATAGGTCATTTCAATCTACAGAAACATAACCTACCTGCAAAATTCAGACCAACTGCCTATAGAGCAAGGGCATTGTTAATGACTAAAAACACATATTAAAGAATGAAAATAACATTTTTTTACTCATGTTAAAGAAGAAAATATTAAGTGTTTTTTGAATGTTTGAGATATTGGATATTTATACTTGGCATCAAATAGTTTCTAAGGCAGAGGTTACCGAAACCCATATAGGAATCACCCTAGCCGTTCCTAATCTTGGAATTCATTAATTCTTTCTGCCATATATGATCATAAACACAGCCGCCCAAGATCCGGTGATACATTTGTAGAATCATGAAACATCAATAGTACAACTTTGTTTTGGAGGCAAAGTGGAAAAACAAATGTGATTTTCTTTATATATTATATGCTTTACTTGATCATTTTTCCCCATGTTATATTCTTAATCTATTTACTATTCGAATGAATTAGTCCAACTTGCTGAACTTAAATAGGAAAAAAGATTGAAGGAAATTACCATTCAATATTTAGTTTAACGACTATACATTGGAAGTGTAAAAAAGGTATACTAATTAGAAATCACAGTTGATGTGAGTTTTAAGGCAATCATTGTAAAACTCAACAAATCTGCCATACAGTTTGTGATTGGATGAATGTGTAAAACAACTTTGTTCAGTGTTAGTGCATTACCTATTTTTTCTTTAGTTTTTTACATTTTGAGTACAACATGCTTAGTACTAGTCCTTGGAATCAAGTTCAAGATTAATATACTCCTTAGTTCTTGGTTCCCATATTTGATGTTACCAACTTTGGTAATATGTCTTGTTTTCCTTCATTTTTCTTCAGGCTTTTCCACGGGACTCACCATTAGCAGTTGACATGTCAACTGCCATATTGCAAATGATAGATAGTGGAGATTTGCAAAGGATCCATGACAAATGGCTTTTGAGTAGCGCTTGCTTATCACAAGGGGCAAAGCTTGAAGTGGAAAGACTCCAACTTAAAAGCTTTTGGGGCCTCTATGCTATTTGTGGACTTGCCTGCTTGCTTGCACTCTTCATGTATCTCATACAGATTTTGAAGCAATACCACAAGCACTACTCAAAGGAACCTGAGTCCCCTGACGGCCAAAATGTTGGATCATCAAGATCTTCACGTCTTAAAACTTTCCTTTCATTTGCAGATGAGAGAGAAGAGACTGTTAAGAGCAGATCCAAGAGAAGGAAAATGGAGAGGATCTCATACAGAACCACTGAAGGAAGCTCATCCATCGACTCGAATAAGGGATATGCTTCACGCAGAAGTGAATATGCTAGTGAAGTATTATGACCAACATTTCTACATGGATCAGCAACACTCTTTATTCCTACTGCAACTAGTGGTCTACTAGAACTTCCTCTTTTTCCTTTTAAGAAAATATATGTAGGATAAATTAAAACTTTGGCTAGCTATATGTAACACTTCTTTTAACTTGGTTTTTAATTCTTCATATATGTAGGATAAATTAAAACTTTGGCTGGCTATATGTAACACTTCTTTTAACTTGGTTTTTAATTCTTCATATATGTAG
>Ga0123341_1001774_pt1 | contig 16851 bp, 11 predicted proteins | sample Turbeapinknodule_FD_89959 | JGI IMG/M metagenome (GOLD analysis project Ga0123341, IMG submission 89959) | Root nodule microbial communities of legume samples collected from Mexico - Turtle bean Mexico pink nodule | ecosystem: Host-associated > Plants > Roots > Nodule | place: Mexico: Nepantla...
CTCCACCCCCCTCCTCGTCCCCAAATCCTTCCGCACGGAAGAGTTCCCGGTGGACGATAACTTGGTCGAGCATTTCGGCCCCAACGACAAGGAATCCGAGGATGAAGCCCGGCGCCGAAACTGGATCGAGCGCGGGTGGGCTCCGTGGGAGGAAATCCTCTCTCCGGAGGCGGATTTTGCACGCAAGAGCCTCAACGAAGGCGAGGAGGTTCCCCTGAAATCCCCCGAAGCCATCGAAGCTTTCAAAATGCTGAAACCTAGCTACCGCAAGAAGAAGAGGGAGGAGATGGGGCTGACGGAGGAGGAGTTCGTTGCGAAGCAGTTTGAGATCAAGGGTGAGATTCCGGACCCGCTCGTGACCACGTGGTCGGGGCCTCTCGTGGTGCGTCTCGTGCCGCCGCGCGACTGGCCGCCTTCGGGGTGGCACGTTGACCGGAAGGAGCTGGCGTTTATTCGTGAGGCACATAAAATGCAGGCGAGGAGGGTGAACCTGGAGGAGGTGGAAAATGGAGTGAGGACTGACACCGATGATGTATGCTTGGATAGGTATAAGGTGTTTCTGAAGCAGTATAAGGAGTGGGTGGAGGCTAACAAGGATAGGTTGGAAGAGGAGTCTTATAAGGTTTCAATTTCTCTTCAAAGTAGTGGTGAACTTTTCGCTGTTTGGATTGGATTGAAAGGACATTTTCTTATTTCTTTTTCTTACAAAAATATTCGTTTTGACGTAAAGTGAGGATGAAGGTGAAGTAAACTTTAAAATATGAAATGCAATAATAATCATTAGAAAATCACATCTAGGCATTCTAATTAATTTTAGAGTATATTTTATATATACACGCACAGGTTTTTTGGAATGATTTGGAGATAATCTTATATCTCAAAAGTATGTAGTTGAGATTTCGATCTCTAGTTCCATTTATTGGAGTGCATTTGTTGGGAAATATTAACTAAAATCGATAAAATCTTACAACTCTAGTGATGGCCTGAAAAAGTTGAAGCAACTGTTTGTTGCTTTACCTTCTCCATGAAAAATCAAATGATTATTTGTCTTCAAGAAGCTAATCCCACAGACTGTTAATAAATCTTTGTATCTCAAGAAACTTAGTTAGAGAATGCCCTGGTTTTTACCCAAAGGAATTTACTATATGTGTATTGGATTTTAGCATAATTCTCTTCTATTATGAATCTTTAAATTTCATTCTTTCACTTTGCCTTATTGTTTACCAGGAGAAAATTGCGATTAAAATTAAAAATAGAAAGTGTTTTCTCAAAATAAATTCTTAAGATTTTGCTTATTTCTTCTTTTGAATATGGTTTGTTGATGTAAATGTGGTTGACAGCAAGACCAAGATTATTACCCTGGTAGAAGGAAAAGAGGGAAGGACTACAAGGAGGGCATGGTAGGATGTTTTTGCCATTGTTCTTTCCTTTGAATGTGTTTGTGGCTTATGAAAACGTGGCTAGTTCTTACTTTTCTTTAACGTTTTATGCAGTATGAGCTTCCGTTCTATTATCCTGGCCAAGTAAGTATGCGGTTTCACTCTTCTTGTTAATCTTGAAGCATGTTGTTCTCAAGTTCTAGACTCCAAAAAGTAGAAACTTTACTTATGATCTGTCCTGAGATTTCTAAAGAGTATTAGCGTTGTGTCTTCCCTCCTGGCTCAGTGATTGTCCTATTTGGATAATTGTGTTTTTAATCCAATAGATAGATAATGATAATTCTATTTTTGTTTGCCCTGGTTTCATATTCATGCTTACATATAATTCAAAGTTCAAACATACTTTTTTCTGTAATCTGTGTAAAATAATTCATAAGAAAAGTACCTAAAGTAGATTTCATATGTTGTCTTTAATTACTTGGGACATTTTTCTGTGCAGATTTGTGTGGGGAAGGTGACAATGTTGCATCTCTATCAAGGGGCATTTGTTGACATTGGCGGGGTACATGATGGGTAGCTATCAATACTTTCATTTCTCCTTGTAGTGTTCATTGAATATTTTCTGTATAGTGGTACTTTCCTTATTGTTTGGAACGGTGCTGTACTACTCACATGATAACAAGTTACTTCCACTATTATAATCTTGCTAATTGATTTACTACACTTTTAGAATGTGTTAGGTCATTAATTCATGCATAATGAATATCTCAGGGGACAGAAGAAACTACTAGATGCATTTTCTAAAATAGGGAAACGCAACTTCGTAAGTATATTAGCACTGAAATGCTCTAGTGACATGGGGAGCCAGGGACAGGAACAAGTATTGAAAGATACATCTTGAGACTAGTTAAACCTTTTGATTGGATCCATTGTTTTGGTAGTGAAAAAGGATCTATTGTTTAAATACAAGAGAGAAGTATCAGTTAGTAGCTGGTTATTGAAGACATGTCAACAGTATTCAATTTATAGTTAAACAATCCCATTCAATAAATCTTTAAACACTATTTTCTCTTTATATTCAGACATTAAATAGTACATATTTTATTCCATTTCACGAAGCTTTATTGTCAGTGCACTCATTGTTATCCCCAGTAAGTTTGACGATTTTCTTTTGTAGCATGTTTATCTTGTTTAGTGTTACTATATGATGTTTATATTTTTATGTGAGTTTTCTTCTAGAAGATTCACCTACCATGTTGTGTTCTAGGTGGGTTCCTATAAGGAGGAATGATTGGTTTTGGCTTCGCCATCACATAAAAGTGGGTATGGACGTCATTGTTGAAATTACGGTGAGTGTTTCAGTCACTAGTTGAAAATTTCCCATAGATTGTCATTAAATGTATATTTGATGTTATGATAGAACACCAATTGATATATTGGAGAAGAGTTATATTAATTCATCCAGAATACATAAAATACAGCAGAATTTGCTGTCTCAAATTCAGATTCCCACATCAAAGACTTCCTGCAAATTACTAGAAAATAATATACACTCCTACTAACTTTTAATAATATACATTCCCTATACACATTTAATAATATGTAACTTGCTACTAACTTTCTGGCCTAAACTGTCATCATGACAGTCACAATTCAACTTATGTAAGTGTTCCACTTTCTGCCAATATATTATTATTTTATGAAGCTTATTCCCTTTACACATTTGATAATTTGTAACTTAATACTAACTTTCTGGACTAAACTGTCAGCATGACAGTCACAATTCAACTTATGTAGCTGTTCCACTTTCAGCCAATATATTATTATTTTATGAAGCTTTTAGGTTATACTAACACTCACCAAATTGCAGTCTGCGTCAATTCATTGGTAAGATGCTAGTCATGCTGCATATTTTTGTTCATATTGTTTACTTATGTTTAAAAATAGAAACTTTAGCTGAAAATCTATTATGAAATGTAAAATTTCTCTCTCTCAAGTGTGCTTGCTGCCTCTTTGGGGGAGGGTACTTAGAATGGAGTTTCTGGTTCGTGTCCTCTACAGCTGCGGAGGCATTAACCCTGATTTTTAGGCAAGGAAGTTATTGCTGAATTTACAGTTCACTATCATTGGCTCTATCCCTGACAGAAGCGGGATGCACTTAACTCAATTGAGGACCCAATCTCAAGCCTATCCGCCATGTGGCTGTTTCAAGGACCTAACTTGGGCACCTCTAAACTCAGTGTAGTTTGTGGAGCATTAGCCCCAGTCCTTGGTGGTTGCTGGTTTACTTTTTTTCATCTATTTTTGGTACTAAGCTATGTAAAATATCTTGCTTCAGAGTTTGCATTAATACACCACTGATATAACTTTAACCATGCCATTGTCTGTATGTTACTGAAGTTTTTTCTTGCCTATCATGTTTGATATTTCTGCATCCGTATCCATAAATTGCTTGCTGACAAATTTGAATATCAAATAGATTTTAATTACTATAGACTATAGTGTTAGTTTCCATGTTTTCTGTGTTTAAACATCAATGGATTTCCTTTCCCATCAGTTCACCTATTCACATTTTATTTTGCAGGCAAAACGAGATCCTTATCGCTTCCGCTTTCCTATTGAACTTCGTTTTGTTGATCCGAATGTTGATCATCTAATGTATGATTGCATATTCAATGTTCTGTAACTCATTCTATATTATTTTGATAAGATTGAAATCGTAAATTTGACATTTGTTTTATTTTCAACTTCAGCTTTCACAAATTTGAATTCCCACCAATATTTTATCGTGATGAAGATACCAATGAAGATGAAATACGGGTTTGCACACTTTCCCCTCTGTTATACCAGACCACACCAATCTTGCTGCATAATAAAAGTTATTCTGCACGCATGGAACTCTTCCACAATAACTTTGCTGTGATTTCTTTCATGCTTACTTTTTATGGAAAAGCATTCAAATGTATCTTTTTCTCTGGATTTTTCACTGTCTAATTTTATTTAATTCAAGATATTTTCATGAGGTTTGGTTCAGGCAAAGCTCTTACAATCAAGCTGATGCTAATGCTTGGATAGATGATGCTATTTACAAAATCACAGATTCTATATAATACTCAATTTAATACTTATGACTGAAAATATGATAAAAAGAGCTTAAGAGATTGATTATCTCTCAGCTGTTCTTTGTATTTATAGAATAAAATTACACTAGGAACAGCAAAAGGTACAAAAAATTAATGCTATGTTTAGTCCTCTCATGGAACACTAGATTGGAAACAATGTGGAGAGCAACTTGATTACCACAATACATCTTCATTTGTTGTATTTCTCAAAAATTTTGTTCTTGAAGAATTTGTTTCACCCATACAAGTTCACAAGAGACGCCATTGCCTTATATTTTAGCTTCAGCATTAGATCGGGCAACTACATTTTGTTTCTTGCTTTTCCAAGAAATATGTTTCCTCCAATGAGAACATAATACCTATAGTGGAGCGTCTATCCTTTGGAGATCTTGCCCAATCAACATCACAATACCGAGAAATTTGGGTATTCCCTTTATCTTCGTGTAAGAGACCTTACCCTGGAGCCTTTTTGAGGTATCTTAGGATTTGGATCCATAGGGCCATCTACTTGTCTACAGTCACTCTTGCTTGTTTCTTCCAAGATATCTAAGGCATATTTCCTTTGAGAAACTACAATGCCTTCCTTTGATTGAGCCACTTCAATGCCTAGAAAGAATTTAAGACTTCCAATCCAAGGTCTTTAGTCTGAAAGTGATTACATAAGTGTTCCTTTAGCTGCGAGATTCTGGGAGACGTTGGAATAGTGTTATGAGTAGGGTATACAAAGGGGTCAACTAAAGGCATAAGTGAGATTTTTTGGACAAAGTTAACATCTTGTGTGAAGGAAGAGAAGAAAGGAATTTCTTCAAAAAAGATGACACTTGCCAACATGTAATATCTTTTAGTGTTAGGTGAATAATATCAAAGTTCTTTTTGAAGATGAGAATATCCTAAAAAGGCATTTGATATCTCGGGCTAAAAGTTTATCCAAATCTGGAAATACAATGGAATATGGAACTTTATTGTCCAAAGAAAAAGAGGACATTCTATTAATAAGATATCACGTAGTAAGAATGACATCACCCTAATGAGGGACAGGTACATTGACATCAAGTAGCAAGGTATGAGTAGTTTCAGCTAAGTGTCTATTCTTTCTTTCTGGTATACCATTTTGTTGAGGTGTGCGAGGACAAGTGGACTGGTGTAAAATACCATGTGAGTTTTAAACCAGGTATTATCACACCTTAAGAACTCAATCACTTGGCCAAATTGGTTCTTGATTTCATTAAGGAAAGACACAGACATTCAAAAGTTTTGGCCACTCTTTCTTTAAGTTAAACCCAAATAAAATGAGAATACTCATCAATAAAAGTGACAAAATAATGAAACTCAATGGATGAAACTTGACTTAGATCCCAAATATCATAATGCTTTATAGAAAAGATAGAGTTGCATCTTGATTCTTTTCTTTTTGGAAAAGAAGATTGAATATGTTTGACATGACTCACATTCTAAGAATTGGAGTTTGCTAAGTTCGGGAATCATCCTTTTTAATTTTGATAAATGTGGATTAACAAGCGATCTTGTTGAAGCTTACGAGATGAGGATGCGAAAGACGACATTGATGATCTGGTGCCTTGAGAGTAGAATTCCCTAAATTCATGTCCTGTACCAATAAGTTGACTTGTACTATGCTCATGTATAACAATTATTTGCATCAAATGTTATACAAAAATTTCAAAGATTTAGTTAATTGACTTAAGGAAATTAGGTTAAAAAGACAATTAGGGACAAAAGGAACATGGTTTAGTTTAAGAGACGATGAAAGGGAAATTTGAGCAACTGCTTGAGAAGTAACTTTGGATCCATTGGCTAAAGTAATAACACAAGGAATGTTAGGATGAGAAATGGAAGAAATGGAAGCACCTGAGTCAATTATTTGTGGACATTGACATTCCAAGGTTTCAGATATGCAAGTTGTTGACAAACTAGTGAAAGGCTATGCTTGGTTGTCGGACTTCAAACTAAGATATTCTTGATATTCTTCATTAGAAAAATGTGGTTCAACCTTATTAGATTAAAAGATGTTTGTTGTCTTGGTAGGAAAACCATGTATGGAGAAACATTTATTTTGAGTGTGACCAATTCTATTACAAAAGAAATACTGAGGACATTTGTATCCACTTTGAGTAAAGGAAGGCATATTGAAGGAAGAACTCACCAACAATAAGAATTTCAGCAACAATCTACACTCCGTAGGCAGTGCTAATTGTAAAAGTCGGCAAATAGTGAAGAGTATGAGAGGGAGGAGAGTGGAGTCTTTTGACCAAAGTTGAAATAAGAGAAACAAGGGTCAAAACAAGGACAAGGAGCCATGTGGAGAAGACACAAAGTTGTTCCAGTGACGAGAAGGTGGCGTGTGACCTTCATGTGTTGAGTTGCAACAAATGGAGATGACGCGTGCTGCGTGTGGCGGATAACTAGTGGACGTGACCAAGTGGGTTGGACGTCACACGATGAAACACACTAGATCCAATGGTCATTAGAGAAAAAAGGTGGCTAGCGGCGAGAATCGACAAAAAGCGATGTATTAGTTATATCTCAATGAGACGAATCACACTAGGTGTTCATCGTAACAAAACAATGACTAGGGGAGAGACAACGACAATGGAGGATGGTAGTGGACAACCGAAATACTAGCATAGTGGGATATACTTTCTCAAGTTCCAACGGAAGAATGAAAATGTGATAAATAGAACTTGAGATTGATTATCCCCAGCTGATCTTTGTTATTTACATTAGAAACACTGAAAGGTACAAGAAATTAATGCATATTTGATACCCCTACTTACTATGAATAAGTAAGTAAACAACTACTTACTATCTATATTTGATACCCCTATTCTAACAAATATAATATATTGAGCCAGATTTGTCAATTGGAAATATTTGTATTACATTGATATTATTCATAGAGTATGTAAGAGAGGGTCAACATTTTAAAAAGCATTAGTGCCTTTTCAATGGATAATATTTAACATTTAATGAGGTTCAACTTCCTCTGGATTCTGTGTTTTTAATCTGTCAAAATGTGGTTTGTTTTTAAATGATGTTATTATGATAGTTATTCTCTTGATTTGAGATTTCAAAATTTGCAGCGTGACAGTGGAAGACCTCCTGTTCCTAGAAAAGATATGGGAGACAAGCCAGAGGAAGAATCTCTATTGTCTAATCATCCATATGTTGATAAGGTATCTTATAAATTCATCTCTTTTAGTAGTTGCAAGGAGGAACATTTGTGGTGGGCTGTTTAGCTCTTGCATTTCTCTCTTTAACCAAATTTTACCCCATTCAAGAATATACCAGTCAATATAATATAGGTTAATGGTGGGTCTAGGTTATGGCAGCTTTCTCTTTTTGAATTGATATGTCTATAAGCACACACGGTGTTCCAAATCCCTTGTGTGAGCATGACTTTAGTTTTTAAACTGGCTGCACTCTGCATGAATGTGAAGCCAGAAGAACTTTCTGCCTTTTTCATATCCACCCATAGTTAACCTGAATGGATGGATGTTTAGTTGAATCTTGCATGAACAATGGTCATTCATAAAAACTGTACACGTGCAGTTACATTATTCCTTAAAACTCTGAAGGGTAAAAGGCACTTCTTGCCTTGAAGGATATTTGCTAGACCGGCTAGTGTACAAGGTTGGCATAAGTAATAAATTGCATGTGAAGGAATTAAGATTCAAGTACTATTTTCGAGCTCTTTTACCTATTCAGACTTAAATGTTTTAAATTGTTGAGAAGAGGGAGAACGAAAAGACATGATGAATTTGTGAGTTTAAACCACAATGGACCTATTGTAGAGGAGAAAACATAATTACAGAATATTCAGTTACTCTATTTTAGGCCAATATCATAAATATAGAATCAATCTAATTGATCATAATATTGTGAATTGTTATATCTATAGAATTCTAATATATCTACAAGATACTAAAAGAATTAAAGGGACAAGAAACTAAAGGTAATGATCTTTAGTTTCTAGAAGGTGAAATCACGAAGCAAAAAGGTGGAAGGGGGGGATTTGATTTCATACACATCATTCTTCTCTGACAAGACTTAATTCAAACTCCTTCCCTCAGTTCATGATCAAATTCACACAATTTGCTAAGGTTCAATTCCTTGATACCTTAACCCTTTATCCTAACTTAAGAATCTAATATCTCAAATTTCATTAATTAGAGGAAGCATGACAGTTCAGGTATTAACCAAGATAACATGCACCTCATTATATCCCTAGACTAAGGACGTGTATGGTGAGCTACCCCAAATGTAACAGACCCACCAACTGTATAATTAAATCTAAAATCATTTCATGGTTCATCTAATCATTAATCAAGAAGAATTAAATTAAGAACAAATCAAACTTCAAAGAGGTTTAATTGAAATCATCATGCCCACAATAAAGAGTTAACTACACATGGAGAGAAAGAAAAAGAACGAGATGAAGAAAAACTACATATTCTTGGTTGAACTAAGGCCCTGATGCATTTCAAGAATCCTTGTCCTTGTTCCAAATCGTTCGTGATCTCTAACCCCAGCAAAGAGTGTATGAATTTTTTTTCATATTGTCAGTGCTAACCTTACTAAAGATTACACATTGCAATACTCTATAACCTGAGAAAAAACTCGAATTTCATCAATATAAATCACTTTCCCTTTGCTATGTTTGAGTTGAACATTCAGACCACTAAACTGTGTGCTGGTAAAACTTAACTAGAAACTTTGTGGCATGAGCTTTCTTTAATGTGCTTTGAATTTTACATTGATCATAGCCGTGTCTTATCCTTGCTTATACTTTACTGTCTTTATTTTGCAGTTGTGGCAAATTAATGCGGCTGAGCAAATGATGGTGGATGATATGGCAATTAATCCTGATAAATATAAAGATAAAAAGGTGTCAGATTTGATTGATGAAGAAGATTTTGATGAACAAAATGTTGTTCAGTATTCCAAAGTAAAATATAAAAATACATTAATACCACAAATGACTATGGTGAGTATTATTCTTGTGAATTTACATTTATACATGGTTGTGGATTTGTTTACCTATTTTGATTTTAACACTTTGGCAGAAAACAAGTCTCAAAGAGCTCGATTTAGAGGCTGCACTTGTCGAGCGTGAGGTCGGCTTTCCATTTTTGCTAAAACCTTTTCTATGATATTGTTGTAATGCATGTATTACAGCTTGTTAGAAGGGGCCACCTTTTGTCAAGAGGGACGCCTTTAATTTTATTATTGATATTTTTGTCAAATTGTAGAGTTCCTCGACCTGTTACTGATACATGGTAGTTTTCCTCTTTTCAAAATCTGATGTTACCCTTTTGGTACACAGCACCTTGTTAAACTAGGCAAAGAAGCAGCGGACAGAGGTGAAAAATACAAAATTACCAAACTGAGGCGCAATATTGAGATGGATGAGTATGATTACATGCATTGGCGAAGATCATTTGAGGAAAGAGAAGCATTGATTAGAGACATGAGCTGGTACTGTTACGTTGAGATTCATCAACATAATTCCTTGTAATGATGCGTTAATTTTTTAACTATTTCTCCCTTTTGCAGTCGCAAAGCTCTTGGTCTGCCATTGGAAGAGCCTGGAAGGTATATGGATGCTAGTCATTTTGATAAAGACAAATATGATCCTACAAGTCCTCTGTATCGTTATGACTACTGGGGGGAACCTAAGAACTCAGAGAAGAGCATTCAAGAGCGGATGACTGATATTCATAACAAAAAAATTGTGGGCAAGGCAGATGTCTGGTATTCAATGTCCTACGATGATTGCGTCAAGGAACAGATGGAAAATGAAGCCCAGTCAAAGGAACAGGAAGGCAAAGATGAGGATGATCAAAATGATGAAGATGAGGAAGATGACGATGACTATTTTGACTTCAGTATTCTGAACTCTGTAGATAGTAATTTCTCAGATCAGCCTCATGTTAATGGGACCGAGTCTTCTACAGTATCAGGTGAGGGCATGTTTGAGGACTAATGTATGCAAATTAAAATGTACAGTTAGGCTGAGAAATGTGCATAAATTTTGACAATGGCAATCTAATTTATTTGTACCATTACGAAAAAATTTCTATGCATGCACTTTTATGAAGTCGCGAAAGAAAGAATCATTTTGGTTTTCTTGAAAAGAAAATCAAGACATTCTGCGAAATGTTAACCATGTAGTTTTAGACATTACTGTTTAAGAAAAATATTAAAATAAATTATTTTAGAAATAGTTTCTAATTTTTGTGCTATTTAAAAAATGCAACCAACAAGGATTTCTTGGAATTTTTTATGAATAACCGCCACCGCGTTTCTGGTAATTTGATGTTGTATGATCGTAGCTTGTTAATTCGAAAAGCTTTATCCAAAAAGGGTCTTAATTGGAGAAATTTTGTTCTATGTCGCATCAAAATGTATTATTAGGTTGTCAATATGGTCCCTAGCTAATAATCTCGAGTTAACGCTGATTGAAATACACTTATAAAATGACAAGTATCACATTAAATGCAAATGTTTCGTGCAAATGGTGTCATTGCGGTCATTTTCCTTTTTCCCAAAACCACAACCTTTGCTTTACTACAAATTTCTTCTTTAATGGTTTCACCAACCAACACTCAGTTCAATACGTCATGAAAAATAATCTTTATAAACTTAGCCAAACAAAAGAGCATCTGGTTTGCAGCGAACTAAGTTTTGGCATTTAGCCACTAAAATAATCCTATGAATAAACCTCCACTTCTCTTTCTCTTCAATATCACATTACCCCCCAATCAAACACAGAAAAGTACATCCTACTTAGGGCCTCCTCACCCAGCTACAACAATCAAACCAGACCCCCAAATCTCGGGAAGAATCAACTTGTACCTTTACAAAACTAAAATTATCAATCTCTAATTTTGGTTTTAAAACAACTATTTACTTGCTTTTAAATAATGTGCGACTTTAACCTTGCAACTCAAGAAAAGCAAAGACAACTCTAATGCCGATTAGGAAATAACTTATATACACTACTAGACTCGGTCAATCAAAAAGGAAAGAATAAATAGAAAGAATTGATTTTACCTGGCTCTAAAATATTTTTACATTGTCAGAGAAGCTAACTACTTGGAAGTCAGACACAGAACTTCATTTTTACAAGCAAAATTGGACATCCTGATTGATACAAACTTCCCATCCAAGATACCAAAGCCCTTCAATAAATGGGGGCTGCGAGCTTGCTATCCACATTTTCAGAAATCATTTCCCAAGTTAAAACCAAAATAATCAGAAAGAAGCAAAACCAAATCCAATATTCACTCCTTTGCTATAAGTTTTCGCTATTCCATCTTCAAACTTAGGTGTGAACTAGCATCAGACCATACAAATAGTGAGATATATTCTGCATCCCTCCTTCCTTAGTCCAGCAACTGCTCGCAAGAACCACCGTTTATATATTTGCCCAAAATAATGTTTCACAATCAAGGGGGACAAATCAGTCAATTTCTCCTTCTTCGACATCATTTGATGGTCCTGCAGCACCACTCGCAGGCAGTTCCTCCTCCTCCTCTTCCTCCTCCTCATCATCATCATCCTTCATATACAATCCTAGCTGTTCTAAGGGATTCCCCTGTAGCTTGATCCTACCCAATCCATTTTGAGGTTGATCTGTGCTTGTCTCCTCTTTGAAACTTGGCATAGGTTCGTCATGTACAGCACTCAGCATCTCAAGATCTTCCAAAAATTGACTGCTCTCGTTGATATCAACAGTTTTCTCCATCTGCAAACAGAACCATTCAGTCCAACATACAAGGAAGCTGAATTTTCACCTACCATACTTTCCTTTTCAATGTTACCTTTTGCAAAGCTTGACGGGCTGCTTCTCTTTCCAGTTCCCTTTTCCTTTTGGCTTCAGCTGCAGCTTCTGCTTCAGCCTTCCTCCGAGCTTCTTCTGCAGCCTTTGCCTCTGCCTGTAACCGTGCTTTCTCTAATGCACCATAAACAAAATTACAACTGTCAGTTGATTCTTGAATCCGAGGCAATATTTTGATAAAACTGAATATTTAAAACAACAAACACACCTTCTTTCTGCCGCCGTTCAAGATCTTCTCGCTCTATCCTAAGTTTTTCAGGATCCCGCTTTTCATCCTGAGATCAAGACAGAGTTGAAATACAAAACAAAAAAACTAGCAAAAATGCTGGCAAAGCTTTCATGAAAGACAATAATGGTGGTAAATTGGTAATTACTAGATTTAATGATACATTAGCCGTCACAGACCTGCTCTACTGGTGGAAGGAGAAAAAAATTACTAGATTTTGATGTTTTTCAAATGTCCGCACTTCACCCAATAGACCTGTTCTAGTGATGCAAGGAATTAAAATTGCAATCAAAGCTTTACCCCCTTAACAAACCTTTTCAAGGGCTTTCTCTTGAGCTTTAAGAATGGTGTCAGCAAAACGGCTCCTTAATAAAGCTGCACGGTAGAGCTTTTCGGGAGAGACTTGCCTCTTAGATGCAGCACTCTCCCCTAAAATGTTACAGCATGAACGGTGAGATCATACCCTCAAAACAAACAGCAGACAGGTTTCTTCAATTTTTCAAGCTTACCCTCTTGATGGCTTTCTGGTTCAGAAGCAACAAGCTTACTCTGGGAAGTGTGATCAACTTGGCCTCCCACATTTGTTGAATCTAAAGAAAGAGATCATAAGCTAAAAGGCAACAGTGGCTGAGGCATCCTCATAAAAAATAATCCAAACAAACCCAATACGGACATCATTACTGACATCAACTTTGGTACTCACCCTTTCCAGTTTCTGAATTACCAGGATCCCCTTTGTTTTGATCTAAAGTCAAGCCAGATCCTACATTTTCCTGCAGTACGTGGCTTATTGTTAGCAATGATATTGATCAAACCACTAGCCTTTCCCTTTTATGCGGAATACCATGACATCTGAAACCATATGTATCCCAATTACCTTGGTACCACTAAGAGGCTCTGATGTTTTAGCTATATCCAACTCACTGCCAGATGAACTACCCGAGTCTGAATCTGTTACACCACAATTACACTTAATCATTTGCATGTGACAGACAAGAATAAATTATTCCTGACATAAAGAACTCATTTTTAGGTGATTAATGTTGCAATGATCATGAGTCAAACAGGCAGAGTTGCTAGTATCTAATGAATTTAAAAGAAACAGTTAACATATCCTGAAAAGTGAAAAATGTCAAAGTATGCACTAACACGAACCACTGGATGAAGTGCCAGATTCACTACTAGAGCTGCTTGAACTACTACATTTACTGTTTCTATGGTTACCATCTTTTTCAATCTCTAATGGAGGATAAGTTGAAATAGGAGGATCATTTCCACCAACAATGTCCACATCCTCCTCAACCAGTTCATTGCCTGAATTTGCAGTGAGATAAAAGACCACACCTGGTGTCAATTATTTATAGAAAAAAGGTACGAAAAAACATAACAGCATAAGAAAAAGAATATACCTTTGCCCTGCACCGGAGAATTACTGAACCCTGATTCATTCAGAGGCTGCATAAAAATCAAGCAAGCAAAAAATGGTCAGTCAGAATGATACCCGCCATATATGCTTTGTAGACATCTCACATAATAATAGTTTGGTACATGCATAATCAGGGAACCACCTATCTTGTCTACGCCTCTTAAAACACTACATAGAATTTTTATCGTCAAATTTCATTAATTAAATTGTTGGGTTGAATGTCATCATAAGGCAAGTCTTCCTGTAACTTGATAGGATTTACAATTAGTTGATCTACCTTTTCTTGTCGTTATCATATGCTTTTAATATTAATTTCCAGAACGACTAGTCAATAAAAGACTTAGTTACGAGTATATAATTTAAGTCACAATAATATCAAAAAAGATGGGCAAATATTAGTTATACAGAGAGGGGGAGTGAGAGACCTCCATTTCACATTGTCCGGCTTTTGCCTGGGATCTTTTCTTCTCCAGCAAATAATCATCCAGAAGCTTCCGCAGTTTGAACAGGGTATCATCACTAAGAGCATCGATATCAATTTCAATTTCATCATCATTGGTTTGCCCTGCATTATAACTTTGCTCTCTCAAGAAATCAACAATAGCATCAGGCAGCTCCCCAAGCATTGCCTCCAACTCTACACTCAATTTATGCTTCTCCTCTACAGTCATGATTTTTTTAAGAGGCTCAGGCTTGACATTATTTGATGTAATTTTCTTCTTTTTTGTGGGAGGAACTCGATCAGAAAATTCTGTATCCACGCGAGTAGTTCTAGAAGGCTCAGATGGGACACAGTCAATAACAGGAATTTTTTTTTCTATTGCCTTCCATCTCGATTCAAAAAATTTATTAAGGGTATCTGCCATGAGGTGTACGTCATTGCCTGGTGGATTATAAGTCATTGCATTTGAGAAAGTCAGTCGCACATCAGCAGCAAAATCCATGAGATTTAAGTAGTCACCAGAGGTTATTCTCCTCTTCACAGTACCCAAATCCATTGGATGTTTGATTACAGTGAAATAATCCGGAATGTTCAATTTAACAACATCAACTGGTGTGTTAAAAACCCAACCAAATTGATGAGTCATCAATCGGTTAAGCAATGACTCACACGGTTTCAGCATCGCAGCATGTGAGGTCATTGGCGCAGCAGGTTTTGGAAATTCAGGACGCCCAGATATAGTTTTCTTTGTCTTGGGACCACTATTTGCTGGTAAGGGCCTCTTCTTACCATGTGGCACCGATACTTCCATTGTCATATGCTGGCTCTCCAGCTTAGGCCTCTTCTGCCCTGCACTGCAGCTCCTAATGTCACTGGAGGGTGACAATCCAACAACATTTGAGTTCATAGCCTCAACTTTCTTCTGAAATTCCTTTACCTGTTCAAGTTCCCATGTCAACCTCGTTTTCAAATCCTTTCTCTCAAAACCCGACATCCTTGACAAAGAGAAAAGTTGAAAAGGTACATCAAAACTGCCATAACCACCGGTATTCAAACCAGGACATTTCCTCTTTGGTGCACAAGAATCTGCTGATGCCGTCAGCTCCGTATCAACCCTTCCCAAGCTACCCAACCCTTCCGATTCACCCATAGTCTCAACAGCATGCCGAAAATCAGGAACAAAGCCAGCAGCATAAGCTTTAGAATATTTCCTAGACTTCCCCATATTCTGTGAATGAGAGTACTTTCTGGATTCCTTTTGTCCAGCAAACTCTATAGGTACAGTTGGTGCCATAAGATAAAACTCCAACAACTGCACATATCAACGCCGACAACAAATTTTACTCCCACACAACAATCTCTGAGAAAAAACCAATCCCCCGAAGCACAAATCAAGTCTTATCCTCCAAATTTTAAAGCAAAATATCATAAAACCCAGTGACGGGTGTACTTCTCTCATACCCTATCGGCCTAAGTCAGTTTGTCGGTTTCCCAATTCGCTTCCAATAAAAAAAATGTGGAAAGAAAGACGAGGCTTTCCTTTTGGAGGCCGTGACTTAATCCGATGCAAGATTCCTCAAAATCCCTATTGGCACAGCCAAGTGAGCAATGAGACGCTCATTATTTAAAACGGAGGAGAGAAACAGAAAAACGAAAGAATTGCGAAAATGGAAAGGAAAGCGAAAAGAATAACCGAAGCATAAACCCTAGATCTCAAGGATGCGCGATGGAAGGGAAAGAAAAATGTGCGAAACCCTAAGGAGAATCCAATTGAGAACCTGGGTGTGTATAGCGTGACCTCCCAAATGCAATGTGGTTGAAACCCTAACAGCGACGCGTTTCCATTGCAGAGGCTCACCACCTTCTCAACTCAGCGCAACACACAAAGAGAGAGCAAATCGCGAAGAAATGCAAACGCTGCGATGCCAAAAGGGTTAGATCGCTCTCTCCTCTTTCTACTTAAAGACTCTTTTCCTTTCCACCATCTCAAGATCCCACGGCCCACACTCCATCACGCCTCCATCTTAATCGCACGCTCACTGATGCTTTTCCTCTTTCTCTCTCTTTCTCTCCCTCTATATATATTTTTTATACTTTAACACATAATCATATAAATTATACCAGGATGATTTTAGCAATAAAACTAGCATATCTTTTTATCCATAAACATAAATTATTCAATGAAAATTTAGAATAATAATATAATTACGTTATTTGGTATTAGGTAATAAAGAAATATATTATTTGATTCAATTGCATCTTTAAAAGTAATTTAAAGATTTGTATTTGAAATATTTTTTATTTTTTATCGTAACTGATTTTCCATTTCTTTAACTCAAATATATTACTTTTATCATAATTAGCGAAAAAACTTATCTTACCTGTATTCACGTAATTC
>Ga0123341_1001777_pt1 | contig 16847 bp, 8 predicted proteins | sample Turbeapinknodule_FD_89959 | JGI IMG/M metagenome (GOLD analysis project Ga0123341, IMG submission 89959) | Root nodule microbial communities of legume samples collected from Mexico - Turtle bean Mexico pink nodule | ecosystem: Host-associated > Plants > Roots > Nodule | place: Mexico: Nepantla...
AGCCTTCTGAAACACCTCCTCCGCATCTACTAGCCCTTTTTTTAATACAATCAGGTTCCTTTGGTCCCAGATACACCTAATAACAGATGCCCAAACACCTTTCCATACCAGGTTTTGCTTCTTGCTAGCATTGCTCAAATAAAAATTCATAAAGTGCAGATTTAAATCATTATGTTGAACAGAAGAGATACCTATCCATTTGAAGCACAAGGACCATACCCTTTGTGCGTATTTACACTCCAAGAAGATATGTTGACAAGACTCCTCCTTAAGCTGACACATTGCACCTAGCTTAGAAATCAACTCAGTAACTGGTGTAGTTGATATAGGGTGTCGATTAGTTATTATTTTTCATTAACAATACATTTTGTATCATCTTGAGAAAAGGTCAACGGAATCAGCAATTGTGTCACATGCCAAATAAAAGCATGTGGCATTATTATTACTTTTTTGTTTTATTCACTTGACAAACTGTCATGTCATGCATGACTCATGACTGATGAAAGGTATTTTTTTTTTCATGGAGGAAGTGATCCAAAATTCAATACAAAGTATGGTGGCATACTTTTCTCTCATAATTTGTCATAATTGCTTACAGAAATGGCATGTAAACAGATTAAACCAGATGAACAGAAATGGAATAAATGCTTGTTTAATGGAATCATACATAGCATATAGTACGAAACCGTATAAGGTAGAAAATGAAGTTTTTATGAGACAAAGAAGCAGTTGCTGGGAATAAGCTCATGATGATATTTGCATTTTTAAATGGTTGTAGTTGCTTGTTAAAGGTCTTACATGAAACTCCTTTATAAATAAGTGAAAACAAGCTACTAATCTTTGTTGCCAATTTGTATGTTTTTCTGTTTATAAAGTTTCTTGACTTGTTTTTGGTAGAATAAGACTTTGATGATTTGATGTGTGAGGATAGCTAGGAGATGCACAAAGCTTTTATATTGCCACAAAACTGAAAGAATGCAATTTGTGGTTGTAGTGTTACACGAGCATGGATTTGGAGGATAGATTAAGTTCAACAGGTCCACAAGGTTTGGCTGACAAAGCAACTGCAGAAACTGAAGTTGTTTCAAAAAAGGTAAGTTTTAATTTTTTGTTGCATTTTATTTTTTGTTTTTCTCTATTACTAACATAAAAATAAACAAAGTAGTTTATTTCCTACGACTCTACGAGCCAGTCTCTCTTTTATAGTAATTGCTTTTCAAGTTGTCTGTCTTTGAATGCTTGTGGCAAATCAAAAGTTGTCTAGTCATGGTTTCGCCTTTGTTTCATTTTATTTTCAGCATTGAAGTTTTTAGGTGAAAGCTAATTGAGCATAATCATGGGATTATAGAATCATGTAATACCATAAATTTCTGTCATGTATTTAGTGTACTATTAAACCATTTACCTCTAAGGATCTAAATCACTTTTAATGGTTTAACCTATAGTTTTTCGATGACTCCCTCTACCTCCAATTTATTGACTTTCATCTGGTCAGCTCTCTGTTGTGGCTATTCTCCATACATGCTCAAAACTAATTACCTCCTCAATTTTCAGCTGTTTAGTTTCATTAGTTTAAGGATTATTTTGGAGAGAGGGTTTTCAGGAACTAAATTGTTGATTTATTCTTTTCTCTACAATGGGATTACCCCAACATTCCTTAAACACTACAAAATTAAACTTATTTTCTTGTTGGCACTCTATCATCCTTTGTATCACACTCAACAATATACATTCAGTCTTATTGTGTGTGATAATTTTTGTCTTGGAGGCAAGGCATTTTCTATCATATCACCCTTGAAAAATTCCTCTATTTCACCCCACCCCACTTGGATCTTGTTGTTTACATCATTCTTTATCTTGTCATTTTGTACGATGGACCCAAGGTACTTACAACATGCAACTTGTAGTAGTGTTTTCTCCAATTAGCCAATTCTAGTAATAAAATTAATTTTATTTTAAATTTAGAACTTAATGTTGATTAAACCTACTCTAAATATAATACATAATTATTATTTTTTAATTTAAGGATTAGTGGCAACTAGACTGACCAATTTTAAAAATTAAAAAGTGAGACAAAAGCATATGTGATGGTACTTTTCTGCTCAGTAAATTAAACTTGTTCAATTTTAATTATAAAATATATTTAATTTTAAAATTCAACCAACTCTAAGTATAATATATATATATAATTACTTTTTAAATTTGAGTTCATGTCTGCTTGACTAACTATAACAATAAAATAGATTTAATTTTTAAAATTAACGAGTTAGTGTGAAATTGTAAAAAAAATATTTGATTTATTTCTTTTAAATTATGGTCAGAATTTAGAGTAGGTGTAGCCAACTGTAATAAAAACATATTTCATTCATTTCCTATCAAAGTTAGATTTAGGATGAATCTAAATTTTTGGAAACTAATTAAATATATTCTTAGAAGGTAGTAGTAGGATATAATGCGTTAGAATTTGATTGAATGCACTCAAAATAATAATCTAGTAAATCTTATTTGAAGAAAAAAAATTATCTGGGAAACATACTCAAGAACCACTATGAATATCCACCTTTGAGTTTAGTACTCTATCTTATGAAATGATCATACTCTTTTTAGTTCTAGTTTGTTTCACTCTTGTTCATATATATTTATGTGCAGGAAGAACTACCATTACGTTTGTTTTTTGGGAATGGTCCAAGAGTCCACAAGAAACTATGCATAGCATGGGGTGTGGCTAACAGACGCTGTGAACAATGTGGTAAAGTTGGACAGCTAGTTTGCTTTTCCCCAAACTTCCGAAAATGGGTAAGCAAAACTTGCATGTTAGATTACTATGATTCACAAAAAACTATGATTTGTGCCAATTTGTTTACCACTTTTTCATTTTCCAGAGTATATAGTTTCTAATCACATTTTCATGTGCATTTATGATTTTAGGCTTTAAGGAGAGTAACCGTTGAAGAGCTGAATCAAACTTGCAAAATATGTAATGAACGTGGACACCTCGATCTGGATTGTGATCTCTCTTTTACAACTCCAAAATCGGTACTTGAAAATGAATTACATATGTTTTGCTTGATTAAATAAAATAACACAAAGAAAGTATACATGGATAATAAACTCATCAGTAAACAAAAGTAGTTGAAGTGAATGCAGAAGTAAAGTACTTCTGGAAAGGGAGAAAGTTGAGTCTTTCTTATTTCTCCATTTGTCAGAAGATAAGAAACTAATCAATAGTTATTGGAGATATGATAAGAATTGAAATGCATTTTAGTGTGAAACTTTCCATAAAGAGGAGATTGGAATCTTGGGAGTAAAATGAACTTAGAAGGAATTTTACATGTGAGATTGTTGTTAATTATAGATAGTTACTCCAACTTTTTGTTCTCAAATTTGTAGGCTGAAACTCCTGTTCCCAAAAAGAGATCAGTTCGTTGTGGATTGTGTGGTAAAGTTGGACATAACCGAAGGACATGTTTGGAAGCAGGACGTGATTGAATGTTTATGGCCACAATATGTGATTAAGAATACCAATAGCTTTTCTTTTCATTTCTCAGCATTCTCTTTTAAACCTTTTCATCATAAACAAACTGATTATAAATAGAGCTTTGGTTCTTCCTAATTTTCTTGCATTCAGCATGGCTTATTTCTATGTATGAGCTCTTGGTCGTTTGCTGCAATACTGTCATGATCTTTAACTGCACAGTGTTTAACTCTCTTAGCTCTATCACAAAAGTAAGAGATGGAAAAAGAGATTAGATGAAGGTATATTCCAAAACAGATAGGATAATAGGGTTGTAAACCTTCATATAAATACTGTACATAATTTAGAACTTGGCCACACCAGTAAATGGTATTTCAATCACTTGTGACCTAATCATGACTTCATATTGAAAAACTTATTTTAAGCATCATGAACTAAATCACAACGTGGCTTTGATGGCAAATAACTTTTCCAGAAGCTAAATATCCAAAATGTTTATAATTACTCTTCCTCTGAATGCCATGATGTTGCAAACAGTATGGTCCTCCATTGTGAAACTGAGATTTTACAGTGTGATTTCTTTTTGCATCTTTATGGTTTTTTTTTTTCACTCTCCTAAATATGAAAATCTACAATTTGTCCTTGTGGTTTAAAGTTTTTTTTTGGATTTTGTAGTCCAATTTTTTTTTTGGATTATTGTATAATATGGAAGTGAAAAGTGTCTTTTAGATAGCATAATTCATAAGTAATTTTCTCTTTGCATGAAAAAGAAGAAGTGAGATTGTGTAATCTGAAAAGTATTTTTTATTTTAAGATTATTTAATTTAGAAGTTTTTTTTTTCATAAAAAACTTTCATTATGCCAATTTTCTCATTACTTTGATTTCCTTCTCACATGCATGCGCTTCTTCCATTTCTATAATTTTTACAGCTTTTCTCATGCATCTACCAAACTTTGCAAATATTAGAGAAGTGTAGAAGTAAAATAGAGAAATATGGTATAATGAAAGACATTTGTAAGTAGATTTCATATTACGAAGTAGACTTTAAGCCTAACTCAACCCCATAAAACCGACTCATAGGATTGAGGTTTGCACCCACTTATATACAATGAAATGCTCTAATATCTAATCGATGTGGGATCTCCAACATTTCATTTATTGTAATTGAATTCTAAATTAAGTTTGATTATGTTTTAATTTATATAGGGGTAAATCTTGATTTTTGGACAATTGAAACTGTTCTCCATGTTGCTTCTGTTGAAAAATTTAGGGTTATATTTTCTTGTAGTTGACCTTTTAAGTCTTTAAACTATATAATTAATGTAATACAAGACTATTTTAATGTAAAATTGTGATTGTAATAATGTAATTAATGTTTTACTATAAGTTTGGTATTTCATAACACTGCACCAACACTTTTAATTATATTTTCATAATTATGACAATACTGATTTTCATAATTTTATTTGCCTCCAAAAAGTAGATTCTCACAGGGTCTGTTTGTTGGGCAAGAGCTAACACTGTAATTAATAATCATTCATGAAAATAAATCTATGGAAAATATTTCATGACTAATTAAGTTTTTTCTTACACTAAACAATAAGAAATTTTGCTCTCTAGTGTTACCTTTGACTGACAACTATTTTTTTTGTTTAGGTTCCTTCCAAGTTTACAACAACGTACACCATCAATACACATAATATGAGATATAATCCTTAAAGAATACTTCCTTAACAAAGTTTTTATTTCTTTATTTATTTGTGTGTATGTGTTGATGGTGGTAATGTTAAGGAAGTATTCGACTTCTAATATACTCAATATTTTATTTGTTATCTTATAGAGACTGCACCTTTGTTCTTATTATGCTTATCAATCTTCTTTCTTTTAAGGGTTCTGTCATTTTAATGTAGATCCGTTAACGTTATTCATTCATTATTATTTAGACTAACTTCTTGGTGCTATTCAAAATCAAGAAACCAGTTTTTTTTAGCTGCAACAAGAATGCTTATCATCCAAATAATAACATGCACACGCTCTGACTATTTATTGTCACTAGGACAAATATATGTTCCAAATCCAACTCTAACGTTTGCATGATTGGAACTTCTGCTTGTCATTTTGACAATACAAGACAGCTTATAAATCATTGCTTGACCCAAGAAAGAAACCTATTTGGAAGCAAACTCATGTACCTGATCAAGAGGCCTCTATATATACAAATGGAAATCTTCATATTCAAGCATCAAACACTGAAAAGAACAACAAAGAGTAGAAACAGAGAAGCTCATAGATAAAATGAAGAGGTTTGGCTCAAACGCATCCTTCATTCTATTAGCCACTCTCATCTTAACAAGTTGTTTTGTGTCTGAGGCTCAAAAGTGTCGACCAAGTGGGAGAATTAGAGGAAAGAAAGCCCCTCCAGGACAGTGCAACCAAGAGAATGATTCTGACTGTTGCAAAGCAGGCAAACTCTACACAACATATGAATGTTCACCACCTTTGTCCACCCACACCAACGCTTACCTCACTCTTAACAGTTTTCAGAAGGGTGGAGATGGTGGTGGCCCTTCAGAATGTGACAACCAATACCATTCTGATGACACACCCGTGGTGGCACTGTCCACAGGGTGGTTCAACCACAAAAGCAGGTGCCTCCACAACATCACCATCAGTGCAAATGGTAGAAGTGTGGTGGCCATGGTGGTTGATGAGTGTGACTCAACTAAGGGATGTGATGCAGACCATGACTATCAACCTCCATGTCCCAACAACATTGTTGATGCTTCTAAGGCTGTCTGGAAAGCATTGGGAGTTCCCCAAAATGAATGGGGTGGCTTGGATATTACATGGTCTGATGCTTGATATTGTAAGTGTAATGTTTAAGTGAATGTCTATGTTTGTGTATTGGGTAAGATCTTCAGTTTTCATTCCATGTGTATCATCTATCATGTATATGCAGTGAGTGTGAGTGTGAGGTTATCATCCTATTGTATTATATTAACTTTTATGCACCAATGCCTTTTGCTTAACTGGTTCAATAGGATTTATATTCAAATGTCGTTATGTTTATCGGATGAAAATGAAGAATGGTAAAATTGACGTTGAAGGTCCATCGAAGTTGCAGGAATGTCAATGTGACCAAAAAAGCAAATCCAAACCATAGTAACTGAATTTTTTATAAATACTTCTGAAGCAAAACAGTATATCTAATGCTTCTTTTGACAAAGTTGTCACATAGCTTTCATAAAGACACATGTACGCAGCCTGTAGTTGATCATCACGGAACTGCAGAGATCAGACTCAAGAAAAATTGGAAAAAGAACCGTTGGAACTATTTTAAATCTAAACCATTAATTAATTTTAATATTTGTTAAATTAAATATATAAAGTACCAAAAAAATGTATATCAATGGTGAGATTTGAAAACTGAACAGACCAGTTTTTTTAATCTGTGTTTAGAAAAATGGCGTGTTTTAATGTTTTATGTCGCAATGTTTCTTCACAAATATCAGTTAAAGCATCCTCGATTGAGTCTTTCTAGAATTTCCTACTACATATGCCTGGAGTACTTGGAGCTGTGTGAGTTTATCAATCCCCTTTTTCCAACAAGTAACACTGTTACACTGGGATAAAATGAGATGTGTGAGACTTTTCATAGATGAAATATCATTAGGCAGTGTCTCCAAATTGTAGCAAACTTTCAGATCAAGAATTTGTAGGCGCTCTCAAGTTGAGCAATGGAGGGTGGCAGCTCAGATATTCTTGATATCCCACCAAGACTAAGATATCTTTAATGCTCTAGATTCCACAACTCCTTTATAGGAATTCTTGACTCCACACCTCAATGTGGTGTGAAGGTGAATCTTGCCAATGACCAAGTTTAAGCACACATAAATTCTCTTTTCTTTATAACAGTACCTTAAGGGAAAATTGAGAGAGACAACAAGAAACCTCGTCGTGGATATTCTATCAAGTCTGGTGTCAGATTGAGATCTTGAGGCTGCACTAACTGATTGTTGTGTTGAATGTGGTGAGTGCAGCATTTCACTACTCTTCTGATCCTCCTCAGATGAGTCGTCAAAAGATACAAGAACAAGAAAATTCAAGAAGAAAAGATTCAAGAACAAGACAGAGGAAGAAAAATTCAAAAAACAAGAATCCAAGAAGAAAATTCAAGAGAAGAAGACTCGAGAAGGAGAATCAAGAAGAAAAAGATTCCAGATGAAGAAGAATATTCAAGAAGTAGAAGAAGAAGAAAAATCAAGGATAATTTAAGAAGAAAAGATTCAATAAGAAAAATATTCAAGAAGAGATATACTAGAAAAAAAAACAGAGATGTGAGACTAAGAGAATATTATCATTTTATTTTGGAATAAAAGATTGGTAGAAAATTGTATTCTCTTTAATTCAAGTTGTGTTCTAGTGATAGTAAATTGATGTGGATTTGTACTTGAAATAGACATCATACGGTAGTTTGACAAAATTTCCTGAAAAGGAAAAAAAATTGTCATTTTGCAGCATATATCCTTGTTTGAATCTTTGACAAAAGCAACTTATGGCTGATGAAAGGTTTCTTCTTTTAGTTTTTGTAAATTTCATCAGGATGTATGTCCTGTTCATTTTATAAACTTCATGATTTGCTTAGAATGGTCTTGCTATCGGTGACTTTTGATACTGGTAAAGGAGATGCCATGATAGACAAATATCCCGCTGCTGAAAATAATTTGTTCTAAAGATGTCTGCAACTATTTTCTCCTCATTCTGAATGTCCAAAGGATGCAATGTCACATATTCAATAAATTTTAGGTTTGATAGTCACAAACTCAACTTGATTTCAACGCCTAATGGCTTTTTAATATACTCTGGCTAGGTGAAATCTCCTTGCCGATTCTATTACTTATTTAATAATTTTGGCTTCAAGTTTCTGATTGAAACAGCTCAACATTAGGGAAAGAAGGTGTATCTTGAAAAAGAACAATCATCCACTAGGGAGATATGTTCCAGCATTATCTTTAAAAGCATATCAGTAGATGTCAAAAACGTTATTGTATCAACTTGATTCAGTTATCTGCTGACACCAACTATTACAGCATTTTACTGATCACAGGTAAGTGATCAGGTTACAGAATCACTATATACACGTCAGATTTCAATGTTTTATTGAAAGGATGACTACTGTTTGTTCTAATAAAGAGAGTTGTAGCTGTAGCAGGTAGCAATAATGGATGAGACACTGATGAGAAGTGCAGGGAGTAAGGTGGTATTGAGGAGATTACTTTCACTGAAATATCCAGAGATTGTTATTGTTCCATCTGCAATTACTCGAGCTAGAGTTCCAGCTTCTGTTGACAGCAATCCCCCATTGAAGGTTCCACCTGAAAGCCTTGATGACATCGTTTTTGATAGAAGTGAAAGGTTCACTCCTGAAATCAGCAAACAAAATTAAGAGAGCACATTCAAGGAGCAAATTTCAGCCTCAGATTTTACCACAAGATTTGAACCAATTTAATGGATCTAAAATATTTTCATACGAGAAGATGAGCACAATACTGAAATTCCAGATTGTGACGAAAAGTATCATTTTTGTTTCCTTTTTTAATTCTCAATAAATGAGAACTAACCAACATGTTTAACAATTAATGGACTTTGTTCATGTGACACTTCTCAGTTCAAACCAAATGATCTTTCAAGTGGCCAGGTTGATCACAATATCATTGTCAGACCTTATTACTTGAAAGGCTTCAAAATTCACAATCATCTTAGTTTAAGTATTTCCATTTTCATTGATGATGCAAAGTTGTCAGCAAAGATTTTACTCATGCAAGTTTATATTTATTACAATATAAATTTTGGGATTTACACAGAGTGAGAACAAATTACCTTCAAGAACTTCAGCAGACACAAATGTGATAAGGGCTGATCCAACATATTGAGTCACTGAATAAGGAATCATTATATGGAAGCTTAGGAGTAATCCAATGCAAACCATGATTTCTGATGAAAGCAGAACTTGCCTGCAACCAGAAGCCGACCAAAATAGAATGATCAAATATGTGAGAAAATAATAGAGAAAGAGGTAAGACTCGTCCTTTTGAGATAGCAGATGAGAAATGTGGAACAAACACCAAATGTACATTATTAAACCATGAACAAGTAACTAAATTTTTATTTCAAATCAAATCCTAGAGATTTTTGAGGATCATAAACAAAATAACTATTCGAGTTGCAATTTTTAGGATCACAAGGAACTTGAGGTTAAAGGTAGATGAATTGTAATGTTAACTACAGTCTAAGTTAATCCAATATAATTAGCAATTACATGAGATTTTATATTTACTATTCTGTTTATTACGAGAAGGACTGGTTCTCTTTGATGAAACGTGATTCATTCCTAATACACTGTCTAGTCACTGACAAGAAATAATGAATATAATGATTTGAATTTTGATGATGATATTTAATAAGACAATATTTCCTTAATAATACTTGAATCCGTACCTTTCTTCAAACATGTTGCTGATGTAGTTTCCAACAACAATATTTACTGGAAGAACCGTAAGACCAAGACATGCAAGAAAAATGGATACGTTGCTGGTTGACCAAATAAAATAGTATTCTGTGATGAGGCTTGATTCAGCAAGTACAATCTCCATTGCATACTTGAGCATAAAATACACAAATAACTGAACCTGATAAATATATTTATAGTTAGTGCAAAAGCTTTAATCTTAGTTTCATACTATCAGTTGAAACTCCTTAATTTTTCCAGCATGGAAGCATGATAAAAATTCTATTACAATAATGAAAAAAATAAAATCTATCCATTCAATCAGTACAGAAATGATACTATTAGAACATCTAGAAAGCATCTCCTTTTATCTTCACTGCACCTCAAAATATTTTAGGGATCTTGTGATCTTTTAAAATTAGATAGGTATAGGTTCAAGGATGTTAAGAAATTATAGGATTAGAGAGTAGAGACGTTCAGATTGGTTAGTTTGGGAGAACAGACCAGTGGTTCAATTGTGAAAAGAGGAAACTCTTAGAAGGAGAAATCTTTCTCTTGTTCAGTTCATTTTCAATCAAGAAATAAAATAATTAATCTCTTTTCTCTTTTTCCTTTATGGGTTCCTAAAAGGAGTGATCAGATATCATACTTCTTGTATTAGTATAATAGGGTTAGCGCATCATAGTTTCTATCACATCCAACAATATTCATTCTAGATTATTCAATTGCTTAATCTCTCTTTCCCTTCTTAAATCCTTATAACTTCAACAAATAGAAATATAGGATTCTGTACATGAAACGAAAGTCATAATGATGGGTTTCTCACCTTTACTGATGGTGTAAGTAACTTGTATGCCACCACAATAGAGGTCACCGGTTTCTTAGTTTCTTCAGCATTGTCATTTTCCTCTTCTCCTTCTTCATCCTGCTCTTTTTCTTCTGAGTTCATTAGTAATGGTTGTGTACGCTCGTTCTCTACTGCAACATGTACTGCTGGTCCTATGCATTTTGATCAAATGAAAAAATGAAACTAATGGAACAGTGTGAGAGAAGTATATATACTTCAGATCAACTTGGTGTCTAGTTAGCCAACATGGTGGATTCATTTCATTTTAGTTTTCACTTTCAAAATGGTTGAGACTGATATTCCATTTTGTGAAAGGAGAGACCAAGTACACGGTGTACAACCATGAAGATGAGGATCAAACAAGCAATGATGAAGAAAATCAGTGAAAATATAATGAAACTGCAGCAACCTTGTGATGCTTTGCTAGCCAAGGATACAACACAATAGCTGGTACTTACAGGAATGGGAAAGGAAATTTCTTACTTGTATCTAACAATTCTAGTATAAATCTCAGTTTTTCTTATCCATGTCCCAAGCTTGGATGGATGTGGGAGATGTTTTCCAAGAAATGGAAGCTACAATCATGCTTAAAAATGTTCTTTTAGGGTCATTTAATGAACTTTAATAGACAAAAGAAGACAACAATGAATGAGCTTTGGGAGAAGTGCTTTATGGAGAAGTTTGACCGAATAGGCCCTTAATATATGTAGCAGTTGTTTGGGTTGTAGCAAGATCAAGGAGTCAAGTCTCAGAAAAGATAATAAAAAGCTTCAATATGGGGTACCTGTATCTGCTTCATATAGCACAAGTCTTCCTTCATTCTCATGAGTGGGTTCCTTGAAACAAATCCACAACCACAGTAGATAGAGAAGCCATGCAAGAGACATTACCCAGCCAGGCAGAGTGTCTTGGTTCATGGTGAACTTGTAAATCCTAAAATCTGTCTGTAAAAAACAAGCAAGAGCTGGACCACAAGCCATTCCCAGAGCACTTGCACTAACAAAACCTGCTGAAGCCTGCATCCGAAGTTTCAATGGTACACAGTCACTGATATAACGCCTATTAATAGCCCTTGCAGATCCTAGCCTGAAATATAATTATATTGACTGTATCAATGATGTGAAGTTAACAAAAAATGGCAATCACTTTTCAAAACAATGATGGTAAAGCATACATGTCCATATTTTTTCCCTTGTTGATCCATTATATGCATGTTAGGAAAAGAACAGGACAGGACTTGAGATTGAAAAGTTATACACCTTGGTTGTACTAAAATGGATAGAACCAAAGAGAACAGCACATGCCTAAAAGCTGCCTAAAATTTGTTAATAGTCCAAGTGTTCATTTTGACAAACTCCTCTATAACCTAAATTTATCTTATGGATGAGTTAAAAAATAGAATTTAGAGAAATTATTGTTGAGAAATCCCACTTGGTCCGTGTCAGTTCTTGGAGTGTGACTTGTATATTTAATTTTGCTTAATGCTGAGTATTAAGATAAAATATGACAGTTATATGTGAGAGATTCTATAAATGAATGTAAGTGTAAGGTATTTTAGCTTATGGATATGTTCATTTCAGTTTTTTTCTTTTTTTGAATCTCCTGAACAAGTTTTTCTAAACAATCCATTAATAATATTTCGGTTATGGGAATACTAAGATGCATAATAGTATACTAATAATTAATCTATTTGTAAGAAGCACTCCTATGAATCATAACATAGATAGTCTCACATTCAAGTTAGTCAGTCAAGAAATATGATATTTTTCTATATATATCAGTAAAGGAAATATGTTTAGATAAAAAAAACATCAGCTACCAAAATATAGATAATTTAGCTATATTGCATTTGATTACCAATTTAATCAAGATGGTATGCAAATAATAGACTGTGTGTAAATATAACTAGGGTAAATCAGACATAGTTGATTCTTGACATCTAAGCTATGCTCCTCTAATTAAGGTAAAATATACCAGAATCTGAAGTAGCTATGCTTTATTATTTAGATAAGTCCAAAGTTACAGAAATTTTGTTAAACGAACTACTAGCTTTAAGTATATATGTTACATTCTTTTGCAAGCAAGAAAATAGCATATAAGTATATGGAAAGTATGAAACAGAGTACAGGAATAACTTACCCGCAGAAAAGACGTCCTATGAGTAGAACTACTATTGAATTCATATCAAAAGCCAACGCATACAAGGTGTTTCCAATTAGAAGAACAATGCTACTGAATACGAGTGGTCTTAGATATGATCGGTTTGACCATGCACTGAAATAAACTGAAGAAAACATCTGTGCAACAGCCATTGTACCAATGACCACACCACACACACTTGCTGCAGCTCCAAGGTTCAAGGTATAGTTGTCTGCCGTAGGTACAATAATGTAAGTGTTCACCATATACAAAAATGTGTTTGCCAAGTTCAAAAGAAGTGACATAAAATGATATCTTTCATCAACAATATGATCTTCAGATGGAGATGGTAGCTCCTCTTGCATGATAAAAGCATGTCTTCCCAAAAACTGAAGAAAGTTTGTTGAGTTTGATAATCTGCCTACAGCTTCTTTGATTGAATTGAGAACAGGATCCTTCAAGAGAAGTCAGAAGGAGACATTGATCAAGTGTTGCAAGAATACCATAGGAAAGAGGAAAATTAGAAATTGAAAACAGAAAACAATAAAAATTGTTTTCACTGTTTTTTGTACTGACTTCTGAAAACAGAAAATAAAACAGCCCCTTAGATATTATAAATTGTAGAATACCAAGGGGACTCTTTTAACTAAAAATGAATCTAGAAAACAAAAACAGGAAATGTTTTCTCAAAGTAAACAGGCCCTTAGATGTTATGAATTATAGAAGAAGAAAAAAACTAATGATGTGAAGAGTGAAAACCGATAACCCATTTACAAGTATTAACCAAAGTTTAAATCTATAAAATACCAAACTGAAATTCCAACTTGAAAATATGATTTGTTCCTCAGATGTGATTATTTAGCTTCAGATTATTGCATATAAGTCAGTTCATATTTTATAATCAGGAAAATTAAGAGCCATGCATAATTATTCTAATACACATTCAGAGCCTATGATGTTGTTGATAAACACAATTTCAATATCTCTGTGCTTCTCTTTTAATTGGTATCAGAGCAAACACAAGAGTTGGTAATGCCTAGAAATATCATGCATATAATGGATCAGAAACTACTGACCTGATGAGTATAAGAAGGCTGGTCATATATAGAAATGTAGGTTCCTTGACATTGTTGTAAATCTTGAAGGTCTGCAAGACCATGAGATAAAACACCAACAACTGCCCCAATGCCCTGCAAAGAAGCTATTACATGATACTGCTCAAACGAACAAAGAGCAAAAAAATAGAAAATAAAGAACCTACTACATCATACAGTCTCACATTTTGTAACATTAGTGTTGTGACATTAAACAGGATGATACAGCTTCAAATAATTTGAAGTAAATTTTAAAAACTGTGGTATTCAGGGATAGAAACATTACCACATGCCTGAAAATCTGCCTTAGTTGGGAATAAGGATGATTTGCACGTGTCTTGACATAATAGTCTGTGAATTTATAGCCAAACCGTTTGTCAATCTTCTTCAAGATCTTTCTCAAACCAATAGCATTCATTTCCACAAAATTAAGAAGCCTTAAAAGATCTCGTCCCACATCTCTATATGCTTCTTGGAGTTCAGAGATGTTTGAACTATTTGGCTGCTGTATAAGAGTATAGTGCTCTTTTCCAACATCTGACAGCCTGTGTGCAAGTACTCCTTGTTGTTCAAGCAGAAACAAAACAATTTTTTCAATCTGCAATTCATGATCAAGGAAAGATTATTTAGAATTTATCATACTCAATTTGTTTTTTGAAAATTTTAAGTGACATTTTGATTTTATAACACAAAAGCTCTCTGGAACTTCTCTTTGCTTCTTGTAAAATGATTACCCTGAACTACAAGTTTTGTTCATGGGAAGTTAACAAAATGAAGGAATATCAGAAAGACCATGTATGTATTCAAGTATTATACACAGTGAGGGTGTCAGTTTTGGTCTGGTTTTCTTCATGTAGTTGCTATCTGAACTTCATGGTTATTTCAATTAAAAAGGGACTATTTTAGAGTACGTACTAGTTAATTCCTATGATAAAATTTATAATCATGTCTCGTGTGCTTATCCTAATTAAAGCATCTTTTGTAGCAAATGAGTTGAAATACGTTTGATAAATTCATATAAGCAAAAAAAGGATAAGATGAACTTTTTCACAAAAAGTGGAATTTGTATTTCAATGTTATAATTGCTAGTCATGTATAAGTGACAACATTAACTCACCTGATTGTCTAGCAGCATTGAGAAGTCTCTGAAAACATTATGACGATTTTGAGCTCCAACCTCCAATTGTTCTACATATCTCTTGACTTTCTTCTTTATTAACTTATAGTTGATATAATATCTGAAAAAAGTTTAAACAGTTTTACCAGAATTTAAACAACCATTTCCCATTTTGGTGCAATTAGTATCATTACCACCATTAAAACAAAAGGGTTAAAAATATGATTACCAAATACAAAAGAAAGAATTCAACAATATCATAATTCATTAATCATGCCATAAAAAAAAAGTTCAGAAAAATCTTATGAAATCATTTTTATTTATCATCATCATACTTGCTATTTAGAGTAGACTGGTGGTGGGTCAGAGGAAGTGTATAGATGCTTTTATTGCCTTTGTTCCTTAAAAAAACTCTTCTACCAGAGGCTTCTTATTAACAATGATTCTGAAGGCAATAGCTACCTCAGAATAACAACTTTTTTCTCTTATCTCTGTATACATGTATGTAGTGCCAGTAATTGTGTAGATTAGTCAGTCCAAAATAAAAAAAAGTAAATAAAGTAATGTGATATCGATAGAACAAAGTCAAGGTGGAACAAAACATGGAAGGTGCTACACAGTATAATATAATAACATAAATATGATGTAAATGAATAAAATTCTTCAAAATTTTGATAGAACTGATCAAATGAACGTACCCTTTCCATTCTTGAATCTGTAATTCTCTCAACTTTTTACCGTAGGCAACCATACTGAAGAAAGAATGTCAGTGAACTGTAGAAAACCAGGAAGGAACAAAGTTAGGACACCTACAAAGCTACAAAACAATCTCAAACTTTGTAAGACTATGGAAATGGAATCATGAACCTGATAATAATAGCCGCAACTCTCTTTCCACTCAGAGATCAGTTCTTCAATTGGAAGACCACAAAGAAAAGGAATACTTGTAAGCTCAGAGACTGCAACCTCAGTTGTTAAGCCCAATCAGAAACACTTTAGTTATCAATAAAGGAAGCACAACATCGAAGAAATAACATAACACAAATGAAAACTTATGATCTTCTTCATGAACTGTTGATATCATAAACACAAAAATTCATTTTGCAAATCAGCACTTAAGTCAAAATCCAAAATAGCAATAGTGGTTTTATGCAGAAGTAAAAACACCAAACATGATTTCCAAAACTAAATGATCACCAGGAAGTGAGGAAAGAGAGAGTGCAGAAAGCAACGAAACCAATACCAACTTCAAAATATTGAAACATAAACACCTTGTCTATGTCATTGTCAGGGACATGGATATAATGTCTTGTGTGTTCTAGTATGATCAGAAAGAACAAAAACATGCATAAACAATTCAGAAACTCAAGTTCCCATGACAAAGACATACCAAGGAAAGGCTGTTAAACTAAGTAATTGCATGTGACAGAGAATCACAAATATTTGGTATACTAGAAATAGAAGTATGCATGTTTGCCGATAGAAAAATTTGAATTTCTTCTCATTCAGTATAAAATCTTCAATGACTATTTATCAACAAATAAAAAGCTTCTGTTAGATCACTTTTAAGCTAACAAATTTATCGTAATTTATATTTTAAGATTAAAGGAGAGTATAAAAATAAATAGCTTACTTAAAAAATTTAAATTAGTTATCGGTTTTAGTC
>Ga0123341_1001778_pt1 | contig 16845 bp, 19 predicted proteins | sample Turbeapinknodule_FD_89959 | JGI IMG/M metagenome (GOLD analysis project Ga0123341, IMG submission 89959) | Root nodule microbial communities of legume samples collected from Mexico - Turtle bean Mexico pink nodule | ecosystem: Host-associated > Plants > Roots > Nodule | place: Mexico: Nepantla...
AAGTAATATTAAACTTTTTTTGAGAAAAAAATGAAGTGAAACAAATCTAAACGAAATCTGTTTTTTTATTGTATTCAATGTTTTTTCTTTTCCATTTGAGGTAAAAGGAAAATTTCATTTGATTGTGAGGGAATAAGTGAAATAGTGTTAATCTTCTGTCCAAAGACTGCACCGTTCTCTTTCGTTCGCCAGCTTTTGGTTTATTCCATTCTTTTAAGATAATTTTAATTTTCATCCATATTACTACTTTTTGTCTCTTTGTTTGTTTAAGTTTTTATGTTAAAAAATTTTCATTTTTTTATTTGAATTAATATCCACCTTTTTCAGAAGTTATGCGTATGGGGTATTTGTACGTGAGAACGAAAATGGAATTTTTCTTCTCTATAACTGTATATAAAACTAAAAATGTATGATTATTGTCATGTCACTAAGATTCTTGGAGTCTCTTGGGCATTGGCAGTATTATTTTGTCATCATTTAATTAAACTTTGTCCTTTGGAAATCTTTTATACTTTTATTATTTATTGGTCTAACCATTATCTCGTCTACTTTAACTTTTGGGTGCAATGCACTTTTTTGTGTTGCTTTAGCTATAGACAACTACTAACATTTTCCTTTATTACCATTTTCTTTGTTTTTTTATATCCTACTTGCACGCAAAAACAATAATTACATAAACAGTATAATTTAAATTATAAATGTAATTGCATTTGTGATGAGACTAAAAATGACACTTTTTAAGTATTTAACGATTACCAGTTTTTTAGAAAGATTTTGGAAAAAAAAAAAAACACGTTTCTTTGAAAGATACAATTTGCATTTTTACTAATTAGATTAATCGTGGTTGTTAGAAACTTTGCACAAAAGCAGTAATTTGTGTGTGTGTGTGCGTTTTCTTGAAAAGGTTCTTTTAGCCTGTTCAGTTAATCGTAATTATGAAGACTTTTTGGTTTATTTTGTTTCCTTTGCGCCTTGTAGCTTCGAAGAAGAAAAAGTTGTGTACGTCTCTTTTTTTTTTCCGCGTTTGAAAGCGTCTCAAATTCATTGACTTGAAGTCTTAAAAGTTAAAGGATATGAAAGGATTTTTTGGCCCCCCAGGATAAGAAAATGTGACAATGAAGTTTATATATTTTGCTAAAATACTTTTTTTTATAATTATACTCAAAGTAGTAAACATATATAAAAATATAACTTTATTTGCAAGAAGAAAAAGTGTATGAAAAACAGTAAATTCAATATAATATGATCGATTTGCTATTGGGAATTGATCCAAATACATCCTTAGGTATTAGAAACATGAACATTGTTATGATACCTATTCACGTACATTTGAGCCAACAAAATCATAGGTACCCAGTTTTTAGGAGATTTTAATACTATAACTAAAGTCAGTGAGAAGAATATGTGTTATATTTAACCACTCACCCTTCTAGAGTAATATTCCAACATAGTTCATCATTTAAAAAAATAGATAAAGCGTTACGAATTTTGGTGAAAATTTTTGAAAAATTGAAATTTACGTCATCCTCTAATTTTTGTTTTCTATATTAACATTTAAATATGATATGTAAGTTTTATATAAATTTATATTTTTCCAAGAGACTGTAAGACTATTTTGCGGATATTACTTAAAAAAATCAAGATTTTTTTGGCGGGAAATTTTAATTAATTTTGAAAATTTGGCGCAAAGTATTATATTTCATCCTCATTAAGAAATTTGGCCACGAGTATTTATGTGGAATCATTGGGTGAAGTACGTGTGTCCCTTGAGATAGAGTTAAGTTTTGAATTAGGATTAAGAATAGAAATAATACTTCAACATCACTGAACATGCATTGAAAATTTTAGTATAAAATATTAGTTATAGGAGTGGATCATAGTTATTAAGGGTTAAGGTTATATTAATAAAAGACAAAAAAAATTATTGGTCTTAATTAATGTGAAAGAAGAAGCTTTTGGGTGATTAGCATGATGATACTAAGGATAAGAAAATAAGAAAATAAGACAATAATTTGGAAAATGTTGGTTGGATCCTAATTACGGTCAACACATAGAATAGCTTTTCAACCTAACAGAAGTTAGAACCCTACTACAAGTTGCTTATTTGCATATCCATCCAAACTTCAATTATTTCTGCATTTATTTATAAACTAATCATAATAATTATTAGCCTCAAGATCTCCCCTGTTTGTAGAAGAAAGACGATGAGACTTTTGACCAGTGACTTTTCCACCCACTTGTCGTATTCCACAATCAATTTTCTCTCTTCAATGATCAAAAGGAACAGTTGAACCTTTCAAGGATAAGCATATACACCTTGCATTCATAACTCATCTTTCATTCAGCTTTTGCCTTTCCACAACACTTCTGCATATTTGCCAAACTTTATGATTTAGAACTTCAAAACCTTAATATTAGTGACTTTATATTGATAGTAACACATAAACCCATTAATAGAAAGGTTGATGAAATCTTATAAATAAACACAAAACCAAAACAACTTATATCGAATACTTACTTAAACATTAAAAAATTAATCCTGATCCAAAATCAAAATCCAAACGTTATAAGAGGAGTTTGAAGGAAGAAGAAAATCACGACGAAAAAAAGTAACTTGTTCAACTTCATATCGTCTAATCCTTCTATAAAAACAAAAATAGTATCTATTAGAGTTGTGTTATGGTGAAATTATAATTAAGTTTGGTGAATAGTGTTTATAAGTTAGAGAAAAGTTTTGTTAACATAATGAATAGTAAATAACATACATTAACACTGTTTATAATAATATAATATTTTTAGTGTATGTTTTTAATTTGGAAGGTGTTAATATATCAGCACCATGAGATAAGATGAAAGCAGTTAAAAGTAAGAGGAAAGTTTGTAAGAATTGTGATTTTTTGCTTTTGCATAAAGCTTAGTTTGACAACTCCCAACCTTTCCTTCTCAAACTTATATCTGAAAAAGAATATTTAAGGTCCTTTAGTGCAGTGCCTGACCCTTTACGTGTGTGGCCCCATTTTGGAGAAATTCAACTCTGAATAAAGCTCACTTTATTTATTTTCTTTCACAAGTGTACGTTGATACGTACGATTTTGGCACCAACCTTCAAGCTACCCTGTTCTGTGAGCAATGTGTTAATTATTGTTCAACCAAATACAAACTCACCAAGAATAGCAAGTAATAATTCAATTTATGGCTTCCAAATAATTAATCATAGTGAGAATTAAAGTTGATTGAAACCATGGTTCAGTGGCCGTGTTGAAAACGTAGACAAATGGAAAACCTACGAAAAATAAAAGGGCTTTAACCACATGGATACGGAATCTTTAAAATGCATAACATTTGGTTTCTGTGAATATACATGAAACCACACCTTCTCGTGAATGCACTTTATTAAAATACTCAGCAAAAGAAAAAGCCGAAAAGTATTTCATCGTTTGGTTTTAGGTTGACCTTTCCCTGTGTTAGTGGCGAATATTCTTGTATTATTAAAAAAAATCTCTTTTGCAGAACCAAACTCAAAATCAAAAAGGAAAAGGGTAAAGGGGTGCAATTGCAGGGACACTTTTTTTTTTTTATTAGTAAGTTTATTCTTTAAACAATTATGATAAAAAATGGACATTAAAAAGTATAGATTAAACTCGTGTCTGGCTTGTTCTGTCCATAAAAGTATCAGAGCCATAAATCAGTTTAAAAGCGCCATCATAAAGACATGATGAAGAGTTTTTCTTTTACAATAATGGCTTATGTTAGTCATAAATTATATCATATTGTTTCTCTGTCATAAAACCAGAAAGCATGTTATTATCCTTTTCTTTATCTTGTACAACATATGATATAATTTAATTTGAACACACTGTCACTATAAATATGTTTTAAGTGACAAAATGAATGAATCATAAAATTATATGTTGAGTGATTTGAAAAACATTGTTTGAAAGTTTTGCTGTAGCACTGTCTTTTGGCTTTTCCATCCTTTAGAAAAGTTAATGTTTCTTTCTTTTGGCAAAGGCAGACAAAAATCAAGGGGGTTTTGAGTGCAGGGTAGTGTGGTCAGTGGTCTTGCATAGCATCATCATCGCGAAAGAAATATGCCATGCATAAAACCAATGCAGTGTCATCATTATCCCTCCAGTTAGCACTTAGCCTCATGAAGCACATGCAACCCAACGCCTGAGTATTACAGGGGATATAGCAACTTTTGTGCACAGATAAATGCAAAGGCACATTAAAAGTGATCATAAAGAGAATGCACTGGTCATTCTTAACAATCATTATAAAACAGTGTTTTATGTTAATTAACATTAGCAGATGATCACCACATACACATCAGTAATGATTAAGGATATACATTTTTTTTTGAAACCTGAGTCACATGTAAACACGCTTGAAAAATTGAACCCGTTACACGGAGACCAACCACTTGATGATTACTGAAATAGTAATTAGAATTGTATGAAACAGAGGTTAGAGGCAATTATGCAGGGCGAAGAAAGGCGAGGAGAGCAGCATTGGAAAACTAGGAAAGAGCCAAATTGAAAAGCATGGATGGAAAAGAGCAGTTAACATATGGGACAAATGATAAAGGTGGGAAAAGGACAGAGTTTAAAGCAACTAACGACCCTGTTTCGAGGCAATGGCATGGCCAATGGTGTAGTAGTAGTGGTAGTGGACAAATTATGAAGGTAGAAAGAAAGGACGCAGAAGAAACTTGTAGGAATAAGGGTCATAACTAATGAGTGCACCAAACACCTTCTCAGCGATGCAGGACACCTAATAAGGACATGTACGTGCCAGCCCCTTTTTTGTCCCCCCTCCAAAATCTATTTACAATCATTAAATTATCACAGCATACAACAAAATCAAATGAGAGATAGATTCCTATTTCCATCTTATCATTTACATTATGCATAAACTAATAGTAACAAATTCTGAAACTGGCATTGCCATTTTGAAAATATATCATCGGTATTGGTTAACTAATCACATCAATATCACAAACATCTCAAAGTTCTCCTTCTCCTGGAATGCTAAAAACCAAAATTGAAAAAAAGAAAGAATTGAAACAGTCTAGACTATAGCCTCTAGTCTATAACCCTAGCAAAGACCATCCACCATTATTATCATCATCCATCACCACCCAGTTGAATGAAATTAACCTCTGACACCTCACTCACATGACAGAACAAGCATTTGGGTTCTCGTCACTAAAAATTTGTGGTGCTGGTGCATGTAAGTGAAATTGCATCTGCTCCGGGTACACTGGCACATAGCTATAGCCACCAATATTGCCGTGTCCATAACCATAACCAAAGCCAAAAGAAGGTTGTGGCACATACTCCATTCTGCTGTAATCTATTTTCTCTACTCCCTCTTCATTAGTATCTCCTCCTCCTCCTCCTCCACCACCGCCCTTTTTCTTCTTGTTCCCTGATCCTTCCTTGTCCTTGTCACCATCCTTCTCTTTCTTGGGAGGGACCACCTCAACCTTCCTCTTCAGCTTCTCCGTTAGATTCTCCACCAGAGCCTTAACATCCATTGTCCCTTTCACAGTCACCGTTTCCTTTTCCTTGTCTATAGCCATTTCTTGCACTCCTGCGTCATGTCCATACCCAATTAGCCAAACCAAGAGATAACTTAAAACAAAAATGCAAAAAAAAAAAAACGATACAGAAAACTAATTAACTAACCTTTGGTTTTCAGCACAGTCTTGCCAATCCTGTCCAAGCAACCTTGGCAATGCAGTGCCATCTTCAGAACCGCGGTAGTCACCACCTGGTAATTAAATTAAGCAAAATTAGCATCAAGTAAGTGACTAATAAAGTAATAAATTAAACAAATAATAATAATAACAACTGAGATCACCGAACAGTGCCGGAACAAATTAGAAAATAAATATAAAAGATCCCAGGCTGGCAGTAGCAGAGAGAGTAAAATAAAATAAAAGGGAAAGGTTGGGACCAGAAACGAACGAACGAACCTCTTTGTCCTTGTTTTTCTTGTCCTGCGTTTTGTTATTCGCTTTGGTGTCTTTATTCTCCTCCTTCTCCTTCTCCTTCTCCTTCTTAGTCTGCGGAGAGACGATTTCCACCTTCTTCTTCATCTTCTCCGCCAGGTTGTCCCTCAACTTCACGGGGTCCACTTTCCCGGTCACTGTCACCTTCCCGACGCCGTCCTCCGCCTTCACAGTCTCCACACCTTCAACAGCAAGCAAAAACACTTAAAAACACAGCAATTAAACAAACAGCGTTGAGCGAGCAACCTCGAGAGATGAAAAAAAACCTTGGAAAGAACGAAGGTGTCGAATGATCTTGGAAGCGCAACCGTCGCAGTGGAAGTCGAGCTTCAAAACGACGGTGGTGGCGGCGTCCTGGTTCTCCTTGTTTCCGTTTCCGCCGCCTGTCTTCTTTTTCTGCAACAGCAACAACAGAATTAGTTATCGTTGGCAACGTAACGGAGCAAAGGAAAGTGGCGAGTGAGTGAGAGTAAGTTACCGCGCCCATTATGGTGTGTGAGTGAGTAGCGAGCGTTGGTTTGGTAGCGGTAAGTATGAGTGTTTAATACGGGTATGCGTGGGTATTTATAGGGGAAGTAATAAGTATGCACATGGTGCGTGTTTATGATGTGGGTGAGTGGGACCCATGGTTGAAGTGTTTCCTTCTTTCACAAGGAGACTGGTTTAATTATGTTGACTGGACCAAGAAACTTCTTGCCTCTTGCCAAGCTACTGTCTGTGTCCTTCTTCAATTGGGCTGGGCCTCCCTCAATGCACACTCTGAAATTATACCTCCCCTCTTAATTTTCCCAACCTCTTTTTCTATTTATGGCCGCACTCTTTTTATCAAATTTAACACACCTCCCTTTTTATAAAACTTTTTCTCATAACACAAAACCTTTTAATAATAATAATAATAATAATAATACACGTGTCATGTTCTCATTAAATACACCTACGCTCGTTAAACACTTCTCTAGCTACCCGAGGTCTTGCTTGTAAGCGTGTGCGGCGAATTAATAACATCAAACAACTTTCGTCCCATTTGCACGCTATTATTTTTAATTTTACACTATTTTTTTTTCATTTTCATTCCGTTCCATTCATATTGGTTGGTGTAACTTCATAGCCCAATTACAATTACACTGCACACTCAATCTACTATTCACTATTTCTGGGTTTTTCTCTAACTTTTCATAAATGTCATTCGGGTCATGGGCCCTCTACCCGTTGGGTTTCATCTAGATCCACTTACTAATGTTCCTAAACAAATTTTAATTGGTTTCTTAATAAATTTACAAGGCAAATTCTCCTCCTTATAGAGTAGTTTTATTTTGAGCATATATGAGAAATTATATTTAACTGTGTGAATTTTTTTCTTCAGTTTTTTACTCTATTTTTACATTTGACTGTTTTTATTTTATTTTATGACTTCAGAAAAAAAAAATGAAAATTCAGTCCATAAAAATATCACCAAATTTACTTCAATTATCAACGTTTATCATTTATCACTATAAATAATCATAATCACTTGAAAATAAAGAAGACATCACTCTCTATTATACTTATAATGATACTCGTTGAATTAAAAAAAAAACTATAGAGATCTATTAGAAGTCCACGATATTTTGTCTCAAAATAAAAGTGGATATAAGCGTTTTATTGTGATAGGATTGAAAATTGGCTTCGGAGTTAAATTCAATGATTTAGACATTAATGTTATGTACGTTGACTTGTAATTACTTGATTGTTAATAAGTAATTTAATAAAAAAAAATTAGATAATGATAAAAATGCAAGTTTGGTCATTTTCATAATGAATTCAGTTCTTTATCGATCTGTAACAATTTTTGATCGGTTACTCATATAAATTAAATTGTCTATTGTTGTGGTTGGTATTTATAAATGAGTTTAGCTATAGAGGTGAATAAATAAAAGTCTGATATGCAACTTTTGTTTTTAATCCTTATCCTATCTAAGAAAGCATATATTTTTATACTGAGAAATTATGCAATGTAAATGTGAGTCCACATCTTGTGAAGCTAATAAATAAATAAATCTAATTTCCCTTCTTAATAAAAATGCCTTTTATAAAATAAATATCATATCAATTCTAGAGAAAATATTCTGAAAGTAAAAAAATCAAATAAGTGAGTTTTAAAATACATATCTTTTTAATAATGTTTCAAAACAAAGAATAATCAATTATTTTTTACAAGATAGGATAAGAATAACTATTTTTAAAACCATTTTATAATGGACTTTGTGAAATGTTGATAAGTTCCTCACCTAGAATCGACTCCTTAATTTAATTGTTGGTTCAAGACGATTTTTTTTTTAAAATTCTTTTGAATATTTGTCCTAAAAAAATAAACTTTTATAATAACTTTGTTTTTTTTTTATTAATTTAAGTTTTCCATCATCCTTTTACGCCCTTGTTTCGACTAAACATTTTATCTAAAACGTTATAAAGTGTTAATCTATGCGTAATAGGTTTCTGAATCCAATTTGTGATTCGAGAATTATGTCAGCGTCTAATTATTTATTACAAATTAAATTATATGAAATAAGCATTCATTGTGTAAAATCTAAAATTTAAAATGATAAAAAGTTGTTAATGAATTTCTATCGAGAAACTTTATTAATAACTTTTAATTAGTTTCTCTTCCCAACCTTTTTTTTTTCTATAAGATTTGAATCTAAAACCTTGCTTGGAAAATTGAGTCATCTGTCGCTTAAATCCACCTATATTAGTTATTGTTTCAGACATAAAATACATTACCTTTTAAATTTAAATAATAATTATTTCAAAAATTATAAAAGAAAGTAACGATCATTAAAAATAATAATCAAATGCGAGTGAGTAATGTAATATATAAAACAAATATTTCTTAACATTTTCTTTTCACATTCATTTAAACAAATCTCAAACTACCTTTTTTTAAAAACAAGTTATCATCCGTGGGGTTTAGGTTTCTGAAGAAAAACGGTCTTTATTTACTATTATTCTATATTTTTCAAGTAGATTCTAAAAAGATAAAAAAATACTTATCCATCATAACATAACCCTAGTAGAACAAAAATGAGTCATGCTTGTAATATTCCAAACACTTTAACTATGTTAGCAAAAACATGTGAAATCATAATGGGTTGATTTGAAGATTTTTTTTATAATCATAACTAAGGTTGATGGTTTCAATCTCCATTACTGTTGGAGATTCCCACATCGACTAGAGATGAGGACAATTCATTGTATATAAGTGGATGCAAACCTCAACCTCATCATGAGCCGATTTTATGGGGCTGAGTTATGCTTAAAGTCCACTTTGTAATATGGTATCAAAGTCATTTTCGAGCTTATCATAGCAATGGTTTATGTTGGGCCTATCGTGTCATCCGATACCACTCATAATATATAGTCTCACGCACGAGTTGACAGTCTCATGAGTCGATTTTATGAGGTTGACTTAGGCTTAAAGTCCACTTTGTAATAATTACTTATTACCTTAATATGATGAAAATTTAAATTATAAATAAATCTTTAAAATTATCTTAATCATAAAATTAAAACATGAATAATTAACTTATTATATTTAGTATATAAATCAATTATGTGAAGTTAAAACGAACAATTTTAAACAAGATCATATATAATTTTTATGTTTAATAATAATCAATTAATCTTTCCAAACATAACTTTCATATAAATAACATATAATTAATTAAATAAAAAAGAATATAATTAATTATTTTGATTTAAAAAAAAACACAACCTTTTTTAATAATCGATTATTAAATATTTTTTTAAAGTATTTTTTGAATTGATGAATGAACAAATTAATTGATTGATTATATTTAATAATAATTCATTACCCTGTGTAGTTATTTCAAATCTTTTAAAAAGGAATCTCTCTATTTTAAATATATAATTTTCATATTTATTGAATCAAGAAAACTATGTTGTAATCAATAAATCTTACATAATTCAATTATTTTGGAAGAAAGATTGTCCAAGGTTATTCAAGAAAAATTGATTATATTATAAGTTAATTTGTTGTATAATCTGCCACACATATGATGTTATATTTTATACAAATATTTGCTATATGTAGTAAGTGATTAAGTGTTTTGATTATCTGTTTAAAATCTTCTTGAAGGGTGTTATAAGGAATGATTGTTTTGTTTTGATCTAGATACATAGGTGTTTCTTGTAATTGGATATTTTAATATTGTAGTGAAAAAAACAACTCAGGTTGTTTAAATTAACTAAATGTAGATTCAAGAAGAATTGAACCAATATAAAAAATTTGGTGTGTTCTTGAGCTTTTATTTTTTTCACATAATCTTTAATTATGGTCTTTTGAGTAGAGTTTTCTCTAACAAAAATTTAAAGAACATTTTTCAATCAAGTCACTCCCCTCTTCATTGTGTGTTTATTCATTCTTTGCTTAAATATTGATATTTAGAACAAGTTATTGAAAGTTATTCAATTTTGATTTGAAATGGCTAGTAATTCAGAAACATTTGTTTTGCTGAGGGTGCATCTATAAAAAAACCCTCCTTTTTTTCTAGAGAAAACTATCCTCTTTTGAAAAATTAGGATGAAATATTTTCTTGAATGTGTTGATAAGGAAGTTAGGGATGAAATGGTAATGGTCCATTTGAAACAACTAGAATTGTTGATATTGTTGTGGTTATTAAAGAATTTTCTTTATGGACTCTTGATGAAAATAAAAGGGCACATTATGATGTAAGAGCTAACCATATCATTTCTTTTGCTTTAACTATTGATGAATTTTATAGGGTTTTAGTGTGTTGTTTAGCCAAAGAAATGTGGGATGTTTTAGAGATTACACGTGAAGGTACTAAGGAAGCAAAAAGAGCAAAAAAAAATAAAAATACTCTTATACAAGAGTATGAGATGTTTAAGATGCTACCTATTGAAAGCATCTATGGTGTTCAAAAGATGTTTACTCATATAGTAAATCACCCTCTTGCTCTTGGATAGACCTTTGACAAAGAAGAACTCAACATCAAGTTTCTAAAAAGTCTAAACAGATCATGGTAGCCAAAGGTTACTGCAATATCATAATAAAAAATCCTTACCATTATGAACATCAAGATTCTAAAAAGTCCAAAAAGATCATGGCTGAAGACTAAAATGAGCTGGAGGTAGGAAGACTAAAAGAAGAAGAAAAATGAGTGAAGTAAAGCATTACTCTAAGAGTTGACAATAAGAAAATTAAGTTTTGTATGGGAGAAAAAAAATGGACAATTCGGATGGTAAAATATGGATAACTTATTTACTATAACCAATACACACTTGTGAAAAAAATAACAATGACGACTTATTAAAACGGGTGCAGTGTACCTATCATAAAAAGTGGTGCAATGACATTTTTGTAATAATCATGAAGTTTATTATGATAGTTAAAATTAGAACTAACATAGTAAACTATTTACTATATTTTTTTGAGAGTTTTTGGTGCTACTTTTGAGAGTTAACAAGTGATACTTTTGTCTACCTGAAGCAGTGCTTTGACCGAGTCGTGCGTCAGGTCCACGTTTTTTATGGGGCCGTCGGCCTCTGGTGATTTTGATATAGATTACGAGGTTTACTAGGGCCGGTTGGTCCCGAGTGCCGATGTGGGGGCGTTGGTGGCACAAGAGGCTCAAGTGGCCGGGACCCAAGAGGGGGAGGCCGAGGCTCGAGAGAGGGGGGGCTAAGATCGAGGAGGGAGAATGCGTGGAAATCCAAGATTAGGTTTACCCTTGGCCGGGGTGTGGTCTTTTCTTGTTTTTTGATTTCCTCCGAGGCCGGGGTGTGGCCTCCTTATTTTGCTTTCTTTTGATGTATCGCCCACCCTTTGCTTTTTAATATATCGTCTAACTTCTTTTTTCTTATGATTTTGTTTGGCATATAATTTTACAAGTTAATGAGTCAGTCTTTAATCGAATCAGACGGTCAGCCACAATAATTGTGAAGTTAATTGAAAGTATAACTAGGCGTTCGACCATTGATTGTGATATTAATCGAACAAGTATAAGTGGGCGTTCGACCATTGATTGTGATGTTAATCGAACAAGTATAAGTGGGCGTTCGACTATTGATTGTGATGTTAATCGAACAAGTATAAGTGGACGTTCGGCCATTGATTGCGATATTTAATCGAGCGATTTTATTTGGTTGGTCGACCATTAATTGTGATATTTAATCGAGCAAGTATAATTGGTCTCGGCAGGATATGCCGGTTAAGGCTTAATCCAGGCCGAGCCGAGAGAGGTGCTGGTAGGGTATGCCGGTTAAGGCTTCATCCAGACCAGACCTGGGGGTCAGTCTCGGCAGGGTATGCCGATTAAGGCTTCATCCAGACCGAGCCGAGAGAGGTGTTGGCAGGGTATGCCGGTTAAGGCTTCATCCAGACCAGGCCTCAAGGGTCGGTCTCGGCAGGGTATGCCGATTAAGGCTTCATCCAGACCGAGCCGAGAGAGGTGTTGGCAGGGTATGCCGGTTAAGGCTTCACCCAAACCAAACCTGAAGGGTCGGTCTCGGCAGGGTATGCCGGTTAAGGCTTCATCCAGACCGAGCCGAGTTGTTGCAGGAGAATTACACCAATACTTTGATGAAAACGCCTCGCTAAAACCTCCCTGGTTGAGTGAGGAAAAAATGCGTAATTTTATTATTTTTAGCTGTAGTAGAACTTGAGGTACGTGGCATTCCACATTTTCAGTACAATTTTTCCCAAAATCCATTCTAGATGATAAGCTCCTCCTTTTGCGACTTCTCGAACTCGAAAAGGCCCCTCCCAGTTGGATGAGAATTTCCCTTCATTTTTTCTCGCATCGCTGCACATTCTCCAGACGAGGTCGCCCTTCTGGAAACTCCTCGGCTGGACCCTTGTGTTGTACCGCCTGGACGCTCGAATTTTGCAGGCGGCCTCCCGAATCCTGTTTTTGTCACGAAACTCACTTACAAAGTCGAGGTTGACCGCTAGACTTTCCTCGTTTAGGATGAGGTCGAACATCTGCCGTCGTATGGTGGGTTCGGCCACCTCAACTGGGATCATGGCCTCGGTGTCGTATGTCAGGCTGTAGGGTGTTTCCTGCGTGGTAGTCTGGGGGTGCACCTGTACGCCTAAAGTACCTCGATCAGCTCCTCGGTCCATCGGCCCTTGGCATTGTCCAACCGCTTTTTCAGCTCGTTGAGTATGACTTTGTTGGCAGCCTCGGCCTGCCCATTGATTTGCGGGTGCTCTACCGAGGCCGTGATAAACTTGATGCCCAGGTCGTCATAGAAGGGTTGTAAGCCTCGGTCAATGAATTGTCAGCAATTGGCAGTTATTAATGTGTGCGAGACGCTGAACCGGCAAACAATGCTCCTCCACACGAAGTTCTGCACATTCTTTGCCGAGATGGAGGTAAGGGGTTCGGCCTCGATCCATTTGGTGAAGTAGTCGACTCCACCAGGAGTAATTTGGTCTGCCCTTTTCTCGGGAAGAAGGGACCGATGATGTCCATCCCCCAAATGGCGAACAACCATGGGAAGGTGATGCTGTGCAGCTATTCCGGCCTTGTGTGGTGGAGGGGGCCGAACTCCTAGCTCTTGGCGCATTTCTTCACGTATTCTGCACAGTCGCCCTGTATGGTCGGCCAAAAGTAGCTGGCCCATAGAACTTTGGCGGCCATCGTCCTTGCCCCAGCATGATTTCCGCAGATCCTCTCGTGGATCTCGGCCAAAATGTACTCGGCCCGCTTGTTGGTGATGCATTTTAGCAGGGGGGTCGAGTAACCTATCTGGTACAAATCTTCGTTGATCATGGTGTATCGGGTGCATTGTTGCTTCATCGCCTTTTCTTGGTCGGGCTTGCATGTACCGTCTGTTAGGTACTGGATGACGGGTGTCATCCAGTTGTCGGTCTCAGCCTCAGTCACACTAGGGTGTCTTGGCCATATTTGTATGACTGACCTCTAGTGGCTCTTCTTCTTGGTGACCGACAGCTTGGACAAGATGTCGGCCCTTTTGTTGTCCTCCCTCGGTATGTGTTCCAATGGTGCTTTGCTGAAACGGGTGATGCTATTTTTGGCCGACCATCACCTGGGAGTCGCTTTTGCATGTGACTTCTCGTGCTCCCATGTCGTAGGCTAGGTTCAGTCCAACGAGCAAGGTCTCGTACTCGACCTGGTTATTGGTCGCCCAGAATCCAAATTGGAGAGCTTTCTTCAGGAAGAGGTCGCCCGGCCCTTCCTAGACGACTCCCGCTCCACAGGCTGTTTTATTTGAAGAGTCGTCCACATAAAGCGTCCACCCGCCCGAGAGGGTGGGTAGTGATGTTAGCTCGGCCAAGAAGTCGGCCAAGCATTGAGACTTGATGGTTCCCCTTGGTTCGTAGCGTATGTCGAACTCGAAGAGTTCGACTGACCAACCTATCATTCTCCCTGCAAGGTCTGGCTTAGACAAAATTTTAAATATAGGGTATATGGTTCTTACAATTATGGAGTGGTTCTGGAAGTAGGGGTGCATCCATCTTGTTGTGAGGACTAGGGCGAGAGCCACCTTCTCTATCATCTGGTACCTGGTCTTGGTCGAGTGGAGGGTTAGGGTGACGAAGTACACCGGTCGCTTCTCACCCTCGGTCTCCTATACTAGGGCATCACTAACTGCTTCCTTCGAGACCGCTAGATATACCAGGATCGTGTGGTCAGGTCTTGACTTCTGGATGACGGTCGGGAATGTCAGGAATTTCTTGCATTGTTTGAAGATTTCTTCACATCGATAGTCCCAGGCGAAATTTTTGCCCTTTCGGAACAGCTGGACCATCAGCCTTATCCTTTCGGCCAGGCGGGGAACAAACCGGGAGAGGGCGGTCAGCCGCCCTAGGAGCTGTTGTACCTCTTTCACGTTGTTCGGACTTCTCATGTTGAATATGACCTAACATTTATCGGGGTTGGCCTCTATCCCGCGGTGGGTGAGCATGAAGCCGAGGAACTTCCCTCCCTAACCCCGAAAGTGCATTTTTCGGGGTTGACTCCCCTTAGGGCCCTGAAAACCCCGTCCAGGTCCTTCAGGTGTTGCTCGAATGAGTCAGACATTACGACTATGTCGTCCACGTATACTTCTACCGCCCGGCCGATTAGGCCTTTGAATATTTTGTCCATGAGGTGCTGGTAGGTCGCTATTGCGTTCTTGAGGCCGAACGACATGACCTCGTAATAGTAGTTGGCGGCGGCCGTCATGAAGGTCGTTTTCTCCTTGTCCCTGGGGTGCATGCTTATCTAGTTATAGTCAAAGTAGGCGTCCAGGAAGCTCATAATTTTATGACCGGCCGCCCCGTCCACCAGTCTGTCAATGTTTAGGAGAGGGTAGGTGTCATTCGGACATGCGCTGTTGATGTTTCTGTAGTCGACACACATCCTCCAATTACCATTCGATTTGGTGACCATGACGACGATGGTCAGTTATGTCGTGTATCGGGCCTCCCTTATGAACCCGGCCGACAAGAGCTTGCTGGTCTCCTCCTTCGTCGTGAGTCGCTTTTCGTCGTCCCAGTCCCTCTTCTTCTGGTAGATCGGGCGGGTCTGCTTGAATATTGACAATCGGTGGGTGATGACATCCGGGCTCACCCCCGGCATGTCGGTCGACGTCCATGCGAAAATGTCGATATTCTTTTTCAACGCAGCATGCATGATCTCGGCCTCGGCCGCTGCCAAGGCTGTTCCTACAGCTGTGCTATGCTCTTCGTCGAGGAGGAGAATTCTCCTCAACTCTTCTCTCGCCTCCATCCTGTCCTCTGTCGACCGTGGATCGAGGTCCATCAACGTCACGGTTGACTCAATCTTCCTCAGTCGGTCCTTCCTGGGGGAGCGTTCCTTTTAGGAGGACTTCCTCACCCTGAGGGGAGAGGTGTCGGCCCTTATAGGCTCCACCCAGAAGCTCTCGGCGTAGCACTCGTGCTTCTTTCTGGTTTACCTGGACCGTGAGAATGTCCCCTGTCCTTGAAGGGAACTTCATTGCGAGGTGAGGGGTTGACACTATGGCCATCAACCGGTTGATGAATGGTCGGCTAAGGAGAATGTTGTAGGAGGTGTTGGCGTCGATGACTAGGTATCGGATTTTGATGGTTCTGGTGTTCTTCCCCTCTCCAAAGGTGGTGTACAACTCGATGTAACCCTTGGCACTCACCCTCTCGCCCGAGAATCCTACCACGTGGTCGTCGTATGACATCATCTCAGTCTCGGTCATCCTCATGGCCTTGAAAGTTTTCCAGTAGAGGAAATTTACTGAACTTCCTTGATCCACGAGGGTCTTCCGTATGGTGAATCGGTCTATGTCGACTGCTATCACCATCGGGTCGTCCTGCTAGCGATAGTCTACGCCCTTGAAGTTCTCGTCCGTGAAGGTGATGGGTGGCATCCTCGATCGAAATGTCACTGCGTTTACCTGATGTACTGTCCGGAAGTGCCTCCCCCAGCGAAGCCGCCGGCTATGGTGTTGATAACCTCTCCGGACGAAGGGTCGTCAGCATGTGGTGCATGGCAACGTCCGGACTCAGATTCTGAATGCTCATTGCCACCTTACTGAACCTATCCACAAAGGTTCTCAACGATTCTCCCTTCTCCTGGCGGATGCCTACCAGGGTGATGGAGGTTAGGTGGTGCGGCCGGCTGGTCGCGAACTGGGTTTCAAACTTTGCTACGAGCGTGGCAAAACTATTGATGGAGTTGTGATGAAGATCACATAGGAGAGGCTTTTATTAATGAAGGAAGAGGTTATTCACCCACACATTTGAAGTTCTTCCTTCTAGTCTTCTCAAAATTTAAAGAAGACATAAAATAAAGAGAGGACCAAGCCTA
>Ga0123341_1001779_pt1 | contig 16840 bp, 16 predicted proteins | sample Turbeapinknodule_FD_89959 | JGI IMG/M metagenome (GOLD analysis project Ga0123341, IMG submission 89959) | Root nodule microbial communities of legume samples collected from Mexico - Turtle bean Mexico pink nodule | ecosystem: Host-associated > Plants > Roots > Nodule | place: Mexico: Nepantla...
ATCAATAGATTCCACAAAGATTTTCATTCTGGCCTCCCAATACTTGTAATTCAATCCACAGAATAAAGGTGGTTTGTAGATTGAAGCACCTTCCTCAAAAGATAGTTTTCCAGCCATAGAAAAGGATTTTCGGATAACACTTGAATAACTTTCAAGAACTAAGCTCTTGATGCCAATTGTTAGAATGTATGGCTTTAAACTAGAGGGAGGGTGAATGATTTAAAGAGGGTTTTCAAAAACTTTTAAGCCAAGAAAGATATTTACATCGAGAATCACTTGATTTAGAAATCAGTTTGCCAAAACACAAAGCAAAAAGCACAGCACCAGAAAAACAATGGGTTGTTTCGCAGAAACAATCGGTTGTTTATACCAGTTTTACAAATATCAAAACTGAAATTAAAGAGTTAAAGGATAGATAAAATGCACACAGAGATTTATACTGGTTCACTCTAAACCCAAAGCTACATCCAGTCTTCCCAGAAACCACTGGGAAATCCACGAAGAAATCAACCCTAGATCACTTACACCACAACCAAAGAAGTGGCCTTGATCCCCTCAAGACACACTCCCTTTGGTCCAACACAACAACACTAAGAATGTTGATCTTGATGCCCTCAAGAACACACAACACTTCTCAGCAAACACACAAGGTTTCTTTCAACAGTACACAGGATTACACTTGTTACAGAACAAATCTGAAATCAATACAAGATGAAAATCCTATCTCACACTCTTTGCTCAATATCAATCTCTAAGCAATTCTCAACATTTTCTCTTAAGCAAAATCAGTGAAAAACTCAAATTTGTTTTTCTATATTAAAACCAAATTGTTTGTTATCAAATCTTAACAAACTATTCATTGCATTTAAAGATTGGTCAAAGCATTAAAAACTGGAGCGTAAACAGTTAGAAAATCAGAGAAGGGCAAACGCAGGCCTATGCGTTTGAAAACAGTTTGGTAGAGGAAGAAGAAGGCCTCCTCGTTGTTTGATCGCTCGTCTATGCAAACGAGCTCCCCAGGTGTGCAAGGGCGCACAACTATATATATATCGTGCCTCTTGGCGAAGGCACTGCCTTGGTAAGCGCCTGGTTCGCCCACGTGGTCCCTCCAATCTTCTAGGGAGGTTAGGCTTGAGCACAACTCATCGGGGGCCCAAGGATATAGGGCTTTGTAGTTGACCCTGAGAGGTGGAGGTTTGACAGTCGTTTTAGTACGCGCCATGAAGAAAACTGAAGAATGAAGAAGAGTAAAGGTTCAGCAAATGAGGGTCAAGATGAGAAAAAGGAAGAAACCCTAGAAAAACCCCAACCCACGCGAGAAGTTCAGAAAAGGGGGGAACGAAGAAATGAGAAGGAAGAGTGCGAGTACGAGAAAAATAAATAGACCCAGACAGTTATATCAGTACAAAAAGTTGAGAGAAAGAGTCATCGAAGAAGAAAAGTTTATATACCTTGGGGTGCGAAGAGAGAATGCAGAGAAAGTTTCGAAGAAGAAGGTGAACAGTATGAAGGAATGGGAAAAGTGATGAAACAGTAACTGAAGCGCGCAATTTTTGAAAGACTTAATGTAAACTTGAGGAGCGCAAGAGGCGTTAAGTGCTGGCTGTGCGATTGGGCCACGTGTCAAGAGATTAAAGCGTGACTTAAAGTGTCACATCACCAACATAGAGAGTGTCACGTCACCAGCGCAGAGAATGTCACGTCATCAGAACGCCACGTGGACGGTAAGGCGAGGCCTTAGTCTTTTCACTGAAAACAGTTATCAGCTCAAGACTGGGGGGATTGTGTACCGACCCGTCCTCGGGCGTCGACCAAAGTCAAACATATGGTGGGACCCACCAAGGGGCTCCAAGGAGAAAAGTTAGTGTGTCGACCACTTTGGGCGTCGCTAGGTGTGGGCATCGCCAGGTGTGGGCGTCGCCAGGTGTAAGCGTCTCCCACCTTAAAGGCGTGACTCATTGTCCTAAGAGCGTGCTTTGGCCTCGATACCCATGGGTAGGGAAGACCGTGAAGGGGGCGGCACGATGAGAAGCCACGGTACGGGCGAGGAGGCCTCGGGCCCCGGTACCTCAAAGCAGTAATAAAGAGAAGGGAAAGGTGGCTTCAAGGCCATATCCCCAATACCAGTAGGGAGTAACCTGACTCGTGAAGTACCCATGCCACCTCTTGAGAATCCCTGGGACAGATACACCCGGGAGAGGGCCATGCCCAGGGGTAATCCATGTTCATGGTATGAGAGGAAGGCTGATACACTCCTAGGGCGAGTGACTAGAGGCTAGGGCGCATGAGTTGGCACCCAGGTAGTCACCCCTTGCACCGGATGCACTTCGAGGAAGGAAGACTTACACGCTGGGATTTCCCTAAGTTGGGTTACAGCGCCGTAAGGCCTTCCACGTGGGGTTGCGCTTAAGTCAGAAAGGCCACGTGGCAGTAAGCACTGAAACCCAAGGTATATAAACTTTTCTGAAGGTGAGGTACGTTTTACAAATACTCTAATCATTTGCACGCTTACACACTGTACGCACGAGTGATTTGAGTTCGAGAGAGAAGTTAGTTACAAGAAAGTTACGCGCCTTCAAAGCATCGCAGTTACGGTGTTCCGATATGGAGGTGCTTGGTGTTTTCTGCTTACTGACTTGATCGTCGGAGTGCAAACGGCCGCTAGGGCGCCCCTTTGTTCTCTCTATTTCAGGTACTCACGGTGGTGTAGGGTGAAGATCTGGAACTAAGACGAAGGTGTCCTTGCTGCGAGAGTCATAGCTACGCACGAAGCACGTTCTGGTCAACTGGCGGGAATAAGTATCCTTGACTGTGTCCCACATCTCTTTAGCAGTTTTGCATTTTGATATCCTGAAAAACTCATTAGTATCTAGTGCATAAGCTATTATGTTTTGAGCAGTACAATCAAGCTTGGCCATTTTACATTCTTCATTGGTCCATTGGGACCAACGTTTTACAATTAAAGATCCATTCTTTTTAAACTTTGGAATGAAAGGTCCATTCTCAATTGAATCCCAAATTCCTTGATCAATAGATTCCACAAAGATTTTCATTCTGGCCTCCCAATACTTGTAATTCAATCCACAACATAAAGGTGGTTTATAGATAGAAGCACCTTCCTCTAAAGATAGTTTTCCAGCCATAGAAAAGGATTTTCGGATCAAACTTGAATAACTTTCAAGAACTAAGCTCTTGATGCCAATTGTTAGAATGTATGGCTTTAAACTAGAGGGAGGGTGAACGGTTTAAAGAGGGTTTTCAAAAACTTTTAAGCCAAGAAAGAAATTTACTTCGAGAATCACTTGATTTAGAAATCAGTTTGCCAAAACACAAAGCAAAAAGCACAGCACCAGAAAAACAATGGGTTGTTTCGCAGAAACAATCGATTGTTTATACCAGTTTTACAAATATCAAAACTGAAATTAAAGAGTTAAAGGATAGAGAAAATGCACACAGAGACTTATACTGGTTCACTCTAAACCCAAAGCTACATCCAGTCTTCCCAGAAACCACTGGGGAATCCACTAAGAAATCAACCCTAGATCACTTACACCACAACCAAAGAAGTGACCTTGATCCCCTCAAGACACACACTCCCTTTTGGTCCAGCACAATAACACTAAGAATGCTGATCTTGATCCCCTCAAGAACACACAACACTTCTCAACAAACACACAAGGTTTCTTTCAACAGTACAAAGGATTACACTTGTTACAGAACAAATCTGAAATCAATACAAGATGAAAATCCTATCTCACACAATTTGATCAATCTCAATCTCTAAGCAATTCTCAACTTTTTCTCTTAAGCAAAATCAGTGAAAAACTCAAATATGTTTTTCTATATTTTAACCAAATTGTTTGTTATCAAATCTTAACAAACTATTCATTGCATTTAAAGATTGGTCAAAGCATTAAAAACTGGAGCGTAAACAGTTAGAAAATCATTTAATGCTCAGTCAAAGCATAAATCAGTTTTCTGTTATGGTACCAAAACAAACAATCGGTTGTTTCCACGAATCAATCGGTTGTTTTGGTTTTGACAGCAAGTCAACCATTGAAAACAGTTTTCAACCATTCTAAAAACTCCTAAGTATAAAACAATCAGTTGTTTCGACAAAACAATAGGTTGTTTTTCACTTAGTTTGAAAAACACTTTTCTTTTAAAAGGTTTGAGAATGCTTATGCTTTGGATTCAATCAAGAGTGGATTATACATAAAATCTACCCCAGATCCTAACTAAAAGACAACTCAGCAACAGTAAACACAGCTAGCCTTTCATCATCCTTCAAAGGGTTTGGATTCTTCAAAGCTTGAACACACTTGGTTCAACACAGTTTGCCAGTTAAAATCCTCGTCCGCCCGTATGGGGTAAGTGCGGCATCAACTATGAGTTTCTCCTTGGGCTAGAAGTCTCGAGACTGGGTAGGATGGTTCACAGAGAACGCCTCCCTCTTGAGTGAGAGCGCCTAGGTGGAGACAGTATGGTCCAACGGTTGAACCCTCCTCTACCCCAGTATGGTTAGATCGAGGTCAGATACGAACTTCTCCTTGGGTTAATTGACTCAAGGTTGGGATAGGATGATTAGCAGAGAACGCCTCCCTCTTGAGTGAGAACGCCAAGGCGAAGACAACACGGTTCACCAGCGGCATCAGGAATGTTAGAATATATGGCCTTAAACAAGAGAGGGGTGAATTATTTAAGAGAGGTTTTTGAAATCCTTTTAAAGTTTAACAAAATGCTTTGTATGAATCCATAATAGAAATCAGGTTAGACGAGAACAAAAGCAATAAAACAGCAAAGCAACAAAAAAAAATCAGTTGTTTATGCGAAACAATCGGTTCTTTATACTAGTAAAACTTAAAACAAAATTTAAATGAGTTTGAGGGTAAGAGAGAGATACACCAACAGTTTATACTGGTTCACTCTTAAGCCAAGAGCTACATCCAGTCCCCAAAAAACCACAGGGTAATCCACTAAGTAATCTAACCAGATTACAACACACAAACCACCAAAAGCAGTGACCTTGAACCCTTCAAGAAACACACCCCCTTTGGCAAAACACACACCAAGAGTATTGATCTTGACCACCTCAAGAGCACACAACAGTCCTTGGCAACACAACACCAAAAATATAGTAGATTGAGAAGGGATAACACTTGTTTACAGAACAATCTGAAATCAATACAATTGCAATCCTATTCCACTCTCTTAGAAAACCCAAAGCTTGATGTGAATGTTCAAATCTTGAAATCAACTTTTTCACGACTGAAAAACTCAAATCAGTTTCTCTTGTTTGTTTGAAAACATAAACAAACCATTTATAATTTCCAAAGATTGGTCAAAGCAATTAATGAAGGAGCGTATTCAGTTGGAAATCATTTAAAGCACATTCAACCACCAAAACATAATTATGTTAGGATTTTCAAAGAAACAATCGGTTGAAACCACGAAACAACCGATTGTTTGGTTTGGCAGTTAAGTCAACCAAACTTAAACAGTTTTCAACCTTTTCAAAAACTCCTAAGAGTAATGTTCTTGCCGCTTGGACTTTAACACCTTCGCACGTCTCTACGAGCTTCGCTTCACGAACACCTTTGCTTCTATTCCAACGTTGTTCTTCCTCCACTGCTAACACCTGAAACAGAGAGTCAAATGGGTGCCCTCGCGGCCGTTTGCGCTTTGACGCTCAAGTCAGCTATGGCAGAAAACACCGTAACACTTCCCGTCGCAGAACACCACCAGCTCAGTGCTCAGAGAAGTGCGTAACTGAATCGTAACTGAAATCTATCTCACTGAGTTAGCTTGTGTGTAAAATGTGAAAACGTACCTTAGTCTGTTTATCGTAAAACCTTATATACCTTCACGGTATTTCTGTCCACGTGTCAGCCTGATACTTGCATATTCTGAGGGCGTTCCTTAGCAACACTGTTCCCAGTCTTAGGGCCTTCTTAATGTGTAAGGTGGCCTCGCCGGAGTGCAACTCGTGTGGGGATGACTGTTTGGGGCCAACTCGTGCGTCCAATCTTCGAGTCATTCGCCCTGGGAGTCTTTCACCTTCCTCATGTGCCATGCATTCAGATCACCCTCTGGGACGTGACCTTCTCACCGGTCGTCTCTGTCCTAGTGGCTTTCCAGCGGTGGTGCATACTGTCGCGTCCCTACACCTCATACACGGATCCCTCGTGAATTGGGTCTCTCCCTGCTTGAACTAGGGGTGTGGCTTGGAAACCACCTTTCTTTATCTATCTTTACTGTCTGGGTGTCGAGGCTCGAGGATCGGTCATTGCTGAAAAAATCAAAACTTTCTCTGATCAACCACAAAAGGTATGATTTTTACGCATTGATGGCTTTTTACTCTTGATTCCATGCGTTGATATTTCGGCTTGGGACTGTTTTGATTCTCGCATTTACGTTTTTCTTCGTATTCCCTTTCTCCCCTGTTTTCTGGGTTTTTCTCGCGTTGGAGGGTTTCCTGGATTTCTCCTTAGTTTCACGCCTTAGCCATATTTGCTGAACCTTTGCTTTTTCTCTTCCCAGTTTCTTCGACCATGGCGAGAACCAAAGTCACCGCCAACCCTCCACCTCCTAGCATAAACTACGGAGCCTCGTACTCTTGGGCTTCTGATAGGCTCCTTGAAGAAACTTCTTCCCTCACCGCCATCGCCGATTGGAGGGCTCATGTAGACAACGAACCCCTAGGAAAGTCTTGTGGGAGGGTACACTATGCATACATCTCTGTTCGCCCCTGCACAACTGGCGAACCTGTCTGCGTTGATAATCGTTCTAATAATGGGGAGCCTTTCTTTTTCTTTTATCAAACGGTGTTCAAACGCATCAACCAACGACTCCCTTTCAGCAACTTTGAAAGGGAGTTGCTCACAGAGCTTAATGTGGCCATTGCCCAGCTGCATCCCAACAGTTGGGCCTTCATCCGGGCCTTCTTTATCCTTTGCGGCTACCTTGGCCACGCTCCCTCTGTGGACGTCTTTCTACACTTCTTCGAAGCCAAGAGCCCTGGGAATAACTTATGGGTAAGCCTGAGCGGGCTGCCGGGAAGAGTCATCTTCTCCTTATTGCAGCAATCCTACAGGGTGTGTTGGGCACATCAAGACCGCACAGTCCTTGATGGCTTCCCATTGTACTGGTTGGAGAAGCTTAATTTCAAGAAGGCCAAGACCTTGGACGAACTCTCCTCAGCTGATCGTGAGGTCTGCTAGGCCTTGACTAGCTTGGGTGTGGTCTTTAACACTGCGAAGCTCATCAAGCGTGCGTGCGACCCCGTGCTCTCTCTACCTACTTGGGTATTTTAACCTTTTACCAACCTTCCCCACCTATTACCTTGCTCATGCTTTCTTGTTCGTTTGCTAACTCATATTCGTGCTTAACTCATGCCTGCTTTAACTGACACTTATACTTCACCTTGCTTATACTTGTTCTCATCTCATATTCTTTGGTGCAGGGATGGTGATGACCGAGGAGAAACGAGTGAGACTTGCTGGGCTCTTGTCTCGTGGCGAGGCTGCCACAAACAAAGTAGACCCTTCCTCACGCCCAACTCCTTCTGCTCTTCCTACCACATCTCCCGCCTCTCCTGCTCAAGCCACCTCGACGCCTGCTTCACCACAACCAATTCCACACACCTCTTCCTCACACCTTGCTGCTGACCCCCTTCAACCATAAACTGCATCAGCCCCTACCTCTCCAACCCCTATCGCGGCCATTCCCCTAGCCACACTTAGGGCTTCACTTTCTCCAGCCCCCCTAGAGAAAAACAAGGGGGTGGTTCTCATCCCTTCTGATGAGGATGAAGACTCTGTGGATGGCTCTGTCTTCAAGAGAAGGAGGACCGCTGCAGTTGCCACCTCTCACTCTTCAACTGACAGGCGCCTTGCCTCTCTTAGGGACAACCCTCCCAGCGCCTCCTCACATCCACGCCCTCTTGCACTTGAAGGAGGAGCTGAGACAGTCCCAGAGCCCTCTCCTGCACCTTCCCCCGAACTTCCACGGGTCATCCAGCACATTCTGAGGGGTATCCAGCAAGAAGCCCTGGGGAACTTGGATGATGGGGCGCTGCCTGAAAACATGGCCCTCAGCATTGGCTGGTTACTTGCACATGCCAACTTTTCAACTTATCAGGCTGAGGCGAGGGCCAAGGAGCAGTAGGTTCTTGCTAGTGAGCTAGCCCAGGTGAAGGAGCAAATGGCTGCACAAGCTCAACGCTTCTTCATCCAGGAAACCGCCCTAACTGAGGCACTGGGCGTGTTGCGGAAAGCTGAGGTGGAGGCCAACAAGAGGCTCCAGGATGAAGGTCAGAAGTACACCACACTTCTGGCCAAAGTGGTGCCTCTTCATGTTGAGATAACAATGCTCAAAGATACCGTTGTTTCTAATCAAGAAAAGATGACCAACCTAGACGCGCGCTCTGTTACCCGAGAGGTGCTCTTGGGCAAAGTCGAGGCAGATCTTGCTGGGAAGAGTGAAGCTCTTGCGAAGATCAAAGCTGAACATGCGGAGCAGGCCAAACTTTTTGAGGAGAGTAAAAAAGAGCTTGCAGAGAGAACCGCAACCCTTGCCCAAGCTGAGAAAGAGAAGGCCGCTCAAGCCGAGGATTTCAAGAAGGCCGAGGCGGAGGTCCTCACCGACACGGCGGAGGCCTATGGTGCTGGGTTTGAAGATGCCCTCTCTCTGGTGGCTTATAAGCACCCTGAGGTTGACACTTCATTCTTTGGTACAGCCAACCACGTTGTCGACGGAGAGATCGTGCCCCGGGCCCTTCTTTAAAACTCCTTTAACCTTTCTTTCGCAAGTTGTATTCTGAACAATATCTATATAACAATTATGCACTCTTTACTTTAGCTGTTTGCTTCTTTTTTCCACTGCGTGTTTGCTTACTTTCCCTACTAATAACGCTTCTGCTACTAACTTTATTCGCTATTCTGGGTAACTTACTTTCTCGAACTATAGGTAGCGCGCCTTGTCATCTTTTAGCCTTGCTGTCAAAATAATCTGCAACGAGACAAGTGTGCGAGGACCTTCAATTGTCCTTAACCTTCTTTCTTATTTGAGCATGAAAGCTCCCCCTCTTGGCACTCTCCTCGTACCTCTTGAGGCGTTCATTCTTAAGGGTGTTACTGGCCTCACCTTCTCTCAAAGGCGAAGGAGGACTTATCTTGGCCAAAGCCCATTGTTTACGCTTGGTGCCCACGCTCGAGGAGGCGCCCCTCGCCGCTCTCTCTCTCGAGGTATCTAAACACCAAGTCAACCGATGGGCTTGGTTCCCACGACCGAGGTGGAGGTGCCCAAGAGGGCGCCCCTGCCTTCCCTCGGAGTGTCTAAAGACCAGAGCAACTGGTTCACCATCAATCAGACCTTACTATCTGCGCTTGACGCCCACGCCTGACGAGAGGCTTGTTACAAAGCAGCGCCGTTTCGTCCTCAGTGTGTCTAAACATCAAGGCGATTAGTGCACTTGGTGCCCACGCTCGGAGGAGGCGCCCCCCACTGCTCTCTCCCGCGAGGTGTGTAAACACCAAGACGACCAGGCACTTGGTCCTCACGCCCAAGGAGGAGGTGTCCCGAAGGATACCACCACTCCTGCTTGGGGTGTACACACACCAAGATGCCTGACTCATCACTGATTTAAACTTCTCTTTCGCCCTTGATGCCCACGCTCGAAGGAGGCGCCCCTTGCCGCTTCCCTCGAGGTGTCTAAACATCAAGGCTGCGGGTTCGTTTCTTACTGAACCGCGTTATCTTTACTCGGTGCCTCCTTACATCGTAATGAAAATTCAGACTACATATGCTCGAGGTGGTTTTTTATTGGGCGACCTCATTAAAAAACCCTCGCGAGGGAAAAAGAGTGTCCCCTTGAACTGTGTACAATGTAAAGTTTTTAACTAAAATAAAACTTAAGGTTTGCTGCATTCCAAGTGCGAGGAATGGCGCCTCCCTCGAGAGTCTCGAGCTTGTACGATCCGTTCCCCGAGCCTTGGTTACCCTAAAAGGACCGGTCGACTTGGGGGATAGCTTGTTCTCCAGCTCATACGGGTGAGCCTTCCGCATTACCAAATCAGTAACTTGGAACTGTCGGGGCTTTACCTTGGAACTGTATTGGTGCTCCACTTTTCTCTTCACTGCCTCAGCTTTGATCCTCGCCTCCTCTCTGGCTTCGTCCAACAAATCCAAATTCACCCTCCTCTCTTCGTTGGACTCTTCGGCCACAAAACTTTGGAAACGCGGCGAGCTCTCATGGTTCTCCACCAGGATCATCGCGTCCGATCCATACACTAGGCTAAAAGGCGTCTCCATGGTGGAGGATTGAGGCGTGGTGTGGTAAGCCCACACTATACTGGGCACCTCTTCCGCCTAGGTCCCCTTAGCTTTCTCATGCCTTCTCTTCAACCCCCTAAGCAAGATTCTGTTAGCGGACTCCACCTGTCCGTTCGTCTGGGGGTGCTCGACAGACGCGAACACTTGCTTTATGCTGACCTCCGTGCACAACTTGCCCAACTGTTGGCTGGCAAACCGCGTGCCGTTGTCGGAGACAAGACGCCTCAGTACACCAAAGCGACACACGATATTCTTCCATACGAAATGCTGCACCTTGTGAGCCGTGATCTGTGCCACTGGTTCCGCTTCAATCCACTTTGTGAAGTATTAAATGGCTACTATCAAATACTTTATCTGCCTTATCGCCAACGGGAAGGGCCCTAAAATGTCGATTCCCCACGTATGGAAGGGCCACGGGCTATAGATGGACCTCAACTCTTCTAGTGGCGCCTTGTGCCAGTCGGCGTGCTGCTGGCACTGCTTGCACCGCTGGGTGTACCTTACGCAATCTTCTCTTACTGTCGGCCGGTAAAACCCTACGCATATGACCTTTGATGCTAGAGACCTCCCACCAACATGGCTCCCACAAATCCCCTCGTGGAGCTCAGCCATTATTCTCGTACATTCATCTCCGCTTACACACGTCAAGATCGGGTGCGTGAACCTGTGCCTGAACAGTGCTCCGTCCACGAGGGTGTACCTTGCCGAATTTCTCTTTATCTTCTTGCCCTCCTCAGGCCCTACTAGGAGTATCCCATCAGCGAGGTAGCGCCTATAGTGCGTCATCCACGTGTCCCCCTCCTCCAGCACGCACACCTGCGTAGGGTCCTTCCCTCCCGGTGAGACCGGGTAAATGCTTACGCTGGGCACCTTCAACGTGCCCTGAGTCAACGACTGATGACTCCTCGCCCTTCCTTTAGACATGCTGATCCGGAGGACGCTCACCTTGTTATCCGCGACAAACGTTCGCGGCGTTTTGAGGGTCTCCTAAATGACCGTCCTCTGCCTTCTCCCCTTGCCCGAGTTGGCCAGCTTGGCGAGCAGGTCAGCACGGGCATTCTGCTCTCTTGGGACATGTACCAGCTCGAACGCCACGAACTCCCCCTTCAAAACTTGAACGTAGCCCAAGTATGCAGCCATCTGTGGGTCTTTCGCTTGGTACTCCCCGGTCACCTGACCCGTGATCAACTGGGAATCGCTCTTTGCCAGCAGACTCCATGCACCCATCTCCTTGGCCAAGAGCATTCCAGCTATTAGGGCCTCGTACTCTGCCTGGTTATTACTCTCCTTGAAAGTGAACCTCAGGGCCTGTTTGATCAACAGCCCGTTCGGCCCCTCCAAGATTACATTGGCTCCACTTTCTTGCTAATTCGAGGACCCATCCACCGAGAGTACCCACTTGAAACTAGCTTCCTCTTCTTGTTGTGCACTCCCTGGTGAAAGCTCTGCCACAAAGTCCGCATAGACTTGCCCCTTTATGGGCCCTTGGGGCTCATACTGGACGTCGAACTCTGACAGTTCCACCGCCCAGCGAACCATCCTCCCTGCCACGTCTGGCTTTTGCAGCACTTTCCGGATAGGGAGGTCCGTCATCACCACCACCGTGAAACTTTAGAAGTAGTGACGGAGCCTCCTGGCCGAGAACACCACGATGAGTGCTGTTTTTTCTAGAGCTTGATACCTCGCTTCTGGCCCTTGCAGGCCCTTGCTCACGAAGTATATCAGCTTCTGTGTCTGGGCCTGCTCCTGAACAAGTACCGAGTTGATTGCCCGCTCGGTTAGTACGGAATACAAACGGAGGGGCACGCCCATCTGTTGTTTACACAGCATGGGAGGAGCGGCCAGGTACTCCTTGAGCTTGAGGAATGCTGCCTCACATTCCTCGGTCCACACGAACCGACTGTTTCTTTTTAGACATTGGAAGTAGGGGTGCCTTTTACCTCCTCCAGCGGATACGAATCTGGACAGGGTCGCCATCCGCCCTGTCAGCTGTTGTACCTCTTTCACCGAGGCGGGGCTCCTCATGGCAAAGATCGCAGCGCACTTGTCCGGGTTCGCCTTTATCCCACGTTCAGTGAGTAGGAACCCCAAAAATTTACCCGCCTCGACCCCGAATACACACTTTTCGGGGTTCAGCTTCAAACGATACTTGGCTATGGTGGAGAACAGCTCTTCCAAATCAGCTATGTGTTGTCCCCTTTCCTGGGAGGTCACCACCATATCGTCGACGTAGGCCTGCACGTTTCTTCCCAACATAGGTGCCAGGACCTTATCCATCAACCTCTGATAGGTGGCGCCTGCGTTCTTCAAGCCGAATGGCCTCACTATGTAGCAGTAACAGGATGTCTCGGTCATGAACGCCGTTTTGCACTTGTCACGAGGGTGCATCTTAATCTGGTTGTACCCAGAGAACACGTCCAAAAAGCTAAGCATTTTACAACCCGAGGCGCTATCTACCAACGCATCGATGCTTGGCAATGGGTACGAGTCCTTTGGGCACGCCTAGTTGAGGTTAGTGAAGTCCACGTACATCCTCCACTTCCCGTTGGCCTTCTTAACCAAGACCACGTTAGCCAGCCACTCGGGATATTGAATCTCCCAGATGTGGCCGGCGTTCAACAGCTTCTTCTTCTCTTCCTACAAGACCAGTCGCCTTTCTTCGTTGAACTTTCTCCTTCTTTGGCGCACTGGTCGGACCTTAGGGTGCATGGTGAGACGGTGGCATAGAAAGTTTGGGTCGATGGCTGGCATGTCCGAGGCGGACCACGCGAAGGCGTCTAGGTGGCGTGATATTACTTCCACCAGCTGCTTATGTTCTTCTTGGTCTAACGATCAACCCAGTTTGAACGTCTTACCACCGATCTGTCTCTCCACCACATTCTCGACCGGCTCTAGTCGCCTCTCCCGAGCGTTCTTTGCAGAATTTGTGCAAGATATGCTTATGCGGTCCTCCTCTATGGGTATTGCCTCAGCAGGCATCTCCTTCATGGGCACTATTTCCACAGGTGCCTCCTCCATGGGTGGGCGCTCCACCACCATGAATATGCCCATCTTCGTCTTAAGGCTATTCTCATAGCACTTCTTGGCTTCTTTCTGATCGAATTTGATCACGATCACCTTTGCACTAAGATCGGGCAGTTTCAACTTCATGTGGCGGGTCAACGACACCCCTCTCAGCCGATTCAAGGCTGGCCTCCCCAACAAGATGTTGTACGCCGAGTCGGCGTTCACGACCAAGTACCTTATGCTTTCAGTACGAGACGCGGTGTCGTCTGTGAAAGTCTTCCTCAGCTCCAGATAGCCACGCACTTCCACTTGATCTCCGACAAAACTATACAAACATCCCGTGTATGGCCTCAGGTGATCAGGAGACAACTGTAACTTTTTAAACGTAGACCAGAACATTACGTCCGCCGAGCTGCCCTAGTCTACCAGCACTCGGTGTACTTTCCTTCTCGCGGTTACAACAGAAACCACCACGGGGTCGTTATCATGTGGGATGACGTCGCGTAGATCCTCCTTCGTGAACGTGTGATCGACGTCAAGCGTGTCGTCCTCCACCTGCTCTGCTACAAACATCACCGAGCGCACATACCTCTTGCGTTGGGAGGTAGTACACCCTCCACTCGAGAATCCACCAGAGATGGTGTGGATTTCCCCGTGGATGGGCATCTCGTGAGCCTGATCCTTCGCTGATGCCGTCAAGGCCTCGGTTCCTGATGACCCCGCCAGGTAGTCATTCAGGAAACCGCTCTTCACGACCTCATCTAGTTGATGGCCCAACGCCAAGAAGCTATTGATCGGATGCCCGAACGCCTGGTGTAACTCGCACCACGCATCCTTGTGCGGTCCCAATATCTTGTCCGTCTTCGCCGACATCTTCAACCTATCCGCTATGTTGGGCACAACAATCAGGTCCTTCAACTCCACGACGAAGTTGTGCCTGAATGGCTTATTTCCCCCTGGGCGCCCCTTGGCCTGGGGCTGCTTCCTTTCCCGAGGCTTCTTTCCTGCCGCAACCTCATGCACTCTCAAGGGCTGCGCTCGCGGCGGCGCGCGAGGGCGCTCAAGGACCATGCACGCGCGCTTTTCAACTACCTCTCCTTCTGTTGCGATGTGTGTCACCGCACGACACCTGATTTCAACAAAATACTTGGGGCGACATTTGATGAGCGATTCGCTGAACGGTCCAGGGCAAACTCCCTTCCTTAATGATGGACTATCATCGACTCTTCGGTGGTGTCGACCCTCACCACTTGTGCCCCAAAGCGATTAACAAACTCTTTCAAAGTTTCCCCCTGATACTCAAAAACAACTTACACCTCACGACGTTAGAACCGCCGACCATCATCATCTACGTGTGAAACGCAGTGAGGTGTGCCTCTGGATCTTCCACTCCAGTGGACGTAGCTTTCGGCCCTACGAACGTGGGTAGTATTACTGCCTCCATGATTTCATGCGAGAAGGGCACGGGGAACTCTCTGGGAGGTGTGAAGCCTGGCTACGCAACCCACGACGTAACTCTTCGTTAGTGCGGTGCAGCTCTTCGTTTCTAGCCTGTGAACCCGCAAGATCTTGCTGGATGCGCTCATGCTCCGCCTCGATGCGGCCATCGCCTCCTGAAGGCCCTGCATCACCCCCATCACCTACTATAGGGTCAAAGCCTCATTCCCAGCGCGCATTGTAGCACTTTGCCTGGTATTCCTCATTCTTTGATGTTTCTTGGACTGTCTTGCAAATCTTGGAGCTTTCTGCGATGAACCTTTCAAGAATCTTGAAAAATCTTCAAGAACTTCCACAACTATCGCTGGATCTTCTACTTCCTACGGTGGGACAGATGTTTTAGATCCAGCCCCACGGTGGCGCCAAATGTTCCTACCGCTTGGACTTTGACACCTTCGCACGTCTCTACGAGCTTCGCTTCACGAACGCGTTTGCTTCTATTCCAACGTTGTTCTTCCTCCACTGCTAACACCTGAAGCAGAGAGACAAATGGGTGCCCTCGCGGCCGTTTGCGCTCTGACGCTCAAGTCAGCTATGGCAGAAAACACCGTAACACTTCCCGTTGCAGAACACCACGAGCTCACTGCTCAGAGAAGTGCGTAACTGAATCGTAACTGAATTCTATCTCACTGAGTTAGCTTGTGCGTAAATTGTGAAAACGTACCTTAGTCTGTTTATCGTAAAACCTTATATACCTTCACGGTGTTTCTGTCCACGTGTCAACCTGATGCTTGCGTATTCTGAGGGCGCTCTTTAGCAACACTGTTCCCAGTCTTAGGGCCTTCTCAGTGTGGGGATTATTTCTTGGGGCCAACTCGTGTGCCCAATCTCTGAGTCATTCGCCCTAGGAGTCCTTCACCTTCCTCACGTACCATGTATGCAGATCACCCTCTGGGACGTGACCTTCTCACTGGTCGTCTCTGTCCTAGTGGCTTTCTAGCAGTGGTGCGTACTGTCGCGTCCCTACACGTCATGCACGGATCCCTCGTGAGTTGGGTCTCTCCCTGCTGGAACTAGGGGTGTGGCTTGGAAACCACCTTTCTTTATCTATCTTTACTGTTTGGGTGCCGAGGCCCGAGGCCTCCACGCCCCTACCGTGTTGCCTCCTACCGTGATGCCTCCTACCGTGCCGCCTCCTCCACGGTCATCCCTACCCGTGGGTATCAAGAGGGGACACCCTTTTGGCATAGGCGTATTCATGGTGCTAAACTTGGGCAACACCCGAGGCCGGTCAACGCCCGAGGCCGTGGACCTTAACAAAACTCCCTCTCTTGCTTTGCAGTACCTCTGGTGGATTCCTCGCACTGGGTCCCACCAAGTTGACTTTGGCAACACCCGAGGACTGGTCTGTACAAGTAAAACAACCGATTGATTCGACAAAACAACAGGTTGTTTCACTTAGTTGTTAAAACACTTTATTTCAAAAAGGATTTAAAACACATTAGCTTTAGATTCAAGAAAGGAGTGGATTACAAATTAAACTACCCAGATCCCACCCAAGCACACCAACAACACCAGCCTTTCATCAAACACATAGGATTTGGAATCTTTAAAGCACTTGATCACTTTTGATCAACAATCTCCCCCTATTTGATGAAGACAAATCCCTGGTTGCTTGTGTTGGTCTTTATTTGAATCTGAAGCAGCACCAGCAAAACAAAACTTATGAAAACCAGAGCATCTTTAACTGCAAGTTAGATTGGCACATTTACTAGTTTTCTTCATAAACCTTAGAACAGAAAAATCAACCAAAAAACAAGTTAAAAATGTTGAATCAAGTGTGTTCAAGCTCTGAAGAATTCAGATCCTTTATGTTTGATGGAAGGCTGGATGTGCTTGTTTTTGCTGAGGTGCTTTAGAATAGGATATGGGGTATATTATATTTGTAATCCACTCTTTGTTGAATCTAAAGCTTAAGTGTTTTCAAATCTTTTAAGTTTAAAGTGTTTTTCAAACTAAGTGAAAAACAACCTGTTGTTTTGTCGAAACAACCAATTGTTTTATA
>Ga0123341_1001781_pt1 | contig 16832 bp, 12 predicted proteins | sample Turbeapinknodule_FD_89959 | JGI IMG/M metagenome (GOLD analysis project Ga0123341, IMG submission 89959) | Root nodule microbial communities of legume samples collected from Mexico - Turtle bean Mexico pink nodule | ecosystem: Host-associated > Plants > Roots > Nodule | place: Mexico: Nepantla...
TGTTTCTAAATTAGTTTCTATTATTGTTAAATAGTTTCTAAATTGGTATCTAATTAGCAACTAAGGTTTTAACTACCAATTATTTAGTTTTTAAATTTGGTCTCTAAAACTTTTGTTGCTAATTAGATACCAATTTAAAAACTATTTAACAATAATAGAAACTAATTTAGAAACCAATTTTTTATTTAGTTTCTAAAATTGTCTTTAATTTAGTTACTATTACAACTAATTATTTTGGTATCTAAAAATTAATCTTTATTTCATGATTTTCTTGTAGTGCAATAAAAACACTACAAAACATATCTTGACCACCAATATTCACCATTACCGGTCACCACAAACAACCATCGTCACAAAAATTACTACACTTACATCCATACTTAAAAGAGTATTATTGGAATTAAAAAGAAGTATTAAGATATAAGAAAAACATATGAAAAAAGATAAATAATTTATCAATAATTTATATATAGAACAAGATAAGATAATTATCAAAGTTCAATTAAGGTCCAATTAAAACTCACATATATTCTACAAAATTACAAAATACACGAAAAATATATAAAAAAGAATGCTACTAAGATGTATATGTATAAGATTAAGAAGAAAGAAAATATTTCTAATATATTTTTTTAAATTTTTTTCCTCGAAACTTCATCTTTTCATTTATTGAATGATAAAGTTTTGTTATAATATGTATTTTTAAATCTCCAAAGGAAGTCTTATTTCTCTGCAAAAGTGAATAATAATTTTCAGACACTTGTTGACAAAAGTCAAAAAATAAAATGATTGAAAGTTTTTAATAAATATGTTGGCCATGTGAAAGAAAAAAAGGTGTCGGGGCAAGAATGGAAAGTGTACTAAAACTCTTTCTATTCTATAAAAGATCCATTTTTAGTATTCATAATTCTATATTCCCAATTTAAATAAAAGATTCATTTTTATTTAATGTCTCATGAAAAAACAATAGATAAATATCCGCTTACATATCTCAAATTTTAATTTTAACATATAAATATGTTTTTAAAAATATTAAAATAGTTGTTTGTTTTTTACTTTTTTAAACACAGATAAGGGTATTTATGAATGTATTTTTTTAATATAGTGAAATTATTTTTTATTAAAAAATGTGATTTTTATTATAATTTCAAACTTGTCTATTTATGACCTAGATGTGAAAACACTCCTAACATATATTTATTATAAGATTTATCATACAAAGTCTTAAATTCTTTTATATCCATTGACTCACATCCCTTTTAAATATTTTATAAGAGTTAGATTCTAACTAATGTTTTATGTGGCTGTAAATAAAAATATATTATACTTTTTAAATATATTTTTACCAGATTAGAACTTATTAAAATCTTATTAAAATTTAAAGTCATGATTAGAACTTATAAGATGCCGTTATTACTTTTACGTTGTTGGAACACTTCTCTTAAATACTTTTAAATAACGTATAGGTGAAATGTTTAATTAAAAAAATATTTGTTAGATTTATGACAATTATAGTACGATTTTAACATAATCTTAAAAAAGAAAAATATATTAATTTTTAAAAAATTCAAATTTTATTGTATAAATTATTTTATGATTATAAAAATAAAAAATAAATCCTTTTGAACCAATCATAATAGACATATTTCTGCTCCAAACAAATAATTCGGAACATACTTATGCATATAAATTTTTATTATCAATTTATATAATTCATAATTGTATAATATATAGATTAGTATCATCGTCTCTTACTTTTTAAAAATTTTATGTATCTATCCGTTTCCGTGTATGAGTGATACATAGATTATAGTCTACATGTGATGCACTTGCATTTGGTAATTGAAATGCAAGCTTGCATTTGGTGATGCAGAGTTAATGGTGATAAAAATATGCAGATTTATTTAACACCAGAATGGTGAAGTGTACTCTCTTCACTTGAGCCATAACATTTGAGAGGGACAATACATATTGATGAGAGAAAAAAAAATGTTTTAATTTAAATAATTTATCTTTTATTCTCTTTCTTTTGTTTTCAGAAATAATCTTCCTGAATCCACCACAGGCATGGACAGTGTCTGAGAGCAGTGTGTGAGTAATAATGGTGTTACTTTATTCAAATGTAGTGATTCCATTTCAAAATGAGAGAACTTTACTAGGCTACATTTCTGGTAGTAGTCACATCACTCTATTGTCATTTTGCACATAATTAGGGTTCAAGATTCTCTATTCACTCACGTGACTGTACCCTAGCTCACATTCTTTTACCCTTCTTTACTTGGTTGTCAGAAAAAAAGTTAAAAATTTAAATTAAGCTTTTCTAAATAAATTTTGTTTTTCTAGATTATTTGCCTTGAAAGATTTTTTTATATTATTTTTAATAGTATTTTCATCTTATACAAATATTTATTTGTATTAACATTATCATTATTTATGCTAATTAATAATTATATTACTTAATATAATTAATTATTTTTCATTCTAATAAATAATTTTTTCCACAAGTAATTTCTTTCGGTTTAAAAACTATCATGTTAAACATAAGATTGTAACACATAAGATTTTGTTGTTACAAACATTATAATACATGAGATGGTAAATGTGGAAAATTGTGATATGCACCAATGTAATCCTTAAATAACATTATTATTACCAACACTATGTGATCATAAGCCTTTGGTTTGGTTTGGTTTAGAGTATGCACCTAATACATTAGACAAATCCACATAGATTATTGCTGATTCAGTGTATTTGCTCTTTGAAAAAAAAAAATATGATCACTTTAAGGATCACATGCAAGTTTATTTTGCATGGAACTTGTTAACAGATTCACAAGTTGGCACATTAAGGACTGCAACAAAGGTAAGAATGATGACAGTCAAAACTGAGTTATCAATGTTAGTGATTTCATCTACAGCCTTCAGGAACTGTTCCAAAGGCTTTCTCAAAGAAATAAACTTGCATTGAACAATTCTAACTTGTGAAATAGTTTATTTCTCATTACAGATTTCAACACTTGATTATGGATGTCAAAATCAAACTCAGAAAGATTATATGTGCTGAGTCTGAGTTGCAGTACCAAGAGAAGGTGGAAGCAATAACATACAAAGGAAAAAAAGAAAAAATTTCATGGTCTATTCAGAATGATTTTTCACCTTTCTCCATAACTAAAATCTGCCTCACATTATCTTCTCATGCAATCACATGCAAAAAGGATTGTTTTTAAGCAAATCAGAATCATACACAACTAACCAATGTAAGATAAAAAAGAATCACAAGGCAGAAGCATGAAATGATGCTATGTTGATTTTCATACCAAGAAGATGAAAGAAAGAAACATCAAGAAAAGCAGTTAAAACCAAACAACCCAAGAAAACAAAACAAAACCTAGAAGAAAGAACATAAAACAAGTAGGGAAAGAACAACAAAATGTACTTAGTTAAGCCAACGTGAGTTACATCCATGGAAGAATGCAGCTTCACTATGAAACAAAGAATACAACATTAATATAATAATTACCTTAATCTCAACACCGGACGATACATCAGTTTGAACATTAGACTACATTAGACAATCCTCTGTCACACTGAACAAATTTTGAGTCGATATTAACATTATACAATCACATAATTCTCCAAAAGTTTCCACCACATGCTTTAGAATAAGGTGTAAATGGATGAATGATCATTGAGATTAAATTTCATTGGGAACCCAATCACTATTCAGTTAAGATTATGCTATTACCAACTCATAAGATTATTCAAGTCTTGAGTGTTCAAGTGAAAGAATCTAAATCCCTTGAATAGTGCTATAAGGTATTTGCTTTAAGAAAGTAAGTTCTAACAATGACTAAAAGTTCCTAACTCTTTCCAATTTGATCATTTTACCAATACCTTAAAAAATAACAAAATTAACAAAGATCGCTTCCAAGAGGAAATACAAATTATATTTAAACTTGAAGTCTAGTTAGACAGTAACTTTGTTCTCAGACTAGCTAGTTAGATAGTTAGCACAGTATAAATATACTACTGACATAATCCGGTTGGTGAATAGAATAAACTCTTGAACTTTTCACTTATATTCCAACTACAATAACTAGAAATATTATCATTGAACATATCAACATGCTCATGCAGTTAAATCTGATATAACATTGTCATTGAACCAAGACGCCAAATAACTAGAAACATGGCCATAGAGTTAATTCTTAAATTAACATTGTCATTAAACACATGCACACACAGTCAAACTTGTAGTAGCATTGTCATTAATCATATGAAAACACCAGAAAACTAGAAACATGCACATACAGGCTAGGTTTCTAATGCTATTTTGAGTCCTTTGGGAAGCGTTGTATTGGTCATGCTTTGTTCAACACAATCTGGAAGTGGATCTCGGAGAGTAACACCACCAAGGGAGAGGAGGAAGAATAATCAAAATCGTACTAAAAAAAGTGTGCTATGTCTTCATAGCATTTCCCAATTAAGATATCCCTACAGAATATAACTTCATACACATCATGTTCATTAAAGTCATGCCAAAGAAATAAGAAACCTTGGTTGGAAGTCAATGTCAATGATGTCAAACCAGGAAAGTTCCTTCGAATTATAGCACTAGTTGAGATTGTAATCCAATAACTACGAAGATGAGAAAAAACAGAAAAGGACACCAATATTCCGAATCATTTTACCATAAGAATATCAGAATCGAAAATTCAAAAAAAGTGACACCCTTTTCTCGATTTGCATAATCCAATAAAACTCGTGACTTAAAGAAGGAAAAAAAGTATTAAATAATTAAAATTGGAACTCGGATTCATCCCATTGAAGAACCGCAGAACCTAAGTTCTGTTCTCTTTTGAGCTTATCTTTGAGGAACCAATCACAAACCTTGGCAGCATTGAGCTCCTCGATTGGACACCCTTCTTGCTCCGATATCACTCTTAGCAAGTTCAGGGATGATATCTGCACCCCAAATAAATAAAATTCAAAGAGTTTAATGATCATGCATTACACAGCAAAAAAACTACTAAAAAATCATTCTTTACTTGCATGAAGAAACAATAGACGTAAGAGTGATTGGAGAGATGATATGAGAAGAGAGTTACCGTTAAACGGCATAGAAAGCGTTCATGTGTACTCAAGCCTGATATCTCGACCAAACCAGCTTCTTCCATTGTCAAAAACACCTGTCTCTCACCCTGGTTTTCTGCACTGCATTTCACCAGTGTTCTTCTGTGAGGTGTTTTGGTTTGTGGTATGAAGCATGCTTGGGTTTGGGTAGTGTTTGGAAGCTTTGAAGGGTTGAAGAGAAAGGTTGTTTGAAGAAAAGTGTTACAGGGTAGCAGTGAAATCATTAGTTTTGGCTTACTTTGATGAGAGAACTAAGAGGATGAAGAGTGTTGTGGGAAGGTGCAGAAAGAAAACAGAATATGAGAGTTCAGTTCAGTTCAGTGTCATGTTTTGGATTGGGCATTTGGGGCTCAAACATTACAACGCCCCACACTTATCTCCTATTATCTTTTGCTTTCTATTTTTTTTTCTTTTATTGCCTCTAATCTGTTAATTTTTGTGAGCATATAATATAACAGTCATGCATGTATTGGTTAAAAGTACTTTTTATATTATTACTATTTAGTTCCAAATTATTAACATAATTTTAAAATACTTATTACAAAAAATATTAATTGACAAATCCATCAAATCACTAATAATTTTGTACCTTCATAGAAGGAAAAACTCTAGCATCACTCCTTTAATCTCATTAATTCAATTGTATATTTCTAAAAGATTACAACCAAAATGAGAGGAATTTGCCAATACCACTCTTTCAAGTGTGTATGTTGATCTAAAGAAAAAAATAATTTTCTACAATATTTCACCTATAGACTATTTTAAAACAAATTAATTAAAAAATTACATCTAACATTTGTTTATTTATTAAAAAATCAATTAAGAGTGCTTTGTTTAAACAAGGGTAGATAGGTTGTTCAATTCACTTCACTACTGTATTAACTGAAAAATTTATTGAGGCTACAAAATAATACAAGAACTGCTACCTATTTAATGAAACCTGCATTAATATATCCAAAATAGCAGAAATGTTAAAAAAGAGCAAGATGTGATTAATGAGTGTATATTACTTGCATTCTTCATCTATTAATACGTGGCTCCTATGCTCACTTTGATCTAAGAAATGACATAAAAGCAATTTATAAAAAAAAAATGAGGTGATCATTAGCCTTTAGTTTTAGACTATGCCACCTGATACACTAAGCAAATCGTTATATTTATAAAAAAAAAGAAACATGGAACCTAAACAATGGTTCCTCAGATCCGCACAAAACTTTCTCTGGGATTTATTTTCAGCATTGCTGATTCTGTGTATCTTGAAAATTGGAGGTAGGAATGAATGCTTGTGATCCAGAAAATATAGAGACATTAAGGTGGATCACATGCAATTTCATTTTGCATGGAACTTGCTGTTAACAGATTCATAACTGGGCACACTAAGGACTGCCACAAACGAAAGAAATGATGTCAGTCAAAACTTGGGTTTATCAATCAGTTACGAATTTCTTAAATTTGGAAAAAAATCATATTACCATCCCCATATGATGCCATGGTCAAAGGTGAGGAAATAATCTTCTGGGCAATTTTGGTGATATCGTTCAACGTGATTTCATCTACAGCCTTCAGGAACTGTTCCAAAGGCTTCCTGAAAAGGTCATGATTACAATTTACGAAGAATTACACTTCCATTCAAGAATCTGTAATATTCTTATTACAGATTTCTCAACAATTCTATGGATGTCAAATTCAAATGCAAAAAATTTAAATACTAAAAAATAACTCCTAAGAACATGACAGTTTCCCAGATGGACTAGTATGCTGACTGAGTGAGTGGTGGCAGTATTCAAGTAACCTATTCTTACTATTTAAATTAACCATCAAAAGAAGATGGAAGCAACAAGATATAGATGAAAAGGAAAATCTCAAGGTCTTGAGATTGATTCTTTACCTTTCTCCATAAGTTAAAATCTGCCTTCCAATATCTTCTGATGCAATCATCTGCAAAAAGGATTATTTTTAAACATGTCAGATCCATATGAAATCTAACCAAGCCCCGTTCTTCATTTAGAATATAACACAAAAAAGAATCACAAGGCAGAAGCATGCCATGATGCTCTAACCACATTACAGTTTCAGAGGCTTTCCCCGCCTTAGACTAACTTACACCATAACACATTGAAAGTGGAAAATATGCGAGATGAAGAATTTGTTTGGAGGTGAATAAGGATAATTGTGAGGTGTACAAAGTGGGGGAAGAGAATTTTGGGGTAGACTGGGTGGAGATTGCTTCATGCAGTTCCGGGGTATGTTTCTCTCTTTTAATCTTGATATTAAATGTGTTTTCTAAAGAACTTTCCTCCGTTTCAAGGTTCCAAGCTTGCCTTTTTGTTGGATAATAATATTTAATATCTTCAGTTCATATCATTATGCTAGACTAGACTAATAGAATTTGAAAAAAACTGAATCCCCTGGAAGGATGCATAAACAATAGAGTCTAAATGAAAGAGGAACTACCAAAGTATTTGAAACATCACAATTATGTAAAGAAGAAGACAGGATCATACTCTAGATTCCAGATTCATTAGAACTGCAGACTTTGTGGATTTTTTTGCTCGGTCAAGCTGCACCTGTGTAACTGACATTGCAAGAAGTTCCAGTTTAATTTCGCACAAATGAAAATTCTTACTAAAAAGCTTGAAAAACAAGAGAGAAGTAAAACCTTCTCCAGGGGAAGCAATTGCTATTAGTTCTTTGGCTGCTATATCCACAGCATTTGGCGCAAAATCAGGGCTCTACATCCACAAATTTGAATGTGTCAAATTAACATAATAAGCAGTGACTATTAAATTAAGATTTAGCTTATTTTGAAGAAATGATTGCTTATTTTATACAATTTCCTCAATGACTTTGAAAAACAAGCAATTATTCCATTTAAAAAAATGCTGTCCCAAACATGCTCTAAAAGTGATATTTTTCTCTGATCAATGTTCATCAAGGCAACTTTGTCTTCAACGAATAAGCACATTTTAAGTATAGCTCTTAACTGCAATGCATAATACATGGGAACTTGTTCCCTTAGACATACTAACCCAGCCCTTAAATGGAGAGAAAACAAATAAATTCATATCTATATTTAAAACATATTTCGTGTAAAGGAACGTCCAGAAATAATTGTGATTCTTTTCTTACAGTGCTTGCATAAATGCCAAACAATCCTGTATTATTGAAGATGCTGTTGAATGCAGAAAAAGATTGAATCTGTTGATGTTCATTCAGCACACGAAGATCTGGATGCAGTTGTACATGCAAATCAAGTTAAAATATTAGAATTGAGAATGTATGAAAATAAAATGACAAAAGTGAAGTTTACATTAGACAGATAAGTGTTACTTCTCAAATGGAGATGTTAATTAAAAATAACAGCAAGGTTAAAGCATATAGCTGACCAAACTAAACAGTGGACAAGATATAGGTAAAACTTACATAGCCTTGAGTGCATCCCTTTTCCAGGGCCCCCTGCTGAAAATGACCCACCTCCTCCCATAAGCACCTGCACGAAAAAAGTGTTCAATTATTTTGTTCTTTTTTGTACAACAGAAATAAAGATGAAAAAAAAAAACAAAAGTACAGCATTTACCAGACAAGGACACAAAATAAATACCTGTAAAACAGTCAAAACTATAGCATCTTTCTCTTTATGCCATCCACCAGGCACTTCAAAAGCAAGAGCAACATGTGTACCCTGCCCTTGAAACATATCTTAGCCAGTAAATAACAATGTTTGAAGGGGATAGATGAAAAGAATGAGATACAAGAAAATGTAAATAGCTAGTATAAATACTTGTCCGCACCTTTGATTCACCATGATGACGAAAATCACCTCCAACATAGATAGATTTAGGTTCATCAGGACGGGGAACATTTTGTAGATCAGAGAGAAGTGGCTCAGCAATAGATACAAGTTCCTCATGCTCAACCCCAGATGCTGCAAGTACCATTCTTGGTGCAGTGTAATTCTCCTGATTTTTTACATTTCACAACAAATAGATTCTCAAATAGAACAATAAGGGGGGAAAGGCAGAAAGAAAAAATGGAAAAAAGTTATAAATGTTGCATAAATTAATACTGGGGGGATTAATGTAGTATCAGAAAGGATAACAGATCTTACAGCAACAAATTTCTCTAAACCAGGGACATCCAATCTGTTCAATGCTGCTTCAGTGGCTAAGAGAGGAAGAGCCAATGCACCAGCATAACCAGCAGAGTGAATTGCTTCCAAAAGCAAGCCCTGGGGATTGTTGGAGAGTTCTCCAAGCTCTGCTTTCACTTTCTGAAGCTGTTTCATTCAATACACAGTTCCACAAGTTCAGAAGGAATGACATATCAGCTATCAATAAAAAAAACTATACATCCAAAATAGGATGACAAACTTTTATTTAGATTCCTTAGTCCGTTAGGATCCAATTGCAAGGCATGAGACTCAAAAAAATAAATAACTTTGCATTCAGTATGAGTTAGTATAGTTGGAACTAAGAAAGGTAGAATATGTTGCCTACCTTTCATATACCTTTGACGTGATTAACGTGTAGCTACACATATAGGAAATGAATATCCTAATAATAGCACAAAAAGAAACTATAGGTGTTTCATTTCGGTTTTTTTTCTAAAAACCAAGACAGGGCACTTAATATTCTCTAAAAGAATAATGCCTGTAATTGTTTAGCCATCCTACTATGGATTATAAAATAGAGAAAAGTCTGTCCATTTGCCGAAGAATATGACTGAGCTTGCTGACTTAAGAATTACAAGATCAGTAATGAAGAAAAGATACAAATAAAAAATTAAATACCTCTTCATTGAACTCCCACTCCAAGAAGGCAGGGTTCCTTACACAGTCAACCAGTAGTTCCACCATTTGTGGAACATAGTTTTCAAGGCATCAAATGTATATCCCATTTGCTCCCTCGAGGCCGAGGCTCCAATGTTACCACCAATTGCTTCTACTTCCCTTACAATACGAAAGTGACTTCGGTTTGTTGTGCTTTTGAAAGCCATTCGTTCTAGCAAGTGTGAAGCTCCAGTTGAGAATGGTTTCTCATAGATGGAACCAGAGTCAATATATAACCCGATTGAAGCTGCAGGGTTCTAATTAACATGCAAAATGAACAATAAAATCAATATACGAGCCAAATACCTCAAGAACACCATTACATGACAGTAACATTGACATTGAAATACCAAGATGGCAACAAATTAGAAACATACACATAAAGCTAAATCTTAATATCATATAGTAACATTCTTATTGATCAAGATGCCAAAAAACTATAATCATGCACATATAGTTAAATCTGAGTAACATTGTCATTGCACATGCTAAGATGTCAAAAAAACTTGAAACATACCCATACAGTTAATTCTCAAAGTAACATTGTCATCAAACATATCACGGTGTCAAATAACTAGAAACACGTACATAGAGTAACATTGTCATTGAGCATACGAAGACACCAAAAAAACTAGACACGTGGACACACAGTCAAATTTACAGTAGCAGTGTCATTAATCATATCAATATTACCAAGAAAACTAGAAAGATGCACATACAGGCGAGGTCTCTGATGCTATTTTAAGTCCATTGGAAAGTGTTGTGATCTTGGTCTTGCTTTGTTCAACAGAATCTGGAAGTGGATCTGGGAGAGCAACACCACTAAGGGGTATATCCAGAGAAGGAAGAACACTAGAACGTTCTCCAGTAAGCCAGCTAAAAAAACCACCTTGGGAAGTCCTTGCAGCTACGGCGGCTGAAGTGGAGGAGGACCTAGTGGATCCCAACTTGCATCCATCGCCCTAATCACATGGTTTCATTACACAAAATCACACAAACAGCAGCAGCACTCTCCAGAAGAAAATAAATTATTCCATTACACCAATGCCACACAAATTTTTCATGGGAATAAAAAAACAGCAGATTATAACATGAAAAACAATCTACGCATTACCAAACCCGGTTGGAAGAAAAACAATCCTGCCCACCAAACTAATTTCCTAGAAAATCAACAGAATAACATTTTTTGCCCATCAAAATCAAATTTTGTTATCAGGGAAAGATCCAAAACATGTGGTGGAGGGATTTGAGGTCCTAAACATTAATAAAAATTGTGTTGGGATGAAAAGAAAAACAATGATGATGGTGTTAGTAGTGACCTTGAGATGCCTTCTGAATGAAGAAGCTGCTGCTCTGTACATGGCTAAGAGAGAAGGAAGAGAATGAATCCCAAAATCAAAATGTGATTTCTTTTCCTTTCACAGCAACAACAGGTAAACCCTATGAAGCAGGGACACGCACCAAAGAGAATCACTTTAATTTGGAAATGGTCAATTATTTTTATTTTAATCAAAAATTAAAATAATTATCAAGACAAAGGACTACTGAGTTTGAGTTACTTGGGCTTTTAGAATCCGACCCAGCAAAGTTCGGCCTCACAAAACCTGAACATTGGGTGTTTCTTCCTGCACCCTCACAATTTACTAAATTCCTAAATTGGCCTTAATATTTTATTTGAAAAAGGACACCGTGATTACCGGAAATATGAATTTGGGAGTGTGCTACAGATTCAGCAATCCAGAACTGAATATTTTTTTTTTCTGGATGAGGGGGTGTTCTGGAAGCAATTTTTGCATAAATTTATTGATTTCCAGATTGCTGAATTCGGAAGTCTAATTCTATTACGGATTCATGGATCTGAAATGCTTTTTTTCTAAATTATGGATTTTTGAATCCGGAATGCATATTTCTGTTACGGATTGGTGGATCCAAAATGCTTTTTTTGAATGATGCATATTTTGAATTATAAATTGGTGGATCCGAAATTTTTCTGGATTCCATAATCCATAATGCAAAAAATAAATACTGTTTAAGTACATTTTAGGGTTTTTAAAGAATAATAGAGATAATTTGGTCTTTGCATAATATTGTGGGGTGCATGAAGAAAAATGTAGGGGTGCAGAAAGAAACTGCCTGAAAAAAAATTGAGATTTTCAACATGTCATTATCTTTTATTAATTTATTAATAATACTTTCATACCAGTTTTATTTTGATACTTAAAAAATATTATTTTATTACAATATTATTCTAAAAAACTGTACACAACACGTGTGATTTCTCTTCTGCGTTCGACCGACCAACGTTGGACTAGTACACATATGTTGCGGCGTACCAACTCACGTGTCTTTGACCGTTGGATCCATCATCAACGACCACAAACACATCATCTACCGTGGTTGTGTTTCTACGTGAAACCTACCTCAATGGAACTCTTCTGCTTCAACCAGATTCCTCTCCTTTCACCGCACCAACACTTTCCCTTCCCCTTCATTGCTTCTCTTCAAAAACTCAACTTGTGTGTGATTCCATTTCCACCATCATCACCATGTCCAATTCTGAACACAACATCATCACTGGGCATGCTGGCTATGTCCTCGAAGATGTCCCTCATCTATCTCACTACATCCCTCATCTCACTGTACCCTCTTGTTCTCTGAATGTTTATCTTTTTCTGCTAAAAAAACCAGGAAAAACAAAAGACACTACATGTGTTGCTTCTTGCATGAGTTTGTAAATGCGTGTCCTGATTTTTCTTTTCTGTTGTTGTTGTTGATCATCATGCAGACATATCCTAATCCGTTGCAAGACAATCCTTCCTATTCAGTTGTTAAGTACGTTGCTTACTGTGTATTAAAATTGAAGTGTTTGAATTGATTCTTCCTGGTACTTGTTTTGCTATGTTGTGACTTTGCACATTGGTGTGGCAACTCAATCTGATGATGGTTTTGATTGGTTTATGCATCACCAGGCAGCATGCTGTGGATGTGGAAGATACTGTTGCGCATAAGGCATGTTGTTGCTGTTTTTGTTGTTGTTGTTCTTTCTTCCATTATAGTGTTTGGTGTTCTTGAATTGTTGATTTAAATTTTCCTTTTTCTCTTGGTATAGATAGTTGTACATAAGAATAGCCCAAGAGGGACTCATTTTCGCCGCGCCGGGCCTCGTCAAAAGGTTGGTTGGTTTAAAAAGATCCCTTGGCTGCAGCCAATGCTGTCATCTATGTGATTTGTGAGGTAACAGCTATGTAGCAGACACTGACACTGATACGACACGAACACGGAAATACATATAATCTCTAAAATGTAGAACAAGTGACACATAATTTCAGTTTTTTTTAGCTGAAGGATGTTTTTCATGATTGGTTCAAAAGGATTTGTTACTTATTTTTATAATTATGATAAAAATTTATACAATAAGTTTGAGATTTTAGAAGATTAATGTATTTATCATTTTTAAAATTGTGTTAGATCCGTACTAGAATTGTCAGAAATCCAACAATTATTTTTGGAATTTGACACTTCAACAATAAGTGTTCTACGAGTGTCAGTGTCTGATACGTGTGTCCGACACGAACACGCTATTTAAGAGGAGTGTCCGAGACAACAATGTTAAATGTTTCTCAGGTATATTTTGGGTCTGAGGATGTACAAGCTTCCATTGTCACATGCGGAGGTCTTTGTCCAGGAGTAAACACATTGATCAGGGAAGTAGTTTGCGGGTTATACCACATGTATGGAGTGCAACAGGTACAGGGAATAGAGGTACTGCTCACTAATGAACTTTTTTTTATCTGTGATTGTTCTGTGACAGATTAGCAAATTCATTTCTATTATAATTTTTCATCTGCATTTTGTTTCAAATATGTGTAAATTGCAGTGTTGTATCTTTCCCCATTTGAATGCAGGGAGGGTACAGAGGTTTTTATTCTCGAAATATAATTCCTTTGACACCAAGGGCTGTGAATGACATCCACAAACGTGGCGGAACCATCCTTGGTACCTCACAGGGAGAAGGAAGCAATGATACCTCAAAGATTGTTGATAGCATTCAGGATCGGGGAATTAATCAGGTTTACATACTTGGAGGAGATGGAACTCAGAGGGGGGCTTCTGTGATTTTTGAGGTAATAGTTGAGATGTTTGTATGAAGAAATTATAGTTTTTGAGGTAACTAAGGTTTTGTTATTTTCATACAGGAAATTAGAAGACGTGGCTTGAAAGTTTCAGTGGTGGGAATTCCAGAATCTGTTGATAACGATATCCCAGTAAGCATGTCTGAATTGGACACTTGAAGCCTTTTAGTTGAAGCTATTTTGCTGAGAAGACAACAAGAATTTGCTGTTAAATAGTCACCTGGTTAACCATGTTGTGCCTGAATCAGGTTATAGATAAGTCATTTGGTTTTGACACTGCCGTTGAAGAGGCACAACGGGCCATAAATGCTGCTCATGTGGAAGCAGAAAGCACAGAGAATGGTATTGGTGTTGTCAAGCTAATGGGTCGTAACAGTGGTAAGTACTTTTTATATTTAGTAATTTACAAGCTTAGACTAATGCTAGTTATATAGATTGGAAGATCTGTAAAATGACTAGTTAGCTGCTGTGATGCTTGATTTTCTTGACAGAAAACTATTTATCTGAAAACGCATTTTAAGTTTAACTTAACCTCATAAAAGTGACTTGTAATCTATATACTATTATTTTGGTCATATCTCTAGACAGTGTTCTCAAACATTTTTTCTCACTTTTTTTAGCTACTCTATTGTCATCCTTTTTGTCATTTTCATGCCAAGTGACATCTTTGGTGACTGAAAGATCTGGTTTTAGTTGTTTCAGAGCCATCCTTTTGTCATCTTGCCAGATTGTAACTGTTCCAAGCCTTTCTCAATTTTGCAAATTGCAATGTCTTCCTCATAGAATATTAGTGTTTTTCTATGTGGTCCATGTAAGCAACATTGGATCTTTGGGCTACATGATAGTGTTCTTGCCTTTTCTAGCAAGCAGCTGCACCTTTACCTCTAAATCATCTGTTGATTTTAGCATTCCCTTCTTTTCTAACATTAGTTTTTCTGGTTATTTGACATGACCTGATCATACAGGATTTATATCTATGTATGCAACTCTTGCCAGCCGAGATGTGGATTGTTGCTTAATTCCGGAGTCACCCTTTACCTGGAAGGTCCTGGTGGACTCTTTGAGTTCATTAGGAAAAGACTCACAGAAAATGGGCACATGGTTATAGTAATAGCTGAAGGTGCAGGTCAAGAGCTTATTTCAGAAACCCTTTCTGCTACAAATATGAAGGATGCTTCTGGCAACAAGTTACTTCAAGATGTTGGTCTCTGGTTGTCCCAGAAGATTAAGGTAGAACATCTTAAAAGTGTGTATTCTTTATTAAACGAGTTGTTCTTTCCTGCAATATGGTTAACAATCTTAAAGTATGTTACTTTCAAGAATCTGAAGAAAAACCACATGTAAATAGATCAAATTTATATTTATTGTTTACATACATAGATATGTAAAATTGTTCAACTTCAACTGCTATGCTAGATATCCTTATATAAGATCATTTTTATCATCTAATAGCAGTCTCACGTTTGCAGCTTCTGAACTGTGAATTTTCTCTCAAACTACATTCAAGCAATTGGCCTATTATAGTAATCACAAGATTCCCCTGATGTAGATTTTTCTCTCATTTTCCTTGTGACAAATTTATTTATTCAATTCTGTTGTAGGACCACTTCACAGAAAGTCAAAAAATGGCTATAACTCTGAAGTACATTGGTTAGCTCTCTTCTTTTTACTGGTGCAAGAATGATAGTGTATTACCTATAAACTACATATTCTAATCAATTTAAAATTTTGGTGTCTGGCAGATCCCACATACATGATCCGTGCTGTTCCAAGTATTGCCTCTGATAATGTATATTGCACTCTCCTTGCTCAAAGTGCCGTTCATGGTGCAATGGCTGGATACACAGGCTTTGCGGTTGGTGCCATCAATGGCAAACATGCTTATATTCCATTTCATGTAAGTCATTGTTATGTTCTGTCAAGTAAATTTTCAAGAACTCAAGATAAATTAAGCACAAGCATCAAATTGGTATAAAATAAACAATGACTCAGATTGTCTCATGTCAGATTCTCCATTTAGTTTGTGGTTGATCATGATAATCATTGTAATACATCATGCAGTTTTTTTTTTTATAAAAACTTTCATGTCCGACATCAGACATCAGTATGCAACTTGACATCTCAGTTAAACTGACACCTCAAGTAACAACAATCATTTTATACCGTGTTTATTCTTGAATATTATAATCCAAATGTTATGCAGAGTTTTTAGTGAATGTATGTAAATGTGCACTGCAGCGGATAAATGAGGATGAGAAGAAGGTTGTTATCACTGATCGCATGTGGGCAAGGTTACTGTCTTCAACCAATCAACCAAGCTTCTTGAATCCTATAGACATTACAAACAAGACTGCACCAACACAACACCACACATCAAAGGGGAAGGCACTGTCACCTCATTAAACCAGGCCAATACTTTACATCCACTCATAAGATATTATGTGAGTATTTTTAAGTGATAATTATGTAAAGCTGAAAGACTAACTTTAATTTCTTCCACTCAACTAATTTGGTGTGTTTTGATAAAAGGAGATGAATAGGAGGAATACGACAAGAGTAATCTTTTTGCAATTTCACATATTAATAACTAATATATTTTCCTACAAGAAAATCATCAAATAGAAACTAATTTTATAGAACAAAATAATTAGTTACTATTTGATTAAATTAGAAACAATTTTATAAACTAAAAAAACTAGTATCTGAATTAGTTTTTATTATTAATAAAAATTTATAAAA
>Ga0123341_1001782_pt1 | contig 16832 bp, 14 predicted proteins | sample Turbeapinknodule_FD_89959 | JGI IMG/M metagenome (GOLD analysis project Ga0123341, IMG submission 89959) | Root nodule microbial communities of legume samples collected from Mexico - Turtle bean Mexico pink nodule | ecosystem: Host-associated > Plants > Roots > Nodule | place: Mexico: Nepantla...
GGATATCATGTTTGTCGTATGTCTTTGTGCAAGATATCAAGCAAATCCAAAGGAATCTCACTTCAAAGCTGCAAAAAGAATTCTTAAATATCTCAAAGGAACAACCAATGTTGGTCTATGGTAACCTTTTCACTATCCTATACACTTAATTGGTTATTCAAATTCTGATTTTGCAGGGTGTAAGCTAGATAGAAAAAGCACAAGTGGCATTTGTCATCTTCTTGGATCAAGCCTCATCTTTTGGCATAGTAAGAAGCAAGCTTGTGTAGCTCTTTCTACTGCAAAGGCAGAATACATTGTTGCTGGAAGCCGTTGTGCACAAATACTTTGGCTTAAACAACAACTTGCAGATTTTGGATTGAAGATCAACAAAGTTCCTTTGCTTTGTGACAACACAAGTGCTATAAATCTCACCAAAAATCAAATTCAGCATTCAAGAACTAAGCACATTGAGATTCCTCATCACTTCATACGAGATCATGTGAACAATGGAGATTGTGAAGTGAAATTCATTGAAACAAAACTGCAACTGACTGATATATTCACAAAACCTCTACCAAAAGAAAGGTTTTTCTTCTTAAGAAATGAGTTAGGCATTCTTGACTCTCAAAATCTCTCTTAAACTATTTTTTAATTTTATTTGTGAAGACAAATAGGGGGAGAATTGGTTGGTTTTTGTGTTGTCTGCTCTCTATAATATGTTTCAAACTAATCTCTCCAATTTCAGAAATTGGAACTGTTTTATGCTTCTGCTGACAGAAACAACCGATTGAATCGAGGAAACAACCGATTGAATCGAGGAAACAACCGGTTGTTTTTCTGATACAGTGCTTAGTGAATTACTTTTATAACCTGCTGCCATAGATGTTGTATATTGCATAAACTTTGTTTTGCAGGAACTGCTTCAGATTCAAACAAGTCCAACACAAGCAACCAGGGATTTATCTTCATCAAATAGAGGGAGATTGTTGATCAAGAGTGATCAAAGGCTTTGAAGAATCGAAATCCAAGTGGTTGATGCAAGGCTGGAGTTGCTGTTGTGTTTAGGATAGGATATGGGTAGTTTATTTGTGTAATCCACTCTTTGTTGAATATAAAGCTAAAGTGTTTTTAAAATCTTTTAAGATTAAAGTGTTTTTCAAACTAAGTGAAAAACAACCTGTTTTTTTTTTTTGAAACAACCGATTGTTTTACTTTTAGGTGTTTTTGAAAAGGTTGAAAATTGTTTCGATTGGTTGACTTGCTGTCAAACCAAAACAATCGATTGTTTCGTGATTTCAATCGATTGTTTGTTTGAAAATCCTAACAGAATTCTATTTTGTTAGTTGAGTGTGCTTTAAATGATTTTCAACTGAATACACTCCTGTATTAAATGCTTTGACCAATCTTTGAAAGCTATAAATAGTTTGTTTATGTTTTATAGCAAACAAGAAAAACAGATTTGAGTTTTTCAGTTGTAAAAGATTGTTTTCAAGTTTTGAACATTCACTTTTGGTTTTCTCAAGAGAGAGTGGAATAAGATTACATCTGTATTGATTTCAGTTTGTTCAGTAAACAAGTGTAATTCGTTCTGAATTCTTTGTAATTTCTGGTGTTGTAAGCTAAGGAGTGTTGTGTGCTCTTGAGGTTGTCAAGATCAACATTCTTGGTGTGTGTTGTGCCAAAGGAAGTGTGTTTCTTGAAGGGTTCAAGGTCACTTCTTTGGTGCTTTTGTGTGTAATCTGTATTTGATTGCTTAGTGGATTGCTAGTGGCTTCTGGGGACTGGATGTAGCTCTTGGTTTAAGAGTGAACCAGTATAAACTATTTGTGTATCTCTTTCTTCCCTTAAACTCATTTAAATTAAGTTGTTATTGCTTTGCTGGTATAAACAACCTATTGTTTCGAAGAAACAACCAATTCGAAGAAACAACCGATTGTTTTTCTAGTGCTTTGCTGTTTTTTGCTTTATATTTTGGCTAACTGAATTTCTGATTGAGTTATACAAAGGATTTTGTTCTAGCTGAAAAAGTTTTCAAAAATCCCCTTTAAACAATTCACCTTCATTCTCGTTTAAGGCCATATATTTTAACATCATGTGTTGGTTAAAATTTTTCACATGTCTCTTCTACCTACTAAGACCGTCCAACATATCTCTTTGGTGACTCTTAGATGGTAAAATATTTTAAGAGAATTAACGAATATTCAACTTTTAGAAAATTGAGAACTATTCCTTATTTTTTCTTATAAATATGAGCATTCCTTTTGTAAATCTCTCTTCAAATATTTTTATTTTTCTTTATCAAACTTCTTTCTATTTGTTCTTCTAATTTCAACAAACTCTTCCTCATCCTTATTTACATCTTGCCCATCCTTATTTATGTCAAATTTTATGAACTTATTTTAAAAACCATTAAACTATCCAATATGCCTTTTTACAACTTTTTCAAAATAGTTTTAAAAATTCTATTCAAACTTTCCTTTTTAGAGTTAACATATTTTTTTTTTCACATATCAATTTTATATATTTTTAGTTGTTCTGATAAAAAAATTTATATGCATATAATCAATACAAGATGTGTTATTCTACATCAATTCTACATAATTAATATAATATTTTTTAAAATTATAAACTTGCTACTTTTATTACCAATTATTTGATTTATGAAATAATATGCATAAAATATCATTTTATAATAGTGAAAAAGAAACTATCAAGTATTGTTTTTTATTTATCAACAGATAAAAATTAACTTAAAAAAACATCTCAATAAGTATCTCAATAGAAAGCTTACAAACAAACAAACTAATAGATATAGCAAAACGGATTAGATAAGCATACACTACCTAACTATAATTAGAACATAACAAGCAAGCTCTTAAGAAAAATACCCCAAAAATACACCTGCATTGCTTGCTATGCCACACTGCAACACTACAGAACCTATGCCCACACATACCTACCCCACAACATTAAAACAAAGTCAACTATTAAGCATTGTGATGCTTAATAAGCAGTATCATGACGCTTTTGGTTATGATGAACTAATAATCTTGAACAATAAATCATAACATTTTTTTCAAATGGCTTGATACAATGTTTTAAAAATAACTTTTTGGTAACTTTCTTCTTTTCCTCAATGCAAATGTACTAGCTCACATACAGACATTAAAATCAACAAAATGGGTCAACAATGATATAAAATTCCTTTTTTTACCTATGAACTTAGGGTTTATATATTAGACCTTTTCGTCAAAAGAAACTGTTTGACACACTATATAAAATGATTTTCATTTGTCTACGTGAATCTTGTGCCTTATCGAATAATATTAAAAAAAATAATTAAAAATAATTATTAAAAAGTTATTTTCATGTCTTTTTAACTTGTAATAAATAAATATGCACTTGACTTTTCTTAATTTTATAAGGAAAAAAGCAGCTTTTGGTGACAGATAAAGGTCATTTAGCCATGTCATTGCTCCACACAACCTCTTGCAATTTCCCTTTTGCATTATTTTATGTCTGATTTCAATAAAATTATGATGTAACATTCAAACAATATATGATAAATTGACTTGAAGAGTAACCAAAGAAATCAAAAAGATTTCCTCCACCCATCTTTGAAATCATAAAGCTGCATGCAGACTGGTGGTGCAAGGTTTCAATCTATACACATTTTTTTTATAATTTCTATGTTAATGACTTTATAACTTGTTGAATATTATTAGATTCGGGATAAGAAAATTATCAATTGCTGTTTCTTTTCATTCACAAACAGGATTTATCAAGTTTACATTCATGAGCATCTTTCTGTGCATGCAATTCTATAATTCTTAAGTAGCTCATCCTATTGTTAACTGCACATATATATTTACTACAAAACCTTTTTATTTTTCCTGAAGAGACAGACATTTTTGTTGCAGTATATCATGTCACTATAAAACAGTGGAAGAGACAAAACAAGTTAACATGTATTAATATTTCATTTCTACAAGATAAGAAAAATTGTCTTTAATTTAATTTGTTAAAATACTTAAAAAGATATGGAAATATACTTGTTCAGATTGGAAAAAAAAAAGTCTTAAATTAATCAATTTGTATCTAATGTTATAGATTTTTTTTGGCATTTCGTTTCTAACCCATTCCACTCAGATTTTTAAGAATAATTCTTAACAGCCATGTAATTTGGGTAAGTATAACTTTCTTAACTTTGTATTCTTGCCATATATATATATATATGAAAATTATGAATTAAAATCTTAATAATTATTACTACAAACTTTAACAATCAATCCAGGTTAATTCTTTAGAGTTTCATTAATTACATATCATCTTATGAAAATTCTATAAAAATAAGAATAAAATAAATATCAGGGACCAAATTAAAACCGATACCAAAGCAAACCTAAATTCCGACAGACTTAAGTAATTTAAAAAAAATGAATATTAAAAGGTAAATAATCGTACCCAAATATAGATTTTAAAATCTTTCATATATTCAAAATAATAAATGTATTGATGATTTTATTAGTTTTTTTTATCAGTAAAAAATAATAAATAAATGTGAACCATTTAAGGGGTAATCCAACCCTTATACAGAAAAATAATTTTTAGCCTCTCCTAAATAGAACTTTAACCTCCAACATACAACTAACAAAACACCTGCCAACTTTCAAAAAATAGCTAAAAGACTAACCAACAATGTAATACATCAATTAATCAACCTCATACAAACCAAAGGATCAAGGCATCAATCAGAATAAGAGAACAAAGTTGAGTGACTTGAAAGTAATCCAAGACCAAACTTTGAACTGAACAACAGTGAACAATTCTAAAACATCAACCACATCATTTTTAAAAATGACATTATTCTTTTACTTCCAAATCTCACTTACTACACCAATCCAAATCGTTCCCCAAACATCATTCACTGATTCAATAGCATTACACATCCTAAACTGAAAAAAATTATACAGTGGATCATTGTAATCCACGGACGCCATGCCAAGCCAAGCATAACACTAACCCCAAACGAGCCAAGTTATTCTGCACTCAAAGAGCAAATGACGAATTGATTTTTATCTAATACATTGATTTTTATGTTTTTTTGTGTTAATTGATGCATACTTTACAAAAGAAAATTTGATTTTTGAAGTTCATTTAATTTTTTCTATCAATAAATAATAAATTAATTAATTTGGATATTTATGAAATATGCAAATGGGCTGATAAAAAAACGAAATATGCAAATTGATCTACAAAAGTTCACGTAGTTGATGTCACAAGAATAAAAAAGTTTATTTGAAAAAATGATTGAAATTAAATAAAGGATATTTTAAAGATTATTCCATAAAAAAAGATGAAGTTAGTTTAAATTTTTAAAACATTAAATAATCTTCCTATAGTTTATTTCCTATGTTCATATTTGAGATTGGATTATGTATATTTGAATAGTCTTACAACATCTAAAATTACAATTAATTTGAAGTAAACAACATATATTGAAACCAAAATGTTCATAATGTAGAAATAACAACAAAATGCATTAGAGGATATATTCAAGTGATCCTTATAAATGTTCAAGTTTTCAATGCAAATGTAAAAATAAAACTCTTTAGATATCTTGATACGTAATCCATAACATCATCTTCTCCTCATCATGGTCAACGTTGCAAAGTTAGGCATGTGTAGACAACAATAAATGATCCATTACCTAATAGAAGACTTTGAAACCTCTTTTGGCCATTGGTCTATCCTTTGTTTAGATTCATCATTGTTGCTCAATATTCTTCGGTTGAACCTCAGCATGATAGTGATTGTCCTTGTAGCAGTCTCTTCCAAAGTTATGTACTCATACATGAAGGGGACCAATATACCATCTTAGTTAACTTGATTTTATTGAACAATAAAAATATTTTGCAGCATTTGAAGATTGAACATAATACATATTTCAATGGAACACTCTATTCTTACCAATTTTAGTGATGCATGATATACTTCTGAGAAATTCTTGAAAAGATGATAGTACGCATGCATAAAGAAATGCATGTAGCTCCTTCAGAGTAAAAGTGAGTCCAATATCTTTATTTCAAATTTTCAGTTTATGTTTATGTTAATGAAAAAATATGATTAGAAGGAAAAACTTTATTAAAATGTAACAATGAATTCTTTCGGTAAAAATTCATTATCGAAAAAGTCTTCACAAGCCATTTGGATACTAAGGTTTATAGTTGACAAGCCATATGAGTACCTTTAGTAAAGCTTAGAGTATAATTTTAATTTGAGTATGAAGTTGAAACTAAAAATTCTAAAATGGATCAAATAATAAAATATAAATTAGCTGAGTGTTAAACAAAACTCTAGATACTTATTGGTTAAAAAAGGTGCGTTGTTTGACGAAATTACAAATTTATTAATTAACATCTTAAATATTTTTTCATCTCTATATTTTAATAGTTAATTCCTTGCATAACAATGTAAACTATTAAAATATTTTATTAATTTATCACTGATATAAATTTTATAATATTATAATATGATTTATATTGAAAATTTATTTTTTGTTTAAAAAATATTGATGAAAACTCATTTCAATAATTTTTTTTATTAAAAATATATATAAAATTTAAAATTTGAACTAAACACATAACTCAATTTTATATTATATAAATATTTACACTAAAAAAAATCATGAAATAGAAATCAATTTTAGAAACAAAAATTAATTAGTTGCTATAGTGACTAAATTAGATACCATTTTAGGGATTAAATAAATATTTGATTTCTAAATTAGTTTCTTAATTGGTATATAATTAGCAACCAATGTTTTCCTTACAAAATTTAGAAACTAAATAATTGGTAGTTAAAACCTTGGTAGCTAATTAGATACCAATTTAAAAACTATTTAACAATAATAGAAACTAATTTAGAAATAAATTTTTTTTGTTACTATTGCAACTAATTATTTTGGTCTCTAAAAATTAATTTTTATTTGATGATTTTGTTGTAGTGTTAACTAACGTATCTATTCATATTATTATTCTAATTTGAAAGGTTGGATTCATATTTTCCTTTTAGTCTCTCTATGCATGTAGTTAGTGATGAACCTATGATATTTTTTTCGTATAAATACAAGGTAATGCTGATCAGTGAAAATGATTAAAAGATTCATGCATATCCCTATTCCTTACAATTCATAAAGTCAATGCAATTACACTTATACGGTAAACCACTTTCATAGCTTTATGCACCACTTGCACTTGAAAACGACTGAATGATCGATACTGTTATTTGTTTTGCTTAGCTGAATTTTTTCAGACATCTCACTTCATTTCAATCATTAACTAATACTCTCCAAAATATATGTTACCGACATTATACCTCATTGCGTTTTTACTACATGCCAATTTAACAAAACTAGTCATTAAATGTAACATTATCTAAATCATTATAGTCATGCATTAATATCAAGATGTAAATAATAAACTCGAATATCCCATAGCAAATATTTATTTCATTTTTACAAAAAATATAAAATTATAGATTAATATGAAATATTTAGTTTTAGAACTTATATATATAGGAATATTTTAAACTATCAAATGTATATATAAATATAAGTTGAGAAAAAATAGTTGCAATAATAGTTATTTGTAGGGCAAGTGGATCTCTGGGGGCGCACATATTGTGTTTTCTGCGTGTTCACACAAAAGAACTCATAAATATTGCTTCCAGATGCAGCTTATGCAGAAGGCAAAAAACAAGGGAGAAAATAGCACTAAGGAGATGGAAGAAGGTGGAAGTCGTAGAGGGTATGTTCCAGTGCTTGTAGGCACAGGGAAAGAAGATCTGGAGAAGATTTGGGTAACCATCAAAGCAATTCAGCATCTCACCATTGTTGAGTTACTGGAGCAATCTGCAACTGAGTACGGATACCAAAATGGCTTGCTCAAAATCACATGTGACGCTGCCAAATTCAAGACCATACTTCACAACATCTCCAAGAAATAGCTCTCTCTCTCTCTCTCTCACACACACACACACACTTTGTTATCTATCTGTGTAAGTTAGATCAGCATTTCTCAGTACGTACGTACATATATATATTCCAATCCTTCCTAATCTTCCCATCCCTAACCACTACATGTAAAAATGTTACTGTCTCCCTCCTTATACATATACTATGCTTCAACTGCACAAAATACAATACATTTATGAGAAATAGATACAGATGTAGAAGTTTTACCAACTATACTTTGAGATTTTGAACACTTTGTGCGAAACTATTAAAATTTTACAAGTCTATCTGTATTTACCTCTATCTTTAAAGAATTTAAGTTTAGTCTTATCTGCTTAAGCTTTGGGTCTGTTTTGAGCAATTTCTACGTACAATGTTTTGGTCATGAAAACTATTTTTTTATCACCAATATATACGAAAATTCCCTCCTTTATGAATTCCATATTCACCATAAAATCTGATTTATTTTGTTACCTGTGTGCGTTAGGCAAAAATGGTCGACGTTCTCTTGGGAGGTATTACGTGCCACAAAGACTCCAAACATAAACACACCTTACAAGTGAAAAATAAATGGGTTATTGTCTCTTTCACTTCCCCGTATAAGACGCACATCAAATTTGTCATCATTATCTCCCTCTTTCTCAAGTTGTAAACTCTATTCGACACTATCCTTCACTCGGGACACATGAAGCAGATGGTGTGGCAGTGATATTCCAAAACATGTTATGCAAAATACAAAATCTAGTATTCAGATTTTAAGGAATACTCACTTGTATCTTCCTCCTTCCACATACCCACTTGTTTTCACTGTCGTGATTTAGTTTATACTCATTCAAATGCAGCATCAAGATATCTAGTTGAGAAGCTCCCAATTAAACCACCTTCTTTTCCGGTACAACTTCCAATTCCAATTGTTATAATTCCATCTCACAATTGCATCTTTTAAACTTGAGTTACTGTATAATCTAGCAAACTGATATGAATGATCGTTTGCACAAACATTTAGGTCCTCTTGTAAGATATTTCAAAGAACGATTAGGTTTTGGAAAAGGGAATTCCTAGATGGGATTTCGATTATACCAAGAACAAGAAATAATGATAAAGAATATGGTAGAAAATTAAGAGAAGGAAAAGGTGCATATATTTATTTATATCTCAACAATAGTTCAATACTCTATTTATAGAGTACTAAAGATTACAAATGATAAATATAAGTGATAGAAACTGCTAATTAAATTTCAACTAAAGATAAATGATAGAAACTACTAATTAAATTCCAACTAATTAAATCTTAATATAACAATGCCCACCCTACAACAACATTCTTGCCCTCAAGAATGGAACAATATCAAAAAACACTGGCAAAAATTTCCTTAAAAACTTCCGAAAAATGGAGTTCATTAATCCTTGGAATGTAGTCGGGGCGTTGGTGAGTCCAAATGGCATCACCAGGTATTCATAATGTCCCGAGTGTGTTCTAAAAGTTGTCTTCCACACATCTTCGGGATTCATCCGAACTTGATTATATCCTCCACGTAAATCAATTTTTTTAAAAAAATAAGTAAATCATTGACTAAGGGAATGGGAAGTTTGTTCTTGATTGTGCCCTTATTCAAATCTCTATAATCAACACAAAGTCTTCATGAGCCATCTTTTTTGCCCACTAGAACCACGGGACTAGCGCATGGGTTGTAGCTTTCCTGGATAATTCTTTATTGCAAATATTCATGTATAAGTTGGTCAATAATATCTTTTTGGTTTTTTGCATACCTGTAAGGCCTTTTGTTGATGGGATTATCTCCCTGAGTCAATGTGATGATCATGGCCTGGTTGAAAAGGTGGTAATTATTGTGGTTCTTGAAAAACATCTGCAAATTCTTGTAATAGATTCGTGATCTCAGTTGGAATATCCTTTTGTGCGGCATGTGTAGTAAAAGAATGCAACAACATCTCCTCCTTTGCACCATTGTACATCATAAATAAATGCACACATTTAATAAAATATTTACTCTATTGTTGCTTGTGTGCATGTTTGATTGTGGGGTCCATAGAGCCACATAGAACATGTCACCTTCCTTGTACTTTGAACTCCATAGTGAGTTTGCTGAAATTCCATAAAATATCGCCCAATGTTATGAGCCACTCAATTCCCAGCACTATATCGCAACACCCCAAAGGAAGGAGAAGCATATTAGCAGTAAAAGTTGTGTGTTGAATTGTCCAACTAAATTTTTTGACCACGAAAGATATCTTTATCTTTGACCCATCTGCTACCACGACATTCAAAGGGACAATCGTATCAATTATATACCCATATTTTTTAGCCATTTGGGTATCTAAGAAATTATGAGTGTTGTTACTATCAATGAGAATATGTAAAAGGGCGTTTTTGATGATATCTAGTTATTCTCATAGTTTTGAACCCAGCCAGTTCGGTTAATGTGTTGACTGAGATTTGTGGCTCCTTCCTTTGCAATAATTTAGTCGCGTCACTGGGATGACTATCATGTGAGTCATCTTCTTCCTCCATCTCCATGACGTGAAGCTATAATTTCTTGTGTATCCTACTGTGCTCCATTGAGTAGGGTTCATCACAAAAATAACAAAGGCCTTTGGCTTTGCGTTCTGTTACGAACTCCGGCGTTAAGTGACATGTTGGTTTGGGGTTAGGGGCCACATTGATTGGAGAAGACGATATAGGAACAGGTGATGGACCAATACTCCCCTGTGAAATTTGGCCATCAAATTGCTTGAATTGGCTGCTTCATACGTCATGGCCAAAGTAAACGCATGTTGTAGAGATGTAGGTTGGAACATTCTTACCATCATCTGGATTTCTTTCTGTAATCCACCAAGGAAGCAACTTAGAATATGATCATCAGATAACTTCAATCTTGTAATAATTGAATCAAACACTTCATGATAGTCATCAACTAAAGTCTTTTGTCGTAGACGCATCAACTTAGCCATGGGATCATTGCCAATTGCACCAAACCGATCAATTAGACTTTTCGTGAATGTTGTCCACGAAGGTGCACCCATATCTAAACCTAATTTCATAAGTGCGGTATGTCATTGCAAGGCCTTGCCTTCTAAATGCACAATTACCAACTTCACCTTGAATTCGTCTGGGGTGTTGTCAATAAGAAAATAATTTTCGCATTGATGAATCCACTGGTTAACATTTTCGCCATTGAATATGGGGGAGTCAATGTGTGCCAACCTTGTGCCACAAACATAAGAAGACCCTGTTTGAGGTCCACGCGACATGTTGTCATTTGAGAGGCCATGGGTGCCTTCTCCAAAAGATTGAGTAAGTAATTCCTGCATGGTGTCTTTCATAGAAAGAGTCAAGGTTTCCTGCAATGTAGTTACGAGTTCCATCAACCTATTATCCATCCTTTGGGAGATTCGATCTTCTATCTCCTTAACAGCTTGAGCGTAGCATGTTGAATTTGTCATTGAAAGTACTGGAAGGTCTAAGCTGATACCAATTGATATGAATGATCATGTGCACAAGCGCCTAGGTCCTCTCGTAAGAGATTTCGAAGAACGATTAGGCTTGTAAAAGGGAATCCCTAGGTGGGCTTCCGATTATACCAAGAAAAAGAAACAATGATAGAGAATATGGTAGAGAATTAAGAGAAGGAAACAAGGTGCATATATTTATTCATATCTGAGATAATAGTTCAATACTCTATTTATAGAGTACTAAAAATTACAAATGATAAAGATAAGTGATAAAAACTGCTAATTAAATCCCAACGAAAGATAAATGATATATGATAAAAACTACTAATTAAATTCTAACTAGTTAAATCCCAACTAATTAAATCCCAATATCTACTAATTAAATCTTTATAATCCAACAATAATATTAATCAAATCCCAAAACTTTAGGATATAACACAAACTTATGTTTTAATGATCTGTCTCCATTCCACGTACCTCCCAGAATCAAACCATTCTGCTTTTCCAACTTTCAAAGAAAAGTTAGCATCAAACAATCTTCTTGTCCCTTTTATTACACACCTTTCATAAATCCATCTATCATGATGATTCTTTGACTGACTCTCTCCTCTCCGATAGGTTTCTCCACAACTCGTATTTTTTGCTTTTATAATAGTTCTTTGCACAATTCTTTTTCTTCTATTACAAACCTCCACTTCCAATTTTTTAATAGAACATTATTGAACAAATCAATATCCTTTACCCTTAAACTGTTCGCTTTCTTTATATTTCACTACCTTTCCCAGTATGAAGTGTATCTTAATTTTCATTATCTCCTTCCCTGTTTAGACTGACATTTTGAAGAACAATAGGTACAATAATGGAATAACTGTTAGGATAAATTTCAACAAACAGACTCTACTTTCTTTCAATCTTGTCTGTCTCTTAAATTTTGTTAATCACTATTTGCCACATTTTACTCCTCTTAGGATTGTCCCAATTGGTAGTTGGTAACGTCAGGTTTTTAAATAAAATTAAGTTTCCCTTAATGAATATAGGATTAAACTTAGGTTCAAAAGACAAATGTTATATATTATATTTTCATTGCTTCATACTTTTCTTAAAAACAAATTAAAATCAGGAAGAAGAAAGAAATTCAAATTAGAAAGAAAAAATAATTAGAATATAAAACAAAATGAAGATAGATCGTTTATAGACAATCGTCTAATGGTTTTACTTAGTAAAAGTGAGAAAGAAAGAAGGCATCTTAAGAAATTTGTAGAAAAGTAGATGGTTGAAATGTAAAGTATAAGAAAAATAAATAATTGTAAAGTAATTGGTAAGATGAACACAAGAACATAAAGGAATGGAAAAATAAAAAGATGAAAGGAAAGATAAGCTTAGGATGGTGAAAGTATGGTCACGCCACTTGGAGGGGTAAGAGATTACAAGATGAATGGTGAAGAGCCACCACTTGAAGTGTAAAGAACTCAAGATAAGATCCAAATTCTAAGAGACTTAGCTAACTAAACACTCTAACAGAGTTTCTTTTCTATTCAAATGATTGAGAACTATGATCACTCACGACTATTCCCCCTTTAACCATCATTGTTCCTTTACTTGGGCAATTAGCAACAATGTGCCCAAAACCTAAACATTTAAAGCATTTTTGACTTGAGGTTTTGGTGGGTGGTTTAGGAGTAGAAGATTTATCTTTATAATCTTTATGATGTGGGGAGGTTTCTTTTGAGAAATTGGAAGGAGAATCTTGGTTTTGAAATTTGTTTTTGCCTTTCCAAGATGATTTGTAAAATTCATCATTATGAGTATTTATAAAAGAATTTTTCTTCAAAACTTGTGATTCAACCTTCATGGCTAGGTGAACCAATTTTTTCAAAGAAGTATACTCATATAATTCTACAACATCTTGTATTTCTTGCCATAATCCACTCACAAATCTAGCAATCTTTGACTCTTCACTTTCATACATATTAATTTTAGTCAAAGTTACTTCTAAATCTTTAAAATACTCGTTTACACTCTTAGGTCCTGGATGAAGTTGTTGGAGCTTAAACAAGAGTTCCTTCCTATAATAAGGAGGAACAAATCGCTCGCGCATGCATTCTTTCAAATCATACCAAGAGACCATGATTGGTCTCTTATTCAAACCAATGTCGATTACAACTTGATGCCACCACTACATGGCATAGTTTACAAATTCTAGGGAAGCTAACTTAACCTTTTGGTCCTCTTCGACCTCATACACATTAAAAGTGTGTTCTACCTTAACTTCCCATCCTAGATATACATTTGGGTCACTATCCCCATTAAAACTAGGTAATTTTACAAAAGGTAGGGTCTTCTTTGGTTGTTGATGATGGTACCTAGCTTCAAAATTTTGCACTCTCCAATCTTCTTCGTCTTCATGACTTTCATAGTGCATGTAATGTCTTGTAGCTCTTCTAGGCTCCCACCTCCTTTCTTTGACTTGTCTCTCTTAAGCATCTTCTAGCCTTTGCATCCTTGTGACTAGTTGTCTCATGTCTTCTTCCTTTTGCATCAAGCTCCTTTTGGTCTTCTTTTGTACAACAAAACAAATAATTAGTTTAAACAATAAAAGCAAGAAGTTGTAAGTGTCTTAAAAATTATGAAAGCAAGAAGGATAAAATTCCCCAAATATGAACACCATTTTCCACACAAAAAGAATCCTTTTTTTATCAATTTTGGACTTGAAAAGTGAATTGCACTGAATTTGTTTTTGTCTTTGTTTTTCTTTTATGGATTGAAAATGTCCATAATCTTAGCATGCATATTTTTAATTCACTTTCAACTTTCAAAAATAGATTGGGATTCAATTCATATGATCACTTGAATACTTTGTTTGGAACTAAATCAACTACCACTTTTAACAAATTCTAATTACTTTGAGTTCTTCACAATTAAAAGCAAAATAAGCATAATGGATTTAAAGACTACTAGAACACTAAGAACATAATACTCAAGCAAAATAGGTAAGGTAAAGAAAAAGATGACAGAAAATCATCCAAAAGCAGAATTTCAATTGCTTAATGAATAAAAAGCGGAATTATAAATAACAAGGAATTTAAAGACTAAATTGAAAGGTGTTGAATTGTAAAGTGGAATTGGAATTGCTTAAAGATAAATACATAATTGAAATGTGCTGGAATTTTAAAACAGAAAACCAACATAAACAAGATAAGCACAATTAAAACTATGTTTTGATACCATATGATGTGAGTTATTTTAGGATTGCACATTTTTATGGGTTGCACTTTGTTTATCGTTTTTTATTTTAAGCAGAATATGGTGAAAACCCCAAAGAAGATTCTCACTGGACACAAATTTAACCAAGTGGTTAAGTAAGTGTGAATGTTCACTTATAGAGGGCAAAGTGAAAACACAATTATATGGTATTGATGATGAATAAGTGCGGTATTAAAGAGCATATAAAGGAAAGAAAGAAGATGGAAACCGAATAGAAAAATATGAACACAAGAACATAAAGAAATGGAAAAATAAAAAGATGAAAGGAAAAATAAGCTTAAGATGATAAAGGTGTGATTACGCCACTTGGAGGGGTACAAAACTCCAAGATGAACACTCTTATTTGATGAGTCATATTCTTTTTCTTAGGTTTGTACCATAACTGGAAAGAAAACCTCACAACGATAATGATTCAGTCAGACAATCGCTTTAAGCTATAAATTAAAGATGTTTAGAGAAAATTCGTCATTGTTTAAAAAATGGGACTTTTAACGATGGTTGGCACAAACCATCGTTGTTTGTTGCTTTTTAAACAATAGTTCCATGTGCCAATTGTCATTAAAAGTCATTTTTTTTCTAAACTACGATGAAGTTTCTCTAATCATCTTAAATATATAGCATACAACAACAATTATAAATTAAAGTTGTCGTTAAAACTATTTTAAACAACGACGGGTTAGCCTGTTGTAAAAAAACATGTCTTACAATGACACCTTGATCAATGATAGTTTTAGAATTGTTTTTAAAGATCATTTTTAACCATTGTTATAATTTAACACAATATATTTGCAACCAAAAACTCTAAGATGGTCTATACTAGGATTTCTTCCTTTATACAATTCATATGGAGTTTTCTTGAGGATATGCGTAGAAAGTACCATGTTAAGCACATAACAAGTTGTACTAACAACATCAACCCAAAAGTATTTTAGAAGAGAATTTTCATTAAGCATAGTCCTAACTAGTTCTTCTATTACTCTATTTTGTTGTGGAGTTGTAAGTGCAGAAAGGTTATGACTTATGTCATTTTATTCGCAAAATAAAATATTTTTTTCATTTTGAAACTCATATCCATGATTACTTCTTATTGAATTAATGTTGCAACCTTTTTCATTTTGCAAAAGCTTGGCAAGCTTTTTAAAAGCAGGAAATGCATCATTCTTGAATATATTGAATAGTATCCATGTGAATCTAGAATAATCATCCACAATGACAAATGCATAATAGTTTTCTCCAAGGCTCATGGTTCTTGAAGACCAAAAAAGTCCATGTGAAGTAGTTCAAGAGGCCTTCTTGTAGAAACATTTTTTCTAGTTTAAAGAAATTTTAGTTTGTTTTCCCTTTTGACAAGCTTCACAGATCTTGTCCTTTTCAAACTTGAGCTCTGGAAGTTCAATTACTAAATCCTTAGCAATTAGTTTGTTCAAATGATGCATTTGAATATGAGTTATTCTTTTATGCCATAACCAGGAATCATCATATTTTTTAATCCAACATTCAAAATTTGATGTAGCAAGTTTAATACCTAGCATTTATATGTTGTTAACTCGCTTATCAACGAAAAGAACTTTATTAGTTTTAGACTCACATGTTCAGAAAAAATTTGGTTCAAATGTGTCTTTGTGACCTTTATCACACAACTGACTAATGCTCAACAAATTGTGTTTCAACCCCTTAACATAAAGTGCATTACGAATGATGATAGAAGCATCATCTCCTATATCTCCATAGTTAAGTATCTTCTCTTTATTATTGTAATCGTAAGTGACATATCCCTCATATTTTAGCACCATATTTGTAAATGCTTCTCAACTCTCAAGTACACTTGCAAAACAAATTATGCAACAGGATATGGACTCTTATTAATTTCGGTCCAAGAATGTTAATTTTATTTTTGGCAAATTTTGGCATTCATTTCAATTTTCCATAATAAGGAATATCATATTTTCTAATTTTATAGTTTTTAATGGAGAGGACTTGATGAGAATCAAGTAAAGGAGGCTTTTATTGATGAAGGAAGAGGTCATTTGCCTTCACATCTAAAGTTCTTCCTTCTAGTCTTCTCAAAAATTAAAAGAAGACATAACATAAAGATGAGGCC
>Ga0123341_1001783_pt1 | contig 16829 bp, 11 predicted proteins | sample Turbeapinknodule_FD_89959 | JGI IMG/M metagenome (GOLD analysis project Ga0123341, IMG submission 89959) | Root nodule microbial communities of legume samples collected from Mexico - Turtle bean Mexico pink nodule | ecosystem: Host-associated > Plants > Roots > Nodule | place: Mexico: Nepantla...
AGTTGATTTTAATTTTTTTTTTCGTATTAGTATTATAGTATTTGTATATAGACTATAACAATTTTAATGTATATGTATGTCCATTTTTTTTTAAAGTACTTGTTTTTGTTGCTAACTTTGTTGAATAATAATAGTAAATTTGGGGAGTAGAAACGGGGCGGGTATTTTGGATCCGAAATTTGAAGGGAGCGGTGGTTTTGTATGATGAACCTATGTTTGGCGGCGGAGCAAGGTGGTTACGCTCCTCGGAGCGATTCAGGTTTTTCGCAACGTCGTTCTCCACCAACGCCAGAACCCGTTATTCCTTTTGTACATCCACTAGAAACAGTAACAACAACGGCGACAACAAAAACATCGTCGTCGATGATGAAAGGTATCGACAGCTGGAGAATCTCGACATGATGACTGCCGCTAAGATCCTTTTCACTGATCCCCCCAAGAAGAAGAAGTTTGGGTATCCCCTCTTTCTTTCCTCTATGTTTTCTCTTTTACGCATTTCGTCAAACACCTTCCCTGCACCTTTTTTCTTCCACATGAGAACCAAACTCTGATGATAACTTTACTTAATGATGCATGCTATCTCCACTTTATTGCCTCTCTCTGCATCTGTTTCTTTTCTATCACATTGGGAGTTTCAAGCTGCAAGTAAATACTACGAAAGCCTTGTTTTTTTTTTTAATTTTAAAAAATTACATCAGAAACTTATTTTGATAACCCAACATTGCAAACTTTATTCAAAGTAGATCATAACTCACTTTCACAAGTCATTAAATCCAATAAGTTCGTATTATAAGCTTTTCCAATGGAAAATGATTAATGTAAACGATGATTTTTAAAGTCAGGAACTAAAACTATGGACTCTCCTTCTTATTGGTCATTAACATTCACCAAAGCAAATCATGAATTCCAAAGTTAAAGGCCAGGTGTAACTAAAGGCCGGGTAAAAACTATATGGATGGATGTATGTTATACGAAAATTAAAGTAAGGATAACTATATTTGTTTATACTGTTAATAATGAAGGGGAAAAAATTCTTACTTTGCATCTCTGTTTTTCTTGGTCAGGTTTGATTTTCATCTTGTACAGTTTTTTTTTGCGTGCTTGCCTTCCTTGGGTACGATGCTCAGCCTTTAAAGTTTTATTTTATCATTTTCAAAATGTTCTACAGTTATCATCTAAGTTTTTTTTTTCCACACAGCTGTGTATTTGGTGGCACAATATGCTCGTTATGAAATCAGAAAAATGGAGGCGGTACGTTATCTTTCCTTTTTCTGATATTGTAATATAAGGGTGATTTTCGATCATCATATAAATGTTGGTAGGTTCTTGTGATCATCTTGTTCCCTCTTCATAATCTGACCATTCAATTCAGGGCTCCGTCTAAAGTGCTTTCTATGGAATCCTTTAGGAATGAAACTTCTTGTATGACAGTCTAACAAGACTCGAATACACTATTCAGTGTTCTGATCCACTTTATTTCCTAGCTAGACACTGATGATATATAAACTATATACTCCTTACATTCTGCAAATGTTTGCGGTGGCAGTACTGTGGAATTGTTTGCTGAGAATTAATGATTTAAAATATATTGTAGTTTCCTAGACTGTGTTATATGTTTTTGTTGAACCTGTTATTTGTTGGTTTGGTACTTTATTTGTAATGTACATTTAAATAATTGGATGAATGGTACTCTATTTCTTTTTGTTGATTTTCCTCCCTGATAATGGTTTTTCTTCAAATCACTTCGTAGGACGTTGAGAAGAAAAGGAAGCTGAAGGAAGAAGAAGAAGCAAAGGAAAAAGAAAAAGAAATGGAACTAAATCCCCCAGAAGAAAAGGAAGAAAAATTTGATCCCCAGCTTTCAGATGTGAAAGTGAGACTTGAGAAACTTGAAGAGGCTGTGAAGGAGATTGTTGTTGGAACAAAGAAACAATCAAGTAGCAACCTGGACAAAAATCAGGTGCCTGATAATGAGAAAAAACACTTAAATTCTTCTTCACCAAAGGACACTAGTCCCACTGATTCTGCATCAGATAAAGCTGATAATGAAGACCATTTTGGTAAGCATAATCCTTCCAAGTCAAAGCCAGAATTATGTGAAGATAGTAAGGGTTCAGATGCAACTCCAAATTCTTCTCTTCAGGATCCCAAAGGCCAGAGTCAAAGTGGAGGGGCTCATTAAGGTACTAGGATGTTTAGAAATTTTTTAAGTCATTAGATTGAAATGATCAAAAGCTATAGGTTTTTCTCTTTCTTTTTTTCTCAAAAAATGATTAGTTATTTAATCATACTCCACAGGTTACCCAAACCTGTAGTCAATCCCCTTACTCTGAGAAAAAACTGTTAAAGTGTTTTTGGGAAGGAAGATATAAATGGGAAAGCTATTTGCGGTGCATCACTTTACTTGGCACATATATGTGGAAGCTAGAAAGTAATTGTTATTTGGGCTTTATGCTGCCTGCAGTCATGTAAGAATCCAGTAAATTAATAATTTTTTTTCTAGGCTTTGATCATTTGAATGTCGAAGGGAGTAAACTTTAAATGCGTGTTCATCCTCTCCGTTTAATTTAATTTTAGTTTGGTTCTTCAACCTTCTTTTATTTAATTAAGTCCTGTACCTTATATTTTTATGCCAAAGCTTTCCCCTTTGTTAGCTTTGTCAGTCTTAAGTGGTGTTTAACCCGTCAATTGAATCCAAAATGCTATGATTTTGGACTAATGCCTCTTCTTTTTCCCTTCTTTGTGGGTTTAGGCTTGGAAGAAGGCAGCAGCACCTACACTAGTGATAAGGAGCAAGATTGTGATCTTGAAGTGGTTGTTAAATGCCCTGTGGAGAAATTAAGGTGGCCATGGAAAGTGGTGTCAATTTCAAAGAGAGTGGGGATTTGGAGCTGAACCCTCTTGGACCAACATTTGAGTGAACCAACACCGGACCAAAATTTTGTCAACTCTGTCTTGTATTCCTCTGTGAATTGAAACCAACACAAGTGTATTTTTTACTTTTGTTTGACGCAATAGCTGTGAGAGCTCTTGTCTATGTTTATGGTTGGTTGGAGACAGTTATAATCTTGAGTGTATCAATTTCATAGGCTTGAATGCAACTGCAATAGTTTGGTGAGGTGGAATGTTCATCTTGGTTGATTTGGTGATTTGGATTTAATGCGGTTAAATGTCTCATTAATCACCTCCAGATATTTGGAAGAAAAATTAATGTGAGACTGCTGTTCATAATGTTTATATTGAGGACCTTAGAACTCAGAAGTTGACTTCTTATTACCCTTGTATTGTCCTTTGGAAAAAAATGTGCTCCATCTTTAGATATTTGATAATATGAAATGGTCTATTTTTGTATAACAGTACATTTCCTGAGTTAGATACTAGTATGGTTGGCGTAACAATGAGTAATTGCTAGCTTTGAAAATATTTCTTTGGATCCAATTTCAGTAAATGCTGCTATGTATTGGAAGTGGAGACTGCTTTATTAATGGGTAATGTTAGATTCAGAAACAACTTTTATACGATTGTAACCTCTCTCATTGTTTTGATTTATTGAAATAATGCCCCTTGGGGTCAAGAATGTTGGACATATAGATTTTTAAGAGAATCAAGTTCAGAACATGAAAACTATTAACAGGATCCAGGGTGGATGAATATCACAACATTTTTAACAAATTCATTTTAATTATTTATGTTTGAAATTTTTTATGGGTTAAATATGTTCTTTCTCCTAATACTATAACATTAACACGAATTTAGTTTTTGTTCTTAGTCCAAATTTTAAACATTAAATAGTAAAAAAATTGTTAGAATGAGTCTTTACTAATGTTTTCTCTTATGTAAAAAACGAATTCATGAATTGTATTTGTATTATAGTGTTATAGCATTCACGTGATGAGTTAATGTGAAATATTTTAACATTCTAATTCACATTGAAAATTCGTTTGTTATTTGAAAAATTTGACAAAGATCCATTTTAATAATTTTGTTATTATAAATTTTTAGAAGATCTAAAGTTTTGACTAGGAACGAAAATCAATTTTGAATGAAAGTATTGAAAAGATAAACATATTTAACCCATTTTTTTTTATTACTTTCTTCTATTTTTCTACATTTTGCTATAATTATTTTAGTTAAATACTGTACTGCTTTCTTTACTTTTTCATAGTTGGTTTTCTTTAATAATTTCATTTTCAATCAAAAAAAATATAAAACATAATATATTCATATTATCAACAGGAACAACAAACAAATTAATTAGTCTACTTTTTTAAAACAATTTTTTTACGTTAAATATCTATTTTCTCATCCGTTATTTATTAAAATTACAATATCCAAACACACAAAAAATGCACACTAAATATTTACTACCACCAATTTTACCAATTTGTTTTGGGATGAATGCATGTCCCAATCATTCCACCTTGGCAATATAATGAAGTACCATAAGAGTAAAACTCAATTTGCTCCAATAATAATAATATTGTTATTTTTGTTTCAATTTATTTATGGAAAATAAATTTGTAATAAATTTGTAATAGGTGGAACACTTGTTTTATTTATTGTGGAAAAATCAGATTTTGAGTTTTTTACATTTTTCGTGAAAAAAATGTTTGTGCTAATAAGCTTACTAGGATTTATAGAGACCAATTTTATTGATATAACAGACTTCTGTCTAGAGTTATTTATGAGTAAGTATATGTTACTTTATGTGATGGTAGATGATTGTTGTTACTTGATATTTAAACTGGTATGTCAAGTTTCGTAAAAAAAAAAAAATTAAAAATAAGATGGTGATTTTGTATTTTAGAAGTAAAAATGGGAAATAAGCACATAAGTAATACACCTTTAATTGCTTTACTATTTTTGTAGTCTCAGACATAATTTCATAAACCCTTTCATCCGATCTAAAACCCTAGTCTGGTGCCTGTGATTCCCACTTCGTGCTCTTCTTGTTCAATGGCACGCTTAATTCGTTCCCTCAGAAAACCCCTAACCCTAACCCTAACCCTAACACACCAATTTCACCATCAACAACAACCACAACTATGCATTTCTCACCACCTATTCCGAAGAAGTTACATATCGGAGATGCGCAAATCAGCTTTCGAGGGTAACATTTTGAGACTCCTTCGCAACGAGATTCAGTACGAGCTCCAATCCTCTCCTCCCAACGACGTACGCTTTCTTTTCCCCTTTCCCTCTAACTTCCACTCACAAATCACGTCTCAGAGCTTCAAAATGCATACACAAACCTCCTTAACGCTCCATGTTTTGTTTCAAGATAAATCTAGCAACACACTTTCTAACAGTTCCATTGGATAAAATTTATTGGATAGTTTTTTTGTGATTTTTTTTCTCAGTGAAATTCAATTTGTAACGTTGTGTGTTCAATAGAGTGTATTAGATAGTGATTTCTCAGCGTTTTTCTCTGTATCAATTGAAGTTGTATGTATTTTTGTTCAGAGCATGAATTTTAATATGGCCGCTCTTGTTTTACAGCCTGTTACGAAGTTTGGTTCCTTTATGGTGGATGGCCGAGCTGGGGAGCGGTGGATTACATTGAAAAAACGATATGCTGATGAAGACATTAAACTTGAAGTAACCATGTTTGATGGAGCTCTTCCTGCTCCAACTCAAACTCCAGACGGTGGTGTAATTAATTCTGATGAAATGCAGATGCACATTACTGTAATTGTCACTATCTCCAAGGGAGAAGGTGATGGTGTGTTGCAAATTACGTGTTCTGCTTGGCCTGACGATGTAGAGATAAAAAAGGTGTTCATACGTGCAAATGAGAATATAATAGATGAGGCCTATGTTGGTCCGGAATTCACGTAGGTTTACTCACTCATTTCCACTCCTAGTTGTTTGCTTAGATTTGGAATTGTGTTAACAGTACCTTTTTCTGTTGGTTCTTGGCAGGGAGTTGGATGATGCGTTGCAAGACAGCCTTTATGATTTTTTGGAAGTAAGGGGCATAAATGATGAACTTGCTGTTTTCTTGCATCAGTACATGAAACACAAGGATAAAACGGAGTATGTAAGATGGATGGAAAGGGTCAAGTCTTTTATTGAAAGGAAATAAGGGCATTGAAATTTCAACAAGCTATTAAATCACTTCTCCTGTATTTTTTGGTCACTGAAGTGTGAATCTAAGCAGGTGCAGCTCTTTGTTTTTTGTTGACTTCTGCTTTAGATTTGTAGGTAGTGTTGGTGGAAATTGTACTGGAGATTGGAAAGGGCTGTATCGTATTTGTGGTTTTTGCTCCGGATCTTCTACATGAACAAAAAGATAGCACACATAAGATAGAATTACAGCTTTGCTAATGGCAGATTTTTCTCTCTTCTACATATTCTGCATGCTTATTCACTTTTATGATTTTGATTTCGGTTTTGCAATCCATAAACAGTGATTCGTAATGTTTGATTACTAGTAGCCAACAGCTGAATAATAGATGCAATTATTTTGATCTTGTTCCAAAACAATGCCTTAGCAGATATTACTTACACTTGGGTGGGGGAGCTTTTTCCATACCATTTTTAAATTGTCATTTTCTCTCATGTGCTGCCCAAACTAATCTTATCTACACATGATGATTATTGTTATAGAACTACGTAAGTCTCCTGCAATAAAATATCATGCACAAGAATTTGTTGTGGATGGTTTGGATTTAGAGCTTGAAGGAAAATAATGGATGTGTGTGTGTGCATGATGTTGGTATTTGCCTTGTTGATCTGCATTTGGCAAGTGAACCAATAAAAAGGTAAGAGTTTGAGTAGAGTACCATCCCAGTCCCCGTGTTTCAATTTGTCAAACCCTTAGACTGGATTGGTTAGCTGGTGGAAACACAGGTTCTCTGATTCAACTGGCTTGTATAGTAGTTTGAATTGCTTGAGATATTAATGGTTAGTGATAAAATTAGCATCCAACGAGATTTGACTATTCTGCAGTTTGGTTACCATGGTAATTGCTGTTTTTTCGTAATCACTTCTGTTATAAAAGCATATACTCTGTTTGTGATACCAGTTACGCACATCAGCATTCATACCAGAGCCTGGGAATATCAAAACATGATTACAACCGAAATGCAGTCACTAGGATAACAATGATCTGTATATTGTAGATTGTTCATTTGGTTGTCAAAGTTACTGAATGTAGAAAGCTGGTTTCATGTGTTTGAGAGATGAGTTCTAGAGAAGAAAGGAAGGGAGAAATGTATTTCCAATTTTTTTTCTCTATTTTGGTTACTTTAAATAAAATATAAAATGATAAAGTTGCATAAGTTTAATGTCTTAATCGTTTTGTTTATTTTTATAAACATTCCACTAGTCTCCACTCTTTTTCTGTTCTGTTTTATATGATTGAAGCAATGTATAAAAGAACTATAATAAAATGAGTTTTTAATCATTTTAATGAAATAATTGACGCTTTTAATATGAAAACATTTAATGTAAGAAAACATGAATCGTGTAGCTTTTTGAATTCAATAATTTATATTATTAAAAATTAAATTTAGATATACATTTAATTCGTATAAAATGAACTTTATTCAGACACAATTTTGAATGTCTCACCTTCTGATATACATATGCCATTACAAGAACTTACTTAACCTTCGGTTAAAGGTACATAAATTTGGTAAAAATACAGATGTTTTTAACCACTAATGTTCAAACCTATTATTTGAGATGCTCCTATTTGATAATGGACATACATGAGGTTCGAACGTGTCTCTTAAATGGTGTATCCGTATCGTTCAGACATGTCTCTTAAATGGTGTATCCGTGTCGAACACAGGATACGACACTTGTAGGATATGTATCGGTAAAATGTCAAATTAAAAAAATATTTGTTGAATTTTTAACAATTCTAACATGGTTCTAACACAATTTTAAAAATGATAAATACATTAATTTTCTAAAAACTCAAGCTTATTATATAAATATGATTATAAAAAATAAGAAACAAATATTTTTGAACCAACCATGAAAAATATTTCTGTTAAAAAAAAACTAAAACATACTTGTGCATATAAATCTTTATCAACAATTTATATATTTCATAATTATATAATATACACAACCTTATTTTCATATCTTACATTTTAAAGTTATACGTATCTCCGTGTGTATATGTATTTATCTGAGTGTCTATGCTATATAGGCATACATACAAACAGTGACACCAAACCAAAATAAAAGTAGAATAATAAGAATAGAAAGAAGAAACAAGTTTCAGTAGCCAAGTTGAGATTTTGACGTTAATACAACTTTGGTTTAATAGAGAAGGTGAGGACGGGCAATATCAAATTTAATAATGAAACAAGATCTTGAAGAAGAAGAAGAATCAAATTTAGGTTCAGAATTTCATGTCCATGTGTTGCGTTGGATTTGTTCATCTGTGTTCTTTCTTGGTTGGGTGGCAAAACTAAAGGTTCTGAATATTTTATTGGAGGAATGGTGAAGAATGAGGTATGGTACCACAAGTAAAATAGACAGCACAACCGAAGTGCTAGATATAGGAAGAGGAAACCCCAGACTCAGAATCTACCTTTGGAAACATCTTAGATCCTATAGACAATACATCCTTTGTTAGCGTGAGATTACCATGATCATTAACTGTCATAATAACTACACTTTCAGTTGCTTTTGCTCCTTAATCTCATCATAGTACTTATGTTCCATGATTAAAACGAGATTAGTGTAAACATCATGCGGATATGGACCTACAAATTTGTTTGTCCCTTGAGATATCTTTAGGTAAGAAATCAGGACCATCAAGATTCAAGATTTTAATCAGTAACATTTCCTTTTGAAATGATGTGATTGCAGAGCTGAGTGTCATTTTGGCTTACTTTCACATGGCTTGCCTCACCAACTTCTGTGATCCAAATAGAGATGGTCGATTTCTCCAACTACAGGTGGGTCAAAGTAGGAGTCAGTGAGACAATCACAGCCTTTGAAACTGTGCATTTTGGTGGACCAATATCTTCCATTGGAATTTGAAAAAACAACACTCACTACCATCCAAATTTCTACAAAGTGTGGACCTTTGTCACCAAAAATGTGAGACATATATGCCCTGATCCAAACAGTCCCTGGTTGACATTTACTGCATTGTCAAATAACAAGGGAACTCCAATAACTACATGCTACTAGACTTCTTTAATTCAATTCATGGTGTGTTTTTTTCTTTATTAAAGAATAAATAAAATAAAATGAGGAACTTCAGGCGTGTCCAACCGTTATACAAATAATCTCAACACAAACTTCTTATCACCCAACCAGCAGACATTATAACACATCAGCTACATTAACATACCATAACAAGATAAAAGAACACGTCAATATACAATTACATCAATCATCTAAGAAACACATTCTCTGGATAAGACACAAAAGTCCAACAACTAATTCTTGGTGTAGAAGATGCAAAGTATCTAGTAGAAACTTGACCAAAACTTAGTTAAAATATCAGTAGTCTGGTGAAAAAAGCTCTACCTGCTTTTTATAGAACTGAACCGAGTTATGTTTTAAGAGGAATCAAACACATGCAGATCCATCAACTTTTTTAATTTTCAAATCAATTATTGAATAACTCAAAGCTGTGAGGACCTAACTTCCCTACCTCTTGAGAATTGGCGAAGAAAAGAGAGTTTGATGTACTCATGCTGTTACAAAGCAATTTAAAGCTTGATGGAAGTTTTAACTTGAAAATAAATCCATCCATGTAGAGCCATTATTCATGACTGAAACAACATTAAAAGCAAAACGAGCTCTGGTAAGTAGCCAAAATGCATTTAGACTTTGTGGAGCAAGAGATACATGAGGACAAAAGAAGTGAAAAAGGAAAGAGGTGTGAAGCTGTTGGGCAATGAAAAAAGACACAAATCAACTGGGGTATGCCATGTTGAATAGTAACTACTTAGAGCTTAAGGGACAAGTCAAGCTTCTGCAACTTCTCTTGTTTAGACTTCAAATGAGTAATGCTACCAAAGCAGAAACCTCCAAATCCCTCTGACACCAGCCTTGTGGAAAACTTGCCTAACTTTGGAACACTATCAGCCAAGGATGACTCAGTTTCTGCCACCACACGAAAATTTCCAATTGCTGGTTGTGAATCCAAAGGCTGCCTCTGCCACCCTTTGGAATGGCACAACCCGAAAAAGGGTGTTTGATGAGAAGGTTTGTTAATCATGGCATGAACCTGAATTCCAAGTGATTTGTTGTATAAGCCATGGGAAGGAAGAAAAGGCATGGTGGAGTAGGTGTGTCCAAAATCTGCTGCACCTGCTTTGTATCCTCTTCTTGCTAAAGTTCTTTCACGTTTGTGTGCATTCTGGTGTCCCCCAAGTGCCTGAGAACTATAAAACTTTCTTTGGCAGTAGTTGCATGAGAAGACCCGGGGATCCAGTTCATTTCCCTGACTAGACTCTGATGAATTTTCAGAGAAATTCGTATGGAAACAATTGAGGAGGTTGAGTTCTGGCTTTGAGTCATCATCACCTGAATCCTTGTTGGAGAGACTTAGATCTAGTAAAACACGAGGAATTGAGTCATGTGGGTGTTTTTGATCTTCACTTTCTGTGTGATTCCTCTTTTTTGGAGTGTCTATGGAAGATTTTTGGCATGGCATAGTATCTGAAAATGTGATGATGTTCAAGCTTTCTGAAGGGCATGGCTCTTGCCTTTGAAGATCCATGTGGCAAGAAATTTGCAATAATTGCCTTGCTGGTGGTGTTGGTTATGGAAGTTTGGTTTAACAGGAAGAACAAGAGAGATGGAGTTTGTGAATGATGTAACAACAATAAATGGTGTATGCTATGTATAGAAGTAGATAGCACTATTTTACAGTTACAAGGTCTTAATATAGCAAGACCTAAAAATTAAGACATGCCTTTGTCTTTGTGTGTGCTTGATTGGAACATATGTAGAACACCCACGTACAACTTGCTAGTGCATACCCCATTGAACTTTTCCTTTTTTTCATTTTCTTTTGGTAATTTTTATTTGTCTTCTCACTTGTCACTTTACATTTCTGGTCTCTGTATCTGCCTTTTATCGGTATATTCATGTCTATAGGTTATGAGGGGCTAAAAATCCAAGATAAGATCAATACCCCACTTTTCAAAATTCAGAATAATGTGGTATTGTAGAATGGACTTGTCTTATAAAAGGTGTGGTATACTGAATTTCTTAATCCTGTTGGTGGATTTGCAGTATCTTCTCTGAAACTCTTCTGTCCTTGTCCTGCATTATGGTTTCTTTATCTCCTCCTAGGACATACACTTGTCCACACTTACAATTTCTTTTAGCAAGGGAATATTTGCACATTACTTAAAAACTTTGATGGTATTATTATGCAACTTGACATCTCAGTTAGGTCTACAGTTCAAATAACAACAATCATATGTCATCATAAAAAATATTATTAAAACTTCTATCACTTTAATCCTTCCACAGAAACTGATTCCATCCTAGAACACCAACTAAATATACAAATCCAGTGTATGTAGTAAATAACAATATCCTATTCAAACAAAGTGGAAAATAGAAAAGTAACACAAATTCATGACAGTTAGAACAGAATTCAATTTCACAACATCATTTGTTCATACTGAGTATCATACTCTCTCACAATCAACAGAATTACCAAGCTACTAATATTTCACAATCAAGGATGTTGTACTCTCTGTAGCTTTGATCCTTACACATATTAGCCATAGAAAGAAAGTCAGAAGAAAAAAATCTATAAAAGATGCATGGCTTGTTTTATATTTAAGAATATCTTGAATGAATGAGCTGTCTGATTTTTCTAGACGGTAAAGTGGCTTCTTTCATGGACGCTCTTGTGGCTAATTTCAAGATGTAATCATTGGAGGCCTTCTGTTTCTGTATCTGTTCACCATTCTTTAGACGAACCTTCTAAACACAAACAAGCAACAACCATAGATTTGAAGTGCCTTAAAGCCATGCAAGAGGAATATGCTGCTCTCATTGCTCATTACACGTGGACATCGGTGTCACCACTTCCCAATGTCGATGTAGTAGCTTGGCCCTACGTAACTAAGGATGTGAAATGGTGTGCACTTTATGATTCAGACTCAATTTACTCCACTGCAAATTCATGCCAGAAAAAATTCTGAAGGGTCAGAATGTGATCATGTACTTTCAAATAATTGCATTGGAACCTTGCTTTTAAATTGTAGTGGCTTGCAATTTTACAACTATCTATTCATATTTTTCTTTCATTTCAGCAATTGTAAACTACTTCATCAGCAACTTCCATTCAAGTCACTCTTTGAACCAATCATAATTCAGAAGCTAGTTTTGTTGCTAAGTTTTTTTTTTTACTAAACTATGAGATTTATTCTACACCAAACTTTCATACCTGTTTCTACCAACCACTATTTAAAGTGTGCTTTACCCTCTTTACCAATTTATAACTATTTGCTAAGAATTGACAAATGAGAAAACTAAATTTCACTTGCTAGATTTTCTATTCTTAGGGTTCCTTCAGAAGATTGTCATAATGCAACAGCCAGAGATTCATATACAATAAGGGTAACTAAGCAATAATGGCAGCTACACTCTTGCTCCCTTAAATTTAACAAATGACTACTCTTTGAGTAATATTCACCCGGTCGATTATATGTAGAAAACTCAGAACAAGGATAGATAACAATTTTAGTTAATTCCTTCTAGAAAAAATAAATAATTTATAGTGTTTGTCATGTTGTACCCAGACAAAGTTCTTTGGCATCTCAAACTTTCTCTTATACTGCTGCATCTGCATGATGATATTTTTGTCAGCGTTCTATGTTTATGTCTTTTTGTTTCCCCTTTTCTTTTGCATGGTTCCTTCTCCAAATATTTTACTTAGGATTGTTTTTTAATGTATATTACATACTTCACCTCTGTAATAATTGAACTGCATCATGCATCATAACTTAAGTAACTTAAGTATGGAGTCAGAGTCTCATGTTAAATAAAAAATAGAACAAACCTAATACTAAAGTAAGTAAGATGAATAATATATATGGTTTTTGAGTTAGGGTATCAACAACTAAATAAAATATTAGTAAGTATCAATCATATAATAGTTTTTATTATAAATAAAAGTCACAAGGAGATCATTAAAAAGTAATATATGAGACCATAAAAAATAAATTAAATTATGATCTTTATGATAAAGATGACTGATGTATTATTTATGTACTGAAAGTTAATCATTGTACATTTGTTTCCATTTGAAGTTTGTATTATTGAGAAACAGTATAAAAAATATACAACAAAAAAGAGATCAAAAAGATGTTATGAGGATAAAATAATTTGTGATACAGAGAAAAAAATTGAAGTTGTAAAAATTAGAAAATGTTATGTAAATATATTATATGAAAAACATAACACAATTCTATAGTACTTATGGGGTTTCAAGTGTCCATATGAGGAAGCTTTTTACTTACAGAGATCTCATGTTGATATATGTGTTTGTAGCTTTTACTTACACAGATCTTATGGTTGATACCACATCATAAACTATGGTCCCTAGTATTTTATCTGAAGAAAATGCCCTTTCATAGTTGGGTATGTGTCTTTTCTCGTTTGTGTTTTGAGTTCTTTTAAGCACATAATAATTGAAGTCTATTATGGGAATTTCAGATGCCAGTTTCCTTTCTTGGAATAGTAAAACGTGACACGAAAAATTGCCATATAGAGGCAACCAATCCAACTTTCCCTCCTACTATGCAATGCCTGCTTCTACCATTTTGCTTCTTCTGTCACACAAAACATGTCACTATTCCACACACCACTCTCAGACTCCATATCTTCTCTCTCTTTCTATTTTCAAACCATTTTTTAGTGTCTTAAGAGTATATATATTATTAAAATCATGCCATCTAGAATGAAGTTAGTTTCTATGCCCTATTGCAGAAGTTTATATTTATTTAGCCAATATCTCTTTCTATAAGTTTATTGATACTGTTTTCATTACAGAACTCAAGAAAGTCAGTTTAGTTTTGCTGTCGGTAACATGATGTATGTAAGGTTATTAGACTAATGAACTTATATTCCTTAAACTAGGTTTCAGATTTAATCTTGTGAATAAAGAAAACAGGTTTGGAAAGCAATTTTTTGTTAAAAAGACCAATTAAATTCATCTGACATAAATTGCAGGTATGTCACAGTGAAAAAATAATTGCTGCAAGAGAGCTGAACATTTAGTCCTCTCTCTTTAGGTATATGAACTGCATGCATCTCTTTCAAGAGGTGGAACTGCGTGTATTATTAATTAGCTAGCTAGGCACCTTAGGTAACAGTTGAAAGTAATGTTAGGTAAGTTTGTATGATGATAAAACTGTAGACTGTTACAGATTTTGTCTTGTAGCAGATCTTGATAAGAAGGCTTGGCATGAATGAGGCAATGATTAATTTGTAATTAATCTTCTTTATGCACCAAGGAAAATTGATGATGATGTATCTAATCTAGTGCTGCAATGCTATGAAAATGAGGTCCCCCTGGTCCCCCTTGAAGCTCTTGCAACCTTTCACTTTCTTGAGAGTTGGAGCCTTTTTGCTTGCAACCTCATTTTATTGTGATTGTGACAACAACCAACACAAAGTGTTGTACACAAGCAACTGAGGCCGCACGGTTGGCTTGCAGAAACACATGCTGTGATACCTAGCAAAGAATTCTTTGACATTTGATGGATAAGTAATAACTTTTGAGATTGTTTAACCCTTTTGCTTGTGCTCACGTTGGCTTGGAATCAAATGCTTGACAAGAAAGGATGGTGACAAGAAAAGGATATCTCCCGTGTCTGCATCACACAGGAAATTCATACAGGGGTTAAACATAATCAACCATGAAGAAGGACAAGATTTACAACTCATTCATATCTCTTTTTTTAACTATTGCTTTCATCTTAATGATACTGAATCCACAAACAATTTGCTAGATGAAGTGCTGATTTTAATGGTACAATACAACTTGTACTCAAATTTCTTGAGTTTTGTTTTCTTTAACTCTAGTAGATGAATTCTTAAATTAATTGTACTTTTGTGGTGTGGTTAGTTTGGTAGGATATTGGTGAGAGAGGGTCTTAATTAGTAGATTCTTTGGAAGGAGAAATCTGATTGGAAACTGAGGGTTGGCTTCCCTATTTTGTCGTGTTGTTCTTTGTTTTTGGTCAACTGTCGTGTTGCACATAGCCGTGGAGAATGTGACATGTGGCCTATAACCAGATGTTGAACTGATTAATGCATTGTACAGTACACTCTGCTAATACTTTTTCTTCTTTTTTTGTCACATTTTATTTCTCCAAGTATCATTTCAATTCGTTTGGTACTATGAAGGAGGGAGGTGGATATGAGAAAAAGTTCAGTTGTTTGGTTACAATGAAGTGTAAAAGTAAAGAAAGAAAAAGTTCTCAAAATGGAAAGAAGAAAAATTCTATTCAGAAAAGAGTTTAAGCTTAATACAGACTTACAAAATCAAATTATAATTGACTCTCTTCTTCCTTTTCTAGTTCAATCTTAATATAAGAAGGCAATTAATCTATATGTTAGTTGTGTGAAAAACTTCAGATGGTTTGTGAAAATATTGAAAAATAAGTATATGGCAGAATCTTAAGGGAAAAAACATCAGAAAAGTGTAAATGTGATTTAGTCTACTAACAAAATAACACGTTATGCTAAGAAGAAGGAGTGATTAGTGGGAAAGAATAATTAGAAGATGGATGATGTTGGTGAAATTCATAGTTGTTGATCGAAGTCAAGGGAACATGAAAATATGTATTGATATGGTTGGAGATAAAGGTGAAATAGGATAAGTGTAGAGTTGCTGTTAAAGTTTTCTTTCTGCTTTTGTACTATTGCGTTTGCTGGGCCGAATTTGACTGAAAATCCCTTTACAAGATCTTCATGCTTGTTCATTCAGTATGCATCAATGTTCTAAAAGTAACAGTGACTCAAGAATTTGTCCATTACCAACCCATCATGCCAACACCAGAACATCTAAGGATAACTCAAAAATGACCACTTATTTCCACTACCATGCAAATCACATCACCATGTGCTTCCATGAAGTGTTAATCTGAATATGACAGAAGAGATATAGCTAACACACGTGTCTATGACTCATTTGCACTCATATTGATGCTAAGATCTTAACATGGAGTGGAGAAAATTAGGCCAAAAGTTGAGGTAATGTAGCTTCAATGCTATTTCAATTTCAAACTCAATGGTGCCACTTCAGATCAAGCATTTTTTTTGTGCAATTCATGGCTTTTTTGCTTTGAATGTGATGGCATCTGTGCAGAATTTATCCATGATCATTCATGGCTGAATTTATCATTTAGACTTGTTAATGATTTCCAATCAAAGTAATATGAAAAGGCTGCAGTTGAAAAGTTCTATACAAATTCTGTCAGCTTTTCTTTTCCAGGATTCTCATTTAGCAGTGTTATTCAGAGCATGTTTAAAATATATATTTATCTTGTTAAGTTACCATGAATCTTGTTAATTGTGACAAAACAAAATTGTATTTAAGTGTCTGATAATCCTGAAGTGTAAAGCTAAATCCTGTCCTTTTTAAAAATATTGAAATTATTCATTTTGAATTCTAAACTCTTGAATACAAATTTATATTTTTTATTGGAATATTAAATTTATATTTTTATTGTGAAATTTAGAATACAAAATTAGTATTTCAGAATATTAAAATATAAAATTAGTATTTTTGTAATATATAATTCGAAATACAATTTCTATTCTGATTTTTCAGTTCAATCTTATTATGAATTGCAGACTCTACAATAAATTTATAT
>Ga0123341_1001784_pt1 | contig 16828 bp, 10 predicted proteins | sample Turbeapinknodule_FD_89959 | JGI IMG/M metagenome (GOLD analysis project Ga0123341, IMG submission 89959) | Root nodule microbial communities of legume samples collected from Mexico - Turtle bean Mexico pink nodule | ecosystem: Host-associated > Plants > Roots > Nodule | place: Mexico: Nepantla...
ATATGTGTGTGTGAAGAAATTTTAAATATAAAAAAGAGAGTCTGAAAAATTTAAAATATCTAAATTTTTATATTTTAGATGAAATTGAATTTTGACAGTTTTAATAATAAAATTACTTCTATAAATTTCTGAAATTTTAATTTTTAGTTCTATATTAAAAAAATTTAACTTTAGTTTATTAGCTTTTGTATAAGTTTAAAATAATTTTTTAAATAATAGTTTATATACTAGTTTTAACTTCTGGAAATATTTTTTATTTTTCATCTCTTTGAGTATTTAGAAAAAGAGCTTTATGTTCAAAACATTTACTATTTATTTTAATATATATAGGTATATAAATACCTGTATATAATACGACATAAAGAGTTGCTGTGGTGTAGTGGTTATCACGTTAGTCTTACACACTAAAGGTCCCCAGTTCGATCCTGGGCAGCAACATGGTTTTCTTATTTCGAAGCTATTTTGTTTTTAATTTTGTTGTTGTAACATTTGTTATTCTGATTTTATACTGGTATTTGAAAATATTATTATTATTATTATTATTGCTGCTGCATTAGGGTAATGGTTTCAATTTTGATAAAAAAAACCTGCATTTGGTTGTAACATTGCATGGTGGTCATGCTGGTTTTCCTTAGATAATAAGTTCTAATATTTTTTGTTTTACTTTACTATTAAGCCTTCAGTAATTTCTATATTATTTTTGGTTAACCCACAAAGTTATGTAGTTTGCCATCAATCCAGCCAATGAAGTTGAGTAAATTTGAATTGTCTTCCTCCAATTGTGTAAGTTTTGTAGGACAAATTCTTTGTCTTTCTCTATTTTAGCTGCATGTATGGGTTTTCAAATTTTTTATTTCACTGGTATCAAAGCTTGGAACCTAGTTATAGTGGTAATGTGGGTAAAAAACATTTGAGTGTGTGAGGATCCACTCTATAAAAAAAATAGATTTTTGATATAATTTTGAGAGAGACTACTATTCCAAAAACTATTAACTGACACAATATCAGATATTGAAAAAGGTATGGACTATTCAATATATTGCAAAATTGCAAATGTCAAAACAACAAAATAAAAATCTGATATTTTTTATGTTGTCTTATAAAAAAGGTGAAAAAGTTTATAAACGAAAATGGATTATGAAAGTAGTTAAGTTGAATTCGTTTTCTCCATTATTGTGGGTGAGTTTTGTGGACAACAATTCTTCTCTCTAATTTACTTTGATGGTGTGTATGGGTTTTAATTTTTATACTACTAATATTAATTGGTATCAAAGGTTGAGACTCTGCTGCCACTGCGGTTAAATCAAACATTTGAATGTGTTAGGGTTTAGGATTTAGGAAATCATCTCTCTTTTAAAATTAGTTCAAATAAAATTTGATCATCTATTAGGTTGAGGGAAAAAGACTTTCCATATTTCCATAATATATGGGTACTAGAAATAGTTTTCAAAAATTGTAGATTAGTTGATTTTGTCTTGAGATTTTTGTCGAGTATTTTGATTGGATCCTTAAAAATATGTTAAGGAATTTGAGATATCGATCTCCTATAAATCAATCTCTTTAAAATTGATGATTAGATAAACTTTCGGGTAATAAAGTCATGTCAGACGACTCTTCTATAGACCAATCTACTAGAGGTTGATCCACACTACAAGTCTCTCAAGGTTCGATTTCTCAAAGGCTAATCCACACTATTATATATCTTAAAAATAGAACTATCAAATTTCCTATAAATCAATTTATTTAATTCACTCATCATCCATCTAAAATTCGTTTATTTAAAATAAAAACATAGCATTCCTAAAACTAGATCATAATTTCGCATATAAATCGTCGAAGATCCAATCATGTCACCCTTTTATGTAAACAACATTTATTAGAGTAGGAAAAACTAGTGAGATCTTCTTCCTCATTTCCTTTGTTAGTGGTCTTTCTTTTATGCAAACAGAACAAAATATTTGATTTAGAATCTAATAGGTTGCATTTTTATAATCAAAACATAAATGACCTTTCTTTATATGCTCAATAGGTGGTACTTCAATATCACTTTGTGTCCCATTTTAGGTGCTATCGTGTGGTGGACAAATTAATCTCATGATGTAGGGACTGTTACACATGTCTTCTATTTTAGTCACAACCCTTCTCTCTTTCTTATCCACCTCAATATTATCCAACCTATAATAATCTTTTCCTCTTTCTCTTTTCTTCTCCCTATCTTCAAACAAAACAAAATCTTCATAAAAAACACCTTCACCTTTTTTCAACTTACAATCCCTCCACACTCATTTACACCATCAAGAAACACTTATACTTTTCACTTATTTGTACAATTCTTATTCTCAATCAGTAATCTCTCTCATGTTGTGAATCTATGTAGCATGGTGTTGTGCATGAAAATCTTCACTATTATGACATGTGAATTATGATAACTGGCAAAAGGAAAACATTGTAAATGAGTTAATTTTTTCTGCAAATATTGTCGAAGCACCCAAGGAATCTATTATCACTTTCTTTGTCTTTCCATGCCATCTAATATATGCAAACCCAGTAATCCAAACAGAAATAACATTTGTTTTTCAATCCGGAAGAACATTAATAACCTATACCTAAAGAGTGTTTTATAATACTTTCATCTTCTAACCACCTTACCATAAATTTACTTCATATATTCTTTTACTATACAAATTATTAGTATAGTAAAAGTATGATCATTTGTCAAGACCTAAATTTGTAAAAAAAAAAAGAGTTATTTCTTTCTTAACATAATTTAAGGAGATTGTCTAAACTCACATCTATAAAATTGAAAAAAAGCCATCCCAGTATAGATGCTAATTTATTCAATGAAAAAAAAAATCCATTTAATAAGCATAAATATTCACTGTATAATATATATTTCAAACCAATAAATAACAATCCATGATAAAAAGAAAACAAAGAATAATAAGTAGTAGTTTACGTCTTATTTTTATGATATTCTTTTACTATACAAAAATACTAAATGGTTCAACAATGTGTTTTGGAAACTACTCAACTAGACTATTTATCATTTTAGCATAAGAGGAGAATTTCTAAGAGTAGGACCCAAAACAAAAGGTTTTTTTTTTTACTTAGCAATCAAAGTAACACGAATTTTTGTTGGGTACTCAGTTTAAAAAATCAGAATTTACTGAGATTCAAAACTTATATAACTCAGAACTTTGAATAAAAAATACCATTTCAAAATATTATTATAAAAAATACAAAAATTATTACAAAAATTGTTCTTCACACCTTAGTGTTGTTGCTCCTCTAACCTTACAGAATCAGAGCTTCCATAGCCGTTTCTCTAAGTTTGCTTAATCAATTTTCTTACCGAAAGCGTCACCTCTCTTCTCTTCTCTTCTCTTCACCATCCTCACTCCCCAACTTCACGTGATCGTTTCAAGTAATAAAAACGGTGCGTATCACTGCCTCAAGAGACCCTTTTGGGGATCCTTCAATTTCAGTCTGCAAAGGGCCTCTTTATGCTCCATCACTATGAAACTAAGCGAGGTTTTTGACGGGTTTTCGTAAAGTGGCTCACTTTTCTTTCAATTTGGTTGCTTGAGTTCTGGATAAAGACCCCTTTAATCAGAATCCGATTAAAGAGAAAGAAAGGTGGTGGTGTTCGAATCACAATGCCAGAGGTTAGGATCATTGCCAAAAATTTCATGGACATGGTGGCATCCATGCCCGCCATGAAGCTAGATAAACTCTATGAGAATGGATTCATCTGTGAGGCTATTCTCAGGTAATTTTCTTCTAGCTTTTTTTTTATCAGTGGCACTATTTATTTTGGGTTAAAAGTTTCCTTTTGTTCTCTATTCATTTGGTAAACAATTGAAGAATCATGCAAACTTATGGAAAAAGATTATGCATCTTTGTTTGCCTCAGTAACAGATTCTTACCCGTTCACCCTCCCTTCATATGGTGTTTAGTTTTAACTACTTTTGTCCTTTATGAAATTCAAATGATCACCAACTTGATAACTTGATGGTTCCTTAAGCCACTATTGTGGAATTAGTTTGGATTCTCATTTTACCTAAGTTCAGAAATAAGTGAGCTAGAGAAGTGGTATTTAGTTTCTTGAATATGACTTTGTGACTGTAACTAATATATATCTTCAAATATCAGGTCTCTTCCGCCTCTTGCGAAGAAATACGTGATACAGATGCTACAAATTGATGTGCCAGTGGCAGCTAAATTGTTGGAGGAGTGGGTGCTTCCGGATGGAGTTTCAAAGCACAGAGTAGCCGTTGATAGACTGGTTCAGTTGCGAGTTTTCCTTGAAGCTGTTGACAGGTACACATTTATTCACTGATGAAAAGTTTTGTTTTTTCATTTTTGTGGAAATGAGAGTAGACATTTGAGCTTCTGATGGTTTGAACTGATTCAGTTAACTTCAAATAAGAATTGGACGAATGCCAGCCCTTAGTGTGGAGGATGCACACCTTTTTTGCATCTTGCAATGTGTTTAAAGGTCTTCGTGATGAAATCTTATTTTATTTGTGGCATGACGTAGTTAATGGAAAATTTTGCTTATCTGATTTGCATGCTCCATGACATGCGTGATATTTGTTTGTTTTCTCCTTTGTTTCTTTCAGAAGAACACGTGTAAAGTCACAATCGCATCATAGCAAAAGGAAGTTAATACTTAGTTCTGATCACTTAACTCCATTGATTTTTTTTCTTTTTCTGACAAGCAAGAGGAATAAATATCAATTACGTGGGTCATTTCTGTGGATTGTATATATTCTTCTCCATCTCTATGTGTCTTAGCGTCTAGCTAGGTTTCCATAGTCAGGATTGTCACTTTTAAAACTTTAGAGCCTTGCCTTATCCAATTTACTTCAGGAGGTTTTTCTCCTTCTGGCAGGAAGAATGAAAAGACATTCAAAGTTAATCCAACATATCAGAGAAGTCTCCAAAAGCTTTTAGTACAAGGGTGAGTGATACATATTTTCCCTTCCTTTTCTGTTCTTGAACCATGGTACAAGTTAGCTTGTCTCTCATTGCTATGATGAGGATGTGATATACAAATGACATTAAATGACCAGAGTCACTCCTCCATTCTTAATTTTCAAGAAGAGCAATGCAATTGTCAGTAGACTGTACTGCAAATTCTTTAGATGGTAATATTTCCTTGTGATTAAATATGGCAGTGGAACTTTGCCAAGGGAATCAATGCCTTCCAATATTACTGTGAGGCTTCCAACCTTAGAAAATCTTGAGGCTTATGCTCTAGAGCAATGGGAGGTACAATATTCGATCTTATCATTCCACTTTTTTATTTTGATAAATCCTCTTTATATTAATCTATTTTATGCTTAGCATTATATGCTACATAAGTTACTTTAGTTATTATTTGATATGCATCATCTTACTTAAATTTTGACTAAAAAGAAGCCTAAACTCATCTGTGACTTGTTTTTGTGATGAACTAGTGGTTCTTATTGCAACTTATAAGCCCAGCTCAGGCTGATAAGCCCTTAAATATTAGTTCTTCTTTGATGAAAGTTTTCCAGCGACGTCTCCTGAGTCAAAGGTTTTGTTTCCTTGGCAGTGATACCTCTCATTTGTAGCATTTGCTTGAATGTGTATGTGGGTGTTGCAAACTGTATCTCGTGTTTAATGTCATTTTCTCATGTGCAATACAGAGACAAAGAAGCTCCAAAATTAACTGAAAGTGGTTTCCAGTTTTTGGTATGCATCAAGTGATTTATAAGGAATTGAACTTCTGTAATGTGTTTTCCTGTATATAAAAATTGTTTCGTTTTGTATTACAGCTTATGGATACAAATGCCCAGCTTTGGTATATCATCAGAGAATATATCTCTAATTCTGAGGTGCCTCTAACTTTTTTTTGAATAATACTTTTGTAATTTGTGTTGTATGTGCTCTTCTTCATCCACATTTGGTGCAGGAGAGAGGTGTTGATGCGGCTGACTTGATCTCATTCATGCTGGAACTTAGCTTTCATGTCATTGGGGAGGTAAGACATTATTGTTCCTTGATGAGAGTTTTTTTACATAAAAAAAACTTATATTATGGTATTCCACATTATTTAAACAAGGTGTTGGACTCATCAAACTTTTGCTTTTTTGTTCCTTTTTCTCTAGTGATGTTTACTGAAACTTCAATTTTACTTCCTTTACATATAATTAGAATGCAATGTGACTTTCTCACTCTTGATATTTTCATTGCATCAGGCATATAGTATAAGCACATTAACTGATTTTCAGAGGAGCATAATTAATGACCTAGCAGACCTTGGACTGGTTAAACTTCAGCAGGTTATAATATTTCTGTGCTTATTTTTAGATGTGATGAGGTTCATGATGATTGTAATTGTATATTTATTCATCAGAATTTGTCTCCCTTTTCTTCCTTTTGTGACAACTTTATAGGGAAGGAAAGGAAGTTGGTTTATACCTACAAAGTTGGCAACCAATCTTTCAATGAGCTTGGCTGATTCATCGTCTAGAAAACAGGTTTGTTATTGGTTTCAGAATGATTTATTTGATAGAAAATTTAGATTTTTTAGGAAAACTCCTTCACAGATGTGCTGAATAGTGGAGGAGGCTCTATAGTATCAATGTGTTTGTTTGTTTTAGCTGCATTTTTTCCTTTGTGCCTTGTTCACATAGGGAGGTTTACTCTTTTTCAGCATACTCTATTTTGCAATTTCTTTTCCTTGTTCATCATACGTGTGGATATACTGTTTCTGTTGCTGTTGTTTAGTTGTTTTGGTTGCTTCATCTCAATCATTCCAAACATGCACACACTCTTGTGCTTCAGAGTTTTCAAGTTTTACTGGATTTCACATGGGAGATATCTTGACTCTTGTTCAATAATCTTTTATTGACTGTATTTTTGCTTACTACCTAAGACTGGCGACTGCCTAACATTTCAATTAACCTTTGGTTGGCTTTAATGAATGGATCCTTTTCTTGTATACGGACAATATATAATGCCCTTTTAAAAAATGTTCCCCGTACCAATTTATGAATAAGAATGAAAATGTTATTCTATTTAATTTTTTCAGGGATTTGTGGTTGTGGAAACAAATTTTAGAGTTTATGCTTACTCGACTTCTAAGTTACATTGTGAGATATTGCGGCTATTCTCAAGGTATGCCACCAAATACTTTGTCAAATGTTTTATTTTGCAACTTGTGTCAAATAAACCTCTAATCTTTCCTTACTTGTCCCTGCCATTGTGTTTTACAACCACTTATAGATATCAGTTGTTCTTACTGCACGCCATTTTTGGAATATCCTTAATGTTTCTGATACTTTTTTTTTATGAAACCATTATAAGCTATTAAATTTTGGGCTGCCTATTTCAACAAAATATTATTGCTTAGTATCCTTACGTGTGATGTATCCAGGGTAGAGTATCAACTTCCAAATCTTATTGTTGGAGCTATTACAAAAGAAAGCTTGTATAATGCTTTTGAAAATGGAATTACAGCAGATCAGGTAAGCATTATAAAATATAAATATCTGTTTCTAAAATATGATCCTTGGTTTCTGCAGGTAAATGGTAATGCTATGCTTTTTGTTGGGAATAAGGGGTCTAATATTGAAATGTATTCTTGAAGGAATAGGAAGATAGCAAACCCAACTGATCTAAGAGTCATTTATTTAGCAGTTACATGAGCCAGTTAGGTAGTTGAGAGTTAATTGCTATAAATAGAAGGGTAGTAGATACTGCACATGTAGTTTTTGGGGAAACTCATTGCGGAGGAGAATGCTGAGACTACTTCTCACTAATCAATACCTAATAACAAAGTAGTTCTTCTGCAAGAATTTATTAAGGTCGTCAATTTAAACATGATATGTGGGGACCAGCCTCAACCTCAACTCTTTCTGCCACTGACCCTTCATTTGAATGGCCTACATTGATGAAAAGATGCATTTCTTTACTTTTATGCACTTCCTCACCCTAACATGCTTGTAGTTGTTGTACACTATCACTAAAGATTTTGATATTCTTTTACTATCTTTCTAGGTTAGTCTTTAAACATTAAAAGTTTACAATGAACAATCTCTTACACAGACAACCATTTGCATTGATGTAACAGATAGTCACTTTCATTCAGCAAAATGCTCATCCTCGTGTTGCGGAGAGAATACCATGTGTTCCTGAAAATGTCACAGATCAGGTTTTGTATCTTAATATTGTGTTTTTGCACGTAAGCACATGTAGTGCTTGCTTTCATTTTCTGACACGTAGCATTGTGATGGCAACAGATTAGGCTGTGGGAAGCAGATCTAAACAGAGTTGAGATGACAGATGCATATTATTACGATGAGTTCCCTTCCAGAGTAAGCAACTTGGCATCATTGCTTTAAGTTCATGTCTTAAAAACATGGCTTGTGTATGATAGTTTGAATGATTTGTGAGCAGGATGTATTTGAAGGTGCATGTGACTGTGCTAGAGAATGGAATGGTTTGTTGTGGGAAGATTCAAAGAAAATGCATATGGTGGTTAAGACTGAGGTACATCCATATGTACGAGATTTTTTACGCCGTCAAAAGTAGGAGCAAAGCCAACACCATCAACATGCAATGGAAAAACCTTTGCAAAACTGCATTATTTTGTTTCATAATTTTCTCCCTTTTAGAATTATAAAGGAAATGGAATATCTTTGCCTTCAAGGTAAACTAATTTTGACCTTCTTCCACTTCTGTTCAAATCTTTATTTTTTGGGAGGGTATTATTTTAATGCCGTGAAACTTTTATTTGTATTATAAAATTAAAGTAGTTATAACTATTAACTAGTGTAGTCAAAATATTATAAACCGTATTTGTTCTCTCAAATGGTTTAATTAAATAAATTATACATAGATATAATGGAAACATATGGAAGGAATTATAATTTATTTTTCTTTTAATACAACATAATGTATTGTGTGTATTGTTTTGGGCAGTTTCTTCCTGCACTTCTACATTTTTCTTCCTGCACCCCCTTTGCAAAGACAAAACCGTCCCTATATGAAAACTCTGTATATTTATTTTTTTTGTATTTCGGATTATGAAATTCGGTAAATTTTTGGATTGGCACTTCCAGTAAAATTCAGATTGGCATGTCCGGTAACCTCTCGGATTGGTGTTTCCAGTAGTACATGAATGGATCCATAATTAAAAAAAAAACAAGATCCACCAATCTGTAATTCAAAATGTGCATTATGGATTCAGAAATCCATAATTGAAAAAAATTATTCTGAATCCACCAATTTGTAATAGAAATTAGGTTTCTAGATTCAGTAATCCGAACATCAACAATTTATGCAAATTTTGTTTTTAGAACACCCTCTCATCCAGAAAGTAACATGATTCACTTTCGGATTGATGAATCTTAACACACTCCCAGATTCCCATTTCAAATAAAAGGTGAAGGTGAATTTTGGAATTTAAAAACTGCCATTGTTTTGTTGTTTATGCGACCAGTACAAAAACATTGCTCCAAATTTTATTGAGATGACGAGGAAAAACCCAAACAAACTCAACCAATCATATAAATAACAAAATTAGATGAAAAAAAAAATGAAGTATCGAACATATCTTGTTCCTGTTCCCAACTTCCTCGGTTTAATATATCAGACAGAATGATCCAAATTGCAGTTGTAGAGAATGCATCACAAAGAAATTGTGAAGAATGTCAGCAAACTGGACTTGGGAATTAGGAGTGATGTCAAAAGCCTTCCGTGAAGAGCAATTATTTACTGTCTGTTTGTTTACTAAACACGTTTCTAGACTTCTTTTCACGTCCAATGCAAAGTTTATACAGAGGCTATAAGGAGAAGCTCCAATTAGATGTGAGAATCTTAGAAAATCCGAACCAAACATGAACTTAATTTAAATGGAAGCTTCGGTGATTTGTACACACGTTAATGTGATATTTTGTCCATAATATAGGATCACATAAAAATAAATTTAAATGAAAAATGTAATACATCTTTCTGATTTTTTAATAAAATTATCACCTAATTTTTTTATCTAATAGATGTTTGCATTTTAAAATGTTTATAAATAAAAAATTCTTTATAATTTCGTTTCAGGGCTCATAAATAAATGTCAAAGACTGATTACGAGAAATTCCCATTACAATATAACCATCAAAGAATGAAGTATATACCTTTTGGATTTTTATAAGAAAAATACTAACAACACTCTTTTAATTATTGACTAAATTTTTTGAAAATTATAATTTGTATGAGTTTAATATATTATTTAACGAGTCTCTCCTCTGTCTTAGAAATAAGACAAATTAAGATGTGAACCCAATTCTAACAAACAGTAAATAATGTGTTGGAAATAAAGTACTAAAGAGTGTTGGTGGACCCTCTCTTCTTGGTAACTTATGTTGTGTCTTTCACTATGCAGAAGTCCCAGGTATATCATCAGGCGGGTCAATGGGGTGTACTAGTTGTGGTTTTGGCTTTGGCTTCTGAACAGGCTCAGTTGAAGGCTTTGTTTGCCTGTTAGGACAGACTTTATCTGCTTCCTCTGGTTTAACATCAAACTGCAACATTTGAAGGTATATAATTGAATTATTACAACTGATCTTTTTGAATATATTGGTCAGAGTAAAGGAAAGTTGTAAGTCGGCATCATTCACTATAATAAACTGGCTATTCAATACTGACAAAATATTTCCTGATGCAAAGTAATTGATATAGCAAAGAGATTTAGTTTTCTATTTTATGAAACCACATTTGGTTTTAAATTACAGTAAGATGTGGAATGTATAAAACTAAGTCATTTCGTTGAAACATGAAAAATGAAGAATCTAATTTGGTTCTTCACAGAAATGTTCATCATGCCCTGCGACAGTCACTACAGCCAAAACTATGCACCTCCATCATGTGATGCAATTCACTATTTAGAAGCTTGGATGAGATTACAAATCAATTTAGGTGTATACATTTTCCGATTTAATTTTTCAAATTATAAATCAAGTCAGGGAAGGTTTTCAAATTTGCTTTGAGACTAAATTCCTGATAAGAATCATGAGCAAGAGAACCAAGCTATAGGCAATACAGAATATGTTCATGCGGATGTAACGAATTTTCTATGAACAGAAGTTAAAAGGTCAATTATTATGTGGTTCCTTTTATTTCCTTTTTCAGAAAAAATATGCTTGGATTATAACTGCTTATATGAAGCAAATATAGAAAAAAGTATAATTTCCTCCTGCTCTTGTTTATTAATAGTTCTTGCTGGTAGCAGTTAGAATTTCAGTTTCTGTTTTGAATTTAATCAAATAAGTCGAGTATGTTTTCTATTTCCAATAAGGTGGTCACTTGTTGACCTATCTTTTAGGGATGTGGAGCTAAAATTTAGCGCATTTTTTAGGAAACCACCCACTATTCTATGAATAAAATTAGTGGGTGTAGATGATGTTTTCTTTTTTTGTTTTACGTTTGTACAACTAAGCCTAAATTGCATTTGAAGGTACAGGAAAATCTTGCTATTATGTTCAACAATTGGTATCAAAGCTCCTTCATAAGGGGTCTGATCCAGAATCTGAGTGTGAGAGAAACAGTTGAGTGTGATAATAACGTATGAGAGAAACATTTGTGAGTGTGTGCCATCAGCGGTAGTATTCCGAGGAAAAAAAATGACAGATTCAGGAGTATTGACATTTGGTGGAACATGAGATTTCAATCGTAGCGGATAAAGCCACTGCATCAAAAGTCGAACTCAAATTAATGGAAGAACAACAACCAAAGGACCTGAAGATAAAGAATTATCTCTATCAAGCCATAGTTTGAAAATTTTTAGATATTATCCTCAACAATGATATGTCCAAACACATTTGGGATTCTATGAAGCAAAACTTCCGAGGTTCTACTCGAGTGAGGAGAGCACAATTATAAGTCTTGCGTAGAGATTTTGAAATGCTGCAGACGAAGGACGAAGAGACAGTTAATTCAAACTTTGTTCACACTTTGAAAATTGCTAAAAGCATGAAGGCATGTGATGAGAGCAAGTGTGAGAATGTCATTACTACAAAAATCTTTAGTCGATGGTTCCTAAATTTAATTATGTTGTGTGCTCAATTGAAGAATCCAACAACTTGAACACCATGACCATCGACAAATTGCAGAGCAATATTTTGGTTCATCAGCAAAGAATGACTTGTTAAGGAGATGAAGAACAAGTGTTGCAGATTACAAATGAAGACAAGGGAGGACGAGGAAGAAAGAGATAGTCATTCAACAACAAAGTTGAGATTGAATGTTTCAATACAAATTTTCTACCTGGGAGAAGAAAATAAATTATGTTGAGGTGAAAGATACGGTGGAATAAGAGAAACAAGAGGATGAACTCTTGCTAATGGCTCACGTTGATGTTAAGCAACGAAAGGAAAATGAATAGTTTCTTGACTCCGAGTGCAGTAACCATATGAGTGGTAACAAGGAGTGGTTCTTAGAGTTAGATGAAAACTTTCAACATCCAGTAAAGCTCAGCAATGAAACTCGAATGGTTATGATGAGGAAAGGAAGTGTTCGCTTAAATGTTAATGGAGTTACACATGAAATTTCACATGTCTATCATGTTCCTAAGTTTAAGAACAATCTCTTAAGCATAAGACAACTTCAAGAGAAAGGCTTGACCATCTTGATTCAGAATGAGAAGTGTAAAGTCCATAATCCTGAAAGATGACAAATTATGGAGATAAACATGAAGGGAAATCGAATGTTTGTGCTGAGAGCTACCAAGGTATCAATAAATTCTGCATGTTTTCAGACAGCGCTAGAGCATGATTTTCAGCTTTGGCACAATCGACTTGGTCATTTAAGCTACAATTTGAGGACGTTTTCCTCTAAGCAATTGTTAAATGGGTTGCCCTCTCTCTACTCCAAGAGACCTTTGTACGTGTTGTTTGGTTAAGAAGGAACACTGAAATTCTATGTCGAGAAAAAGTCTATGGAGAGCATCCAACAAACTTCAACTTGTTCATGCAGTGCAGACATACATGGACTATCAAACCAATTTTAAGCAGCAACAAGAGATATATTTTGAGTTTCATTGATGATTTTTCTCACAAGACTTGGGTCTACTTGAATGAAAAATCAGAAACTTTCTTCCTGGTTCAATGTGTTGGTTGAAAAGGAAGTTGGGGTAAACATCGCTTAAGAATAAATAGAGGTGGTGAATTCACTTCAAAAGAATTCGAAGCATTTTGCCAGGGTCAAGGTATAAGTAAATAGTTAACAGCAAGTACTGATAAGCAATGATGTAATATTTGAAGGATAGACACGATGGAATTGGGGAGAAGAATGAAGAATACCAACAAGATATTCTTGATTGGGGAGAAGATGAAGAATATGTGAGCAACATCGAAGAACAGTATGAGGAAAATGATGTGAATAGTAATGATGATTGCAAAACCGAGGAACAAAATGAAGAGAATGTTGTGGACAATTCCATAGGCATTGGTGATCCTCCAAATAATTATGATACTCCTCCAGTTGAAGGGAGGGTTAGAAGGAACAGGAGAGAGCTGATTTGGAATTTTTGTATGTTAGAGGAAATATGCTCATGAAGTGCTATCACGGTTTGGTATCGAGAACTGTAATGCAGTTAAAACTCCCATTGTTCCAAGCACAAGACTGTCAAAGGATGATGCAGGAACCAAAGTTGATGCAACTATGTTCAAGCAAGTAGTTGGCAGCCTTATGTAATATAGAAATATCATGCTTTTGGAATTAAAATTGGTAGTTGTCAATCTTTTATATAGAACTTTATTTACATTAATTTTTTTATACATCATTTTATTCATTGGAGTATTGTTGATATGTACTTTGTTTTGTTAGGTATTAAACCTTCTTTGATTGGAATATTAAAGTTTGATTCAATTTTATTGTTCTCCCTTGCATTTTTATTGTAAAAAAAGTGATATCAATGACTAAAACTAAATAAATAGGTATAAAACAAAACAAAAATACAAAAAAGAAAATTTTTTAAAAATTAAAAAGTGGTGGGTCAGCCCACTAGTCCATCATATGATGGAGCGGGTTACCAATTTCAGTGCATACGGACCAAATTGATCCATTTTGCCCCCTAGTCATTTGTTGACCTATTTTTTAGGAATGTGGAGTTAAAATTTTGGCACATATTTTTAGAAAACCACTCACTATTCTGTGCATGAAATTAGTGGGTGTAGATGGTGTTTTATTTTGTTTTCTGTTTATACGGCTATAAAGCTATTGTGTTAGTTCAACACTTTCATACAACCTCATTCAATTCTAGAGCCCTTTTGGCATGCATACTGGGAGGGGCAAGTTGGAATGAATATGATAAGTTAACAAAAATTTATGTTCTTGAAATCAAACTAACCTTGTAACTACAGCCAGATACACAAGCACGGAAACATTCCTGTTAAGAAAGGATTAATTGTCATTAATTTGTAAAGATAGTAGTCCTACCATAATTAATATAAAGCTATTAAAAAGGCTACAACAAGCATGTTCCAATTGCTCAGAAGGAGTTCTTCCTTCTCAACACTGCCTATATTTCAGGGCTGAAAACTGGATCACTGATGCTGGCTAGACAATTAGTTGAATAATTCTATTTAAACAATTGAAGAAACATGCATAATCAAATGTATTCACTCATTGCCAATAACAATTCAATAGTTGTGTTTTAACAAGTCATTACTCTAGTAGCTTTTCACCACAAAATAATTTTTTTATCAACAGTCTACATGTAGAAACCTTTCATTTAAAGGTCTCAGAGCCAAACATTTAAAGTTAAGTTAAAACTAAAAGAGGGAAACCAGTCAAGAATAACTTAGAATAGAATACATCAGAAGTTACAAATTGCAATTAATATGGTAAGTAAAGGAAACATATACTCTGACACAAAATACCTCTGAGTAACTGACAGCTCCAGGGGAACGATCAATATAGGCACTCCACTGCTGATCCTTTAGTACAGGATCCTTGTAGCATATTTGATTGCAGTCCTCCAAACCTGGTTAACCAAAACTCTTATCACATGTTAGTCAAAGTCAAGTTCTGCACTAATCAAACCAAACTTTTACAATCACACATATTCCATTATTTTCCTCATAGTATATGCTTGGAATGAAACTGATATAAGCCATGTTGCCTGCAATCCCCTTCCTAAAATATGAGATAAACCAACTATTGATTCCATCTACAAAAGCCAAAGTCAATATTTGACCACATATCTGTTTAGATAAATTTCTCTATAGACACTACTAGAATAAAAACAAAATAAGAACAAAAAAAATTAAATAAATTTATGCATATTTTTCATTCTTGCTGAAGTGACTTCCCGTTGTTAAAAAAAAAAAAGTGAAGCCGAACTCCAATATTTTCCCCAATTGTTAAAGGTAAATCCTTTCCTCAATAAAGTATTGTTTGAAATTAGAATTATTAAATAAAAACAATTTTTGTGGATTTTTGAAACAATAAATGGCAAAAAAAATGACTAGTATGCTAGTATTGTTGCAGCTATACAAGAAAGTGGATTTCATTTAAGTCTAGATTTAGAGTGAATAATTTTTTTGTCTGCATTCCATTCATGTGAAAAAAAATCATCAAGAAAGATGCAAAATGACTCACATTCTTCCCATGATTCTCCATCCGAGTTGCAACCCTTTTTGCAGAATACTCGCCCTACAGTACAGTAGAATGTGAGTGCAAGAAAGAAGAGCGAATTTGGAGTACACCCAAAATCAATTAAAACCAGAATAACCTCAAATTGACATCATCACTCACAATTGCTCTAAAAGAGCCATCAATGCTGACAGAAAATTGCTTCCTTTTTTAATTACCTTAATTCATTATAGTATTATCAAAATAATTTGAATAATTCAAACATATAATAATATAACCAAACATGGAAAATCAGCAAAAGAATGGACAATGTAAAATATTACACAATTTCTGAACATAATGGTTCTATCATCCTATGCATTGCATGATAAATTGAACATTCCTGAAATTTACAAAAAAATGAAAAGAAAGAAAGACGAAACGGTGAAGAGGGTTAGATCATTACATGGGATTTTGGTAAGAGCAGAGTATTTATTGGTGCATTTGTTTCCACATGGAGACACCCATTGCTGCGGTATCATCCTAATTTGAGTTGTCCCCAAAAAGGTGAATTGAACACGAAGAGGGTAGTTCGGTCACTTCCTGTCCTGATACACTTCCTAGTTTTGTAGGACCATTTCAATATTTCTCCGATTTAGACCTAAGCTCGGTACTATAGCAACAAATATTTAAAATATATATTTTTTCAAATATTTTTTTTGAAACTTATAAAACATAAGATAAATATTTAAAATTAAAATCTAATTAATTCAACAATATTTTTAGAATGATATAATTAATTAAACAGTATGAAGATAATTAAAATTATTTATTTTTATAAAAAAAGTGTTATTTATCACTTAGTTTAGAGGAAGTACTAGTTCATTTTCCATAGGTTACACATATTATACCAAGATCTTTTACACTGACAAAGAGAATAAATAAAGGATTGACTTGTTTGATATACAAGGAAGAAAGAACTAAAAATTAAATAAATAAATAAAAGTAAAAATTAAATCCATTCCTTCAGTTTTCTTTCACCTTTTCAACCAAACAGAAAAATTATATTTCTGACTGTCTCAGGTTCAAAATTATACAAGTACTCCATCACATATTAAAAATTATATTAAATACTCTTTAAGTACTAAAAAATATTTTAAATTGATTTTTAAATATTAGTAACATATATTAATATAAAAACTAAATTGAGAGATATTTAATACTTTAG